>Ga0316197_10002089_pt1 | contig 14272 bp, 11 predicted proteins | sample OudBiesiAoxic_MG_FD_204939 | JGI IMG/M metagenome (GOLD analysis project Ga0316197, IMG submission 204939) | Coastal sediment microbial communities from Oude Bieten Haven, Netherlands - site A oxic | ecosystem: Environmental > Aquatic > Marine > Coastal > Sediment | place: Netherlands...
CGATCAACGTCTTACGCGTCGACGGATCGGCGATCGTGATGGCGGCTTCGACAGCGATGAGGCTCATTGGGGCTCCTGGTTGGACTCGTCCCGGGTGGGTGGAGTTGGGTCAGTATGACGATGGGTGGACGCCGGTCAGTATGACAAGGCGCCCATACCGAACAGCGAGCCGGAAGGACCGATTCATGTACGCAGCACTCATCACTGGTCAGGAGACCGTCGAACTCGTCGAGTTCCCTGATCCGACCCCGGCTCCGGCCGGCATCGTCGTCGACATTGCGTTCTGCGGGATCTGCGGAACCGACATCCACGCGTACCAATCCGGGCGGCCGTACAACCCGGCGATCTGTGGTCACGAATGGTCGGGGACCGTGTCGGCGATCGGTGCAGACGTGACCTCGTTGACCGAAGGCGATCGGGTCGTGGTCGCGGCGGCCCCGTCGTGCGGGAAGTGCGCGGCGTGTCATCAAGGTCAGGCCGACCGGTGTCAGGTGGTGTTCCTGTCGGCGCTCGGGCGCGATCCGTTGGCGCCCCCCCACGGTGGCTTTGCGCCGCGGCTCGCGGTGGCAGCGACGCGAGTTGTCAAGACCGACAGCGGACTCACCGACGAGCAGGCGGCGCAGGTCGAGCCGATCACGGTGGCATTTCACGCGGTTCGGACGAGCGCGCTCCGACTCGGCGACACCGCGGTGATCCAGGGCGCCGGTCCGATCGGGCTCGGAACCATGCAGTGGGTGCGTGCCGGCGGGGCGGGCAAGGTGATTGTCGTCGAACCGAATGAGCAGCGCCGAGACCTCGCGCTCGAACTCGGTGCACATCATGTGGTCGCGCCGGGTGATGAGGCCGACACCGTGATCAAGGAGCTCACGCACGGGCTCGGTGCCGACATCGTGTACGAATGCGTGGGGCGTCCTTTCGCGGTGCAGTCGGCTGTTGATCTCGCTCGACGCGGTGGCGCGATGTGTCTCATCGGGCTCGCCGAGGGGGATGCACCGATTTCGCCCGGAGCGTGGTTGATCAAGGAGATCTCGGTGACGTCCTCGCTCGCGTACTTCCGCGAGGAGTTCGAGATGGCGATGGGGATGATGGCCGATGGTCGGGTGCGCGTCGATCCGCTGCACTCGTCGACCGTTGGCCTCGATGGGCTCGAAGCCGCGCTCGTCGATCTGGCGAGCGGCGCGAGCGAGCAGGCCAAGGTCCTCGTCAACCCGAACGCGTGACCCAAACCTCGCGAGTATCGGCACCTGCGATGTGTCCGGCGCGCGATTTGTCGGTGCCGCGACGGAGCAAATCGCGGGCGTTGGTCGTGCCGCAGCGGGCTTCCGACCGGGTGCGAAATTGGTGTGACGTTCGACTCGTCGGCTGAATCGTCGTTCGGTTACGTTCCACCAGACCGGTCGGCGCCAGTCGGTCGGACACCGGCCTGGGGAAGGTCGGTGCACCACTTCAACAGGGGGACCTTGTTCCAAATGACAACACGATCCAGTAAGCGATCCCGTCGGCTCTTGGCCGGCGTCTTCAGCTTCGCTCTCGTCGCCGCAGCGTGCGGAAGCGACAGTGACAGCGACGACGGCGACAGCGGCTCTGCCACGACCGAAGCCACGACCGAAGAGGGCGGCGAGGAAGAAGCGCCCACGACCGACGCCATGGAAGAAGAGGGCGGCGAGGAAGAGTCGGCCACCACCGACGCCATGGAAGAAGAGGGCGGCGAAGCGGCTCCGGCTGCCGAGCCCGATGGCGAGCCGATCAAGATCGGCGTGCAGAATCTCGAGGGTGACCCGAACGGTTCGTTCCCCGAGTACTCCCTGGCCGTTCAGGCAGCCGCCGACTACATCAACGCCGAACTCGGTGGCCTGGGCGGCCGCCCGATCGAGATCGAGTTGTGCAAGTCGATCGTCTCGCCCGACGACTCTCAGCGCTGCGCCAACGAATTGTCGGCGGACGGCGTCGACGTTGCGCTCTCGACGATCAACTTCTTCGGCAACCACTTCGGGATCTACCAGGGTTCTGACATCCCCGTGATCGTGGGTACTCCGATCACGCTCGCCGACTTCACGTCGGAGGGCGTGTACTCGATCGGCGCCGGCGGTGGCTGCCTCGGCGTCCACACCGGACTCGTCCAGGTGGCGACCGGTGAAATCGAGGAACTCGAAGGCATCACGGTCAACAAGGTCGGCGTGCCGTGGGCGGACACGCCTCCCGGTGTTGTCTGCTACAACGACCTCGAGGCCAAGCCGCTCGACGTGATCGCAGGCACGGAGCCGGGTGAATCGGCACGCGCCGGTGAGAAGCCCGACCTGACCTATGTGGGTGTGCCGGTTGCACCGGCGGCGCCTGATGTGACGCCGCAGGCGACCGAAGTGCTCGATTTCGAGCCCGACGTCATCATCTTCTCGGCGCAGGGTGCCGACTGCTGGAACTTCGTCGATGCGCTCGGTCGCCTCGGCTGGACGCCCGAGCAGACGCCGCTCGTGTTGTCCGGGGCCTGCACCGACTTCGATGCACTGGCTGCGGCTGGCGACCTGTCCAACGGGATCTACTTGACGAGCACCGAGAACGGTCTCCTCAACCCGCTCGACGGACTCGAAGGCCAGCACCTCGACAACGCCACGACCTACCAGACCAAGGCACCCGAATACGGCATGCCCGAGGACCTCCTCTTCACCGGTTTCGGTACCGCAGGCTTCGCGGCGATGATGAACATCTGGGAGATCGCCAACACGATCGATGGCGAAGTGACCGGCCAGGCGATCAGCGATGCGTTCGCCAGCACCGACGGCAGCATCCCGGCATTCGGTGGTTCGCCGCTCGACTGCAGCGGTGCCCCGGCTCCGTACGTGGCTGTCTGCTCCGCACCGATCACGCTCACCCAGTGGGACGGGACACAGCTCAACCAGATCGGCGACACGATCAACGCGATCGATCTCGTTGCCGGCACCGAGCTGCGTCCGGGCGGCTGATTCGTTCCGGGTGTGCGGGTTCGACTTCTCGGTCGGAGCCGCACACCCGTCGATTCGACACCCGAACACCTGAATACCTGAACACCCAATACGCGAGGTTCCGAGCCGGGGAGGTCATCAGGCCTTCCCGGCTCGTGCCCGGTTTCACCATTCTCGATTTCGTCGCACACCTTGGGGGCATTGCGTGCAGGACATCATCTTCGACCTCATCAGCGGGCTGGGCCTGGGCTCTCTGTTTGCCATGCTGGCCGCTGGCCTCGTGGTCTCCTACAAGGGCTCGGGCGTCATCAACTTCGCCCATGGTGCGCTGGCCATGTACGGCATGTTCACCTTCGACTCGGCGTGGAACAACGGCGTGATCTACCTGCCGTGGGTCGACTTCCTTCCGACCACGTGGCTCAACGTTCCGGTCAAGATCACGCTCTCCTCGGATGGGTCCTGGGAGATGATTCCCTCGCTCATCGTCGCACTGTTGATGGCGGCGTTTCTCGGGCTCTGCGTCCACTTCCTGATCTTCCGACCGCTGCGCAACGCCGCCCCGCTCGGAAAGGTCGTCGCATCCGTCGGGCTCCTGCTGTATCTGCAGGGCGTGGCACTGCTGAACTTCGGCAACTCGTTCCCGCAGCCGCGCAGCGTGGTTCCCGACGAGGTCGTACAGAACTTCCTCGGGCTCGGCAAGCCCTACCCTCGCAACTCGCTCTACGTGCTCGGCTTCGCGATCATCTTCGGCGTGGTGCTGTGGGCGGGCTACCGGTTCACTAAGTTCGGGCTTGCCACTCGAGCCGCGGCAGGCAACGAGAAGGGTGCCATCCTGCTCGGGTATTCGCCACAGACGCTCGCTGCGGTCAACTGGGTGATCGCGTCCGTCAGTGCGACGCTGGCCGTGATCGTGGTCGGGCCCATCCAGGGCACGATCACACCGATCGGGTTGTCGGCGCTCATCGTCCCCGCGCTCGCCGCCGCGCTGATCGGCAGTCTGCGCTCAATCCCGATTGCGATGCTGGGTGGTCTCGCGCTCGGCTCGGTGCGGACGGCGCTGGAGTTGAACAAGACCGCCTGGTTCGACCGGGGACCGCTGACCTGGATCGAGAACGGCGTCGCTGATGCGTTGCCGTTGATCGTGATCATCTTGGTACTCGTCCTGCGTGGCAAGGGACTGCCGATTCGAGGCTCGGTCGAGGAGCGTCGCCTGCCGTTGGCGCCGATGCCGAAGCGCATGTACGAACATGCGCTCGTGTGGGTCACGTTGATGACGCTGCTCGCCTTCGTGTTCGAGAACGCCGGCGATCGCACCCGGTTCGCGAACGCCCTCCAGAACGGTTTGGTCCTCGCGATCGTGATGTTGTCGCTCGTGATCCTCACCGGCTACGTCGGCCAGATCTCACTGATGCAGATGTCGTTCGCCGGCATCGCCGCCTTCTTCACCGCCCGCATGATGGCCGACGGGGTCGGGCGCGGCTCGAACCTGACTCCGGTGAGCGGCCCCGGACTCCCGTGGCCGATCGCTGGTGCGATCGGTATCGCGGTGGCCATCTTGGTCGGGGTGGTGGTCGGGTTGCCTGCCTTGCGGATCCGCGGCGTGCAGCTCGCGGTGGTCACCATCGCCACGGCGGTGGCGATTCAGTCGCTCTACCTCGAGAACGAGGTCATCACGCAGCTTCGAGCCGGTATCCCGGCGTACGTCAAGGAGCCCACTTTCTTCGGTGCCGACATCGGCGCCAGAAGTGCCCGACAACAGAACGAGAACCCACTGTTCGTGTTCTTCGGTGGTGTCATACTCGCACTCTGTGCACTCGGTATCGCCAACATCAGACGCACGGGGATCGGTCGTCGCTTCCTCGCGGTACGCGCGAACGAGCGGGCGGCCGCGTCGGCCGGCATCAACGTGGCTCGCACGAAGCTGCTTGCATTCGCGATGAGCGCCGGCATCGCCGGGCTCGGGGGCGTGATGCTCGGTTTCAAGCAGGTCGAGGTTTCATCGGCCAACTTCGTCTACGGGGCCAGCCTCGGAATTCTCGCGACGGCGTACCTTGCCGGGATCACCTCGATCAACGGGGCGATCGTCGGCGGCATGTTGATCAGTGCGGGCGCATTCGTTCCCACCTTCTCGAACTACATGTTCGCGGGCACCAACATCGACAGCTACATCGGTGCGCTCACCGGACTCGGCATCATCGTCACGGCGATCGTGCACCCGGAGGGGATCGCCCCCTTCTTCGGCGAGGGGGTCAGACACGCGGGAAATTGGCTCGTCGGAGCGATCCCAGGTGCCGAAACCATCCGATCCGAGTACCGCGGGCCACGCGGCACGGCCGTGAAGGCGTTCATGGCGGCACTCGTCATCGGGACCGCGTTCTTCCTCTACAACGCCAAGTTCATCGAGAACGTGTACCTCTGGGTGCTCTTCACGGCTGTCCTCGTGTGGGTGGTCATCATGGTTGCAGCGGTCGTCCTCGGAGGGATCAACCCGACCTTCGGCGAGGCCGGCATGGCGTGGATCGGCTGGGGGAAGCGGTTCGGGCCAACCGCACTCGTCGGCTACATCGCCGGCTGGCTGATCTGGCCGCTACGCGTCGACACGTACAGCAAGGTCTGGATGCCACTCGTCGGAGCGGGCCTGGCGTTGTTCATCCGTTCGATCATCCGCCAGATCCGTGGCTCTGCCGAGAAGGAAGCCGCCGCGGCGGCAGACGACTCGGACGACACACCAGAACCAAGTCCCGAACCATCACTCGCGGGGGTGAACTGACATGGCACTGCTCGAAGCGCGCGGCCTCAGCGTCAACTACGGCGGTCTGTACGCAAACCGTGACATCGATCTCGATTGCCACACCGGCAAACTGGTCGGTCTGATCGGCCCGAATGGTGCCGGCAAGACGACCTTCATCGACGCGATCACCGGCTTCACCTCGATCAGTGAAGGTCACGTCACGTTCGACGGTCAGAGCCTCGAGGGCATGACCCCCGACGCACGGGCCAAGGCCGGCCTCACCCGAACGTTCCAGTCGCTCGAGCTGTTCGAGGACCTGAGCGTGCGTGACAACCTGATGGCGGCGGCCGAGCGCCCTCAGTGGCACTCGTTCATCACCGACATCCTGCTGCCAGGACGAAACGAGCGGCAGTATCGAGAACAGGTGGACTGGGCGCTCGACATCATGCGGCTCACCGACATGGCCGACACGTTGCCGAGCGATCTCAGCCACGGTCAGCGCAAGCTGATCAGCGTTGCGCGAGCCCTGGCAGCCAAGCCGAAACTGGTGCTGCTCGACGAGCCGGCCGCCGGCCTCGACACGGCCGAGAGCCAGCTGTTGGGCGGTCACCTGCGCGACTTCCTCGAACACGACATGAGCCTGTTCCTGATCGATCACGACATGGGCTTGGTGCTCAACGTCTGCGACTACATCTACGTGCTCGACTTCGGTGAGATCATCGCCGAAGGAACCCCCGCCGAGGTCCGCGCCGACCCTGCGGTCATTCAGGCGTACCTCGGCGAGAGTGCCGGGGAAGCACAGGCCACCAGCGGCGCAGCGTTCGGCGGCATCGAAGACGACGCCGCAGCGTTCAATGCCGTCCTGGAGGACGTGATCGAGGAGACGACATGACCGACACCACAACGAGCCGCAGCGAGACCACGACAGCCACTGATCTGCTGATCGACGTCCGCGGGCTGCACGCCGGCTATGGCGGCATCCCCGTCGTACGCGACCTGCACCTCTCGGTCGGGAGCGGTGAAGTCGTTGCGCTGCTGGGGCCGAACGGTGCCGGCAAGACCACGACGCTGCTCACGCTGTCGGGTCTGCTCACGCCACTCGATGGCGAAGTGATCGTGCTCGGCGAGAAGGTCGACGGGTCGAAACCGCACACGATCCCGCGTCGCGGACTGGCCCATGTGGCCGAAGACCGGTCACTGTTCTTCGACCTCACCGTCGACGAGAACATCAAGCTCGGGCTGACCGGCGACAAGAGCTCGCGCAAGGCCGCTCATGACCGCGCGATGGATTTGCTGCCGGCGCTGAAGCCGCTCGGCGGCCGGCTGGCCGGCCTGTTGTCTGGTGGTGAGCAGCAGATGCTGGCCGTCGCCCGTGCGCTCGTGTCAGAACCGAAGTGCCTGCTCGTCGACGAGATGAGCCTGGGTCTGGCCCCGATCATCGTCGAGCGCCTGTTGCCCATCGTTCGCAACATCGCCGACGAGACCGGGTGCGGCGTCCTGGTCGTCGAGCAGCACGTCCACATGGCGCTCGAAGTCGCCGACCGTGGCTACGTGCTGAACCACGGCGAGGTGCTGCTGGAAGGCACCGCGGCCGAACTCTCTGCCAACCGAGCCGTGCTCGAAGCGAGCTACCTCGGCGACGCCGCTCTGCACTGAGCGGGCATGAACGACTGGGCGTTCTACGCCCTCCTGGGCGTCGGTACCGGCGCGATGTACGCGGCGTTCTCGATGAGCGTCATCATCACGTATCGCGGGAGCGGCGTGGTCAACTTCGCAGTTGGCGCGATGGCGATGATCCCGTCGATGGTCTTTGCCGAATTGCGGCAGACCGGAGATCTGGTGTTGCCGCTGATCATCGTCCCGCGGCGATTCTCGCTCGGCGATCCGCTCGACTTCGTGCCGGCGGCACTGCTGGGTCTCGCGGTCGGGCTCGTCGTGTCGGTGGTGATCTACGTCGTCGTCATCCGGTCGCTGCGCACGGCACCACCGGTGACGATGCTCGTCGCGACGGTCGGCCTGACCCTCGTGCTCGAGGCGCTGGCCGTGAAGAGCTTCGGCAACGTCACGCTGCGCGTGTCGGCGATCCTGCCCAACGATGTCATCGAGCTGGGTGGTCGGCCGTTTCCGGTTGACCGTCTGTGGCTCCTCGGCACGGTCTGTGTGCTGGCGGTCGGTGTGGCGCTCGTGTACCGGTTCACCCGCTTCGGTATCGCCACGCGGGCGGCCTTCCTGAACGAGAAGGGCGCGATCCTGCTCGGCCTCAATCCCACTCGGTTGGGCCTCTACAACTGGATCTTCGCATCGATGTTGGCCGCCTCGGTCGGGATCGTCGGCTCGTCGCTCGGAGGCGTGAGCCCGTTCAACTTCAGCTTCTTCGTGGTCCCTGCGCTCGGGGCGGCGCTGGCCGCTCGACTGAAGTCGATTCCGGTCGCTGTGGTGGTCGGCGTGGCGATCGGCAGCTTCGAAGCGATCGCGGTCCACATCGTTGCCCAACGTCAGGTGCCGCGGTTCTTCCTCGGTGGCATCAGCACGCTGGTGCCGTTCATCGCGATCGTCGTCGCGCTGCTCGTCGTCGGCAAGCGGCTGCCGAACCGGGCGGCGATCCTGGAGCGGGCGCAGGTCCCGGTCGTTCTCGCCCGGGCCAACCCGATGGTGTGGTTGGTCACGATCGGGATCGCCGTCATGGCGTTGGCATCAAACGACCAGACGGTCCGCTTCGCCGCGATGCAGACCCTCTTCGTCGTCACGCTCCTGATGTCGATCGGCCTCCTGACAGGGCTGGTGGGACAGGTGTCGCTGGCACAGTTGTCGCTCGCGGGCTTCAGCGCGTTCATGCTGTCGCGTTTCGACACGACCCTCGGGTTCCCCCTCGCACCGCTCGCCGCGGTCGCGGCGACCGTCGTGGTCGGCACGTTGGTCAGCATCCCCGCGCTCCGCGTGCGGGGCGTCCAGTTCGCCATCGTCACGTACTCGTTGGCCGTCGTCTTCGACGACTTGCTGTTCCGCAGCCCGACCTTCGTCGGTCGGGGCGGGATCGCCGAGGTCGAACCACCGATCATCGGCGCGCTCGAACTCGGCATCTTCGATGGTGGGCAGTTCCCGGCCAAGCGGTTCGGCTTCTTGATGCTCGCGTTGACGCTGTGCTGCGCGCTGGTCGTGCTCGGCGTTCGGCGTGGCGCCCTCGGACGTCGCTTTCTCGCCGTGCGGGCCAACGAGCGCGCTGCGGCCGCGGCAGGGATCAACGTGGCACGCACGAAGGTGTTGGGGGCGGCTCTGGCCGCATCGATAGCGGGTGTCGCCGGTTTGATGTTCGGTTACAAGGCGACCACGTTCAACGGTGGCGGGCTGACCGCTCAGGACGGGCTGCAACTGCTCGCGCTTGCCTATCTCGGCGGCATCGGCTCGATCGCCGGGTCGGTCGTCGGTGGTGTGCTCGCGCCGTCCGGTCTGTTCGCCGTGGTGATCCTCGGTGGCGGGTCGTCGATCGATCAGTTCCTCATCACCGGCCTCGGGCTCGTGTTGGTCGCGGTCAAGTTCCCGCAGGGCATCGCTGGTTCGTGGCAGATGTTGCGGCGTCGGATGGCCGACTCTGCCTCGGGGGATCCGCCTCCCGTCTCGGGCAGCGACTCGGTGGCGCTCGACGACATGCCAGTGCGGACGGTCAGCGTCGGGACGTCGGCAGAGCGTTCCGCTGGTCCGCCACTCGATGTCCCACTCGAGTCGTCGGACGACACCCAGTGGCGTCCATGATGGACCGATGAGCGACACCCCCTCCGACGTGCCCGACGTACCGATGTCACAGCCTGCCGATGGTCCGCGCCGGATGTTCGCCCTCGACCTGCTCGCCGGGTCGACCGCACTCGTCACCGGCGGAGGGACGGGTCTCGGCCGTGCCATCGCCGAAGGGTTGTCCGCGGCGGGTGCGCGGGTCGTGATCGCTGCCCGGCGGAGTGATGTGCTCGAAGCGGCGGCAATCGAGATCACCGCGGCGACCGGAAACCCCGTCGACGTCGATCTGGTCGACATCCGCAACCGTGAAAGCGTCGAAGCTCTGGCCGGTCGCCACCACGTCGACATTCTCGTCAACAACGCCGGGGGCCAGTTCCCGCAGGAGGCTCGCCGCTTCAGCCCGAACGGCTGGAACAGCGTGATCGACCTGAACCTCAACGGCACCTGGTCGATGACGCAGGTGTTCGGCAACCAGATGCTCGACGGTGGCGGTGGGGTCATCGTCCAGATCGTCGCGATCGTCGGGCGGGGTCTGCCCGGCATCGCCCACAGCGCTGCAGCGCGAGCGGGAGTCGTCGAACTCTCGAAGACGCTCGCCTTCGAATGGGGTCCGAAGGTGCGGGTCAACTGTGTCGCTCCCGGAGCGTTCCGTACTGACGGCTGGGAGAAGACGTACGACGAGGAAGTCGGCAACGACATGTCCGGCGTGCCGCTGCCGTTCCCGGGCCGGCCCGACGACATCGCCAACTCGGTCGTGTTCCTCGCTTCACCGGCGGCGGGCTACGTCACCGGTGAGTGCCTGTACGTCGACGGTGGCCACGTGTTGCACGGTCCGATCAGCGCCCTCCCGCCCGACGGCTACTCCGACCGCCCCTGACACCCCGGTGGCGGAGAGCAGTCCGCTCGACGTCGGTGACGTCCGGCTGGTCGGCGCCCATGGTGCGTCCTTTACGCTCGGGTGATGGCGACGTTGTTGGCACACATCACGGTCAAGCCGGGCTCCGAGGAGCGGTTCGAGGGCATCGCCCGCGACCTCTACGAGCGGACGCATGCAAACGAGACCGGCGTGCTCCGCTACGAATACTGGCGGGGCGGCGATCCGCGCACGTACTACACGTTGCTGTCGTTCGACGATCATCGGGCGTTCATCCAGCATCAGACCAGCGACCATCACGAGTCCGCGTCGCCCGCGATCGGTGAGACGGTCGAGGCGCTGCGGTTGGAGTGGGTCGACCCGATCGTCGACGCGAGTCCGCTGCCGACGACCGCGGCGCAGGAGGCCCCCAGCGGCGCCGACGAGTTGACCGTGAAGTACACCGACCGCTTTGCCGCAGAGATCGCCGACTGGTGGCTGGCCCAGCGCTGAGGGGTCAGTCGGTCGCTGGTTCGCGACTCCAGTTCACGTCGAAGTCCCGTTCGATGTCGAGCACTTGATACGCCCGCCCGAGACCGACACAGAATCCGACGGTCACGGTCAGCTCGAGGATCTCGACGTCGGTGAACAGCTCCTTGAGCTGAGCCCACATCCTGTCGTCGATGGCGGTGTGATCGATCGCGAACTGCTCGGCGAACGCGGCCGCCAGTTTCTCTCGATCGGTGAACTCCGCGTTGCTCCGGAAGTCCTCGACGCCGTGGTACAGCTCTTCGGTCAGGCCTTGCTGCATCGCCGATGCAGCGCGAGTGTTCAGTCAAACATGACACTCGTTGAGCTGGGCGATGCGCATCCGTGCCACCTCGCGTTCGCGAACGGTGATGCTCGTCTTGGTGTAGACGGCTTCACCCATCACCCCCATGGCTCTGCCGAGCTCTGGGGCGAGGCCCCAGATGCGTTTGGCCTCCATGCCCTCGCCTTCGGGAACATTGATCTTCGCCATCAGAACCTCCTGATCTTCGGTTGGTCAACGTGGGTCATGCGACCGCCTCGCTCGCCTTTGCGACGGCGACCGGGATCGCGCTCGACACGACCATCCCGGTGACCGGGTCGGAGCCGACATCGGTCGACACGAGACGGCTCGTCGGCGAGCCGATCTCTCGCACCTTCTCGTCGGTGAGCGATCGGCCGCCCCACGAGTGCGCCATCGAGATGACGCCCCGTTTCACGTCCTCGGCCGCCTCCACGACGCCGAGCAACGACGCCTGGGGTGAGCTGATCTCGATCACATCGCCCGACTCGAGGCCGAGTTCGGCGACGTCGTCCGGATGCATGTACGCCGGGTTCGTCGTGCCCTTCCGAGCGAGGCCGGGGAGCTCGGTGCCGGTCGAGTTGAGCACGTGCTTCAGGCGACGGCTGACCAGGCGGAACGGGTAGGCGGAGACGTCGCTCCCGGCAAAGGTGTCGCTCGTCTCGGCGAGCACCTCGGCCAGTTCGGTGAGGAAGTCGTCAGGGGCGGGCGTGAACTTCGCGGTGGCGTTCTCGTCGGCCGGTTCGACGACCAGCTTCTTGTCCATGTGGACTGTCCGCAGATTGGCCCGCACCTCGTCGAGCGGCATCCGCGAGCCGTGGTAGGAGCGATCGATGATCTCGTCGGTGTCGGGACGCTCCGTCATGTCCGGCGAGCCGCCCGGCAACGGCAGGGTGCTGCCGAGTCGTGACGCGAGCTCCCAGAAGACCTCCCACTCGTTGAGGACGTCGCCGTCGCGTTCGACGACCGCCTCGGTGTAGTTGGTGTACGGCGCGCGGAACCAGCGGTCCATGAGGTGTGGAACGTCGGCGCGTTCGAGCGGCAGTGTCGGTGCGATCACGTAGTCGGCCAACTCTGCCGTCGCCGTCATCCGGTAGTCGACGACGACGAGGAGCTCGAGGTCCTCCATCGCCTCCATGGTGAGCTCGTGATTCGGGAACGCCACGACCGGGTTGCCGCCGCTGACGATCAATGCCCGAATGCGGCCGTCGCCGGGCGTGAGGATCTCCTCGGCCAGGGTGGCGGCGGGCATCTCACCGCGGTACCCGCGGAGATTGCGGATGCGGGCCTCGGGGCCGTTCGCCGGGCTGCGTGGCGCCGTCGCCTGCGCCCGGTGGGGCATCTCGGGGTAGAGCAGCAGGCCGTTCTCCATGAGGTCGCCCTCACGATTGACCCGCCCGAGGATCGTGTTGAGGACCACCGTCATGTGCTCGGTGAGGCTCGAGTGCGCGGCCATGTTCGGACCCGTGCCCGTGCCCGCCGTGCCACGCGGCCCTTCAGCGAACATTCGCGTCGCGGCAACGATGTCGTCGGGATCGAGTTGTGTGCGCTCGGCGACGAGGTCGAGGGCGAAGCCTGAAACCGCGGCTTCGAGTTCGCCCATCTGATCGACCCACCGGTCGCAGAACTCGTGGTCCTGGAGGCCTTCGTCGAGCACGATCTTGATCATCCCGGCGAGCAGCGTGGTGTCCTGACCGGGGCGGATCTGGAGGTGGATGTCGGCGAAGCTCGCCAACTCGGTACGTCGTGGATCGATGACGATCAGCTTCATGCCCTCTGCCTTGCGGCGGCGCATCACCGTGAACGGGTTGGTGCCCTGCAGGCCGCCGATGGGTGCGTACGACGAGACCATCGAGTTGTACCCGATCGCCATGTGGACGTCGGAGTCGGTGAACGAGTGATAGCCGGCTTCCCATCCGCCCAGGCGGAGCATCGCGAGGCCCTTCGCGGGCTGATCGATCGTGACCGACGTGTAGAACGACACCGAATCGAGACCCTGGTGGAACGCCCGCGCTGCGGGCACGGCCACCGAGTTCTGGTAGCCGCCGGTGCCGGTGTACGAGGCGACCGCTCGCGGTCCGTAGGTGTCGATGATCCGCCGGAGCTCGGCGGCGATCTCGTCGAGCGCGTCGCCGCTCGTCGTCTCCTCGAACGTGCCGTCCGGTCGGCGCCGCAGCGGCTGGCGAATCCGTTTCGGGTCGGCCATCTGATCGGGGATCTGGCGGCCCTTGATGCACGTGTACCCCTCGAACAGCGGGTCGTCCATCACGCCGCGGACGGCGATGACCTTGTTGTCTTCGATGTCGACTTCCATCGGGCAACTCGCGTGGCAGACACGACAGAACGTGTGCTCGGTGCGCATCCCAGTTTCGGTGTTGCTGGCCATTCCGACTCCCTCACGGCTCGCGATGAGTTTCCGTACGTCCGTAAAGTAACTCGTCGGCTAGGTTCGCCACGCAGCGGACCGGCACGGGTTCGCGAGGGTCACGACTGGGGGTAGCAGATGCAGGTCACGCACGTTTCGGGGAGCGCACGATGAGCCGCCCGTTCCGCTTCGGGGTGCAGAGTTACGCGGCCGAGAGCCCGCAGGACTGGCGCGACCAGGCGAAGCGTGCCGAAGCACAGGGGTTCTCGACGTTCAGCATCGCCGATCACGTGATCGGGCCCGGCCCGGCACTCGCGGCGACGAATCACCCGGTGCAGCAGCTCGCTGCGATTCCTGCCATGGCCGTCGCGATCGAAGCGACCGAGACGATCAGTGTGGGGGCTCGTGTGTTCTGCGTCGACTACCGCCAGCCGGTGATGTTCGCCAAGGAGTTGGCCACCCTCGACTTCTTCGCCGACGGCCGTCTCGAACTCGGGCTCGGCGCCGGCTGGCTCCAGGGGGAGTACGAGGCCATCGGGGTCCAGTGGGATCGAGCGGGTGTGCGGCTGGATCGCTTCGAGGAGACGCTCGACCTCATCCGTCGATTCTTCGACGACGGGCTGGTCGAATTCGACGGCGACCACGTGCACGCGTCGGGGTTCGAAGGGTTGCCGAAGCCACCGAATGGTGTTCCGCCGATCATGATCGGCGGGGGTGCCAAGCGGGTGCTCGGCATCGCCGGGCGGGAAGCCGACATCGTCAGCCTGAACTTCAACAACAGTTCGGGCAAGATCGGCCCCGATGGCGTGGGAAGCAGCACGGCCGA
>Ga0316197_10002090_pt1 | contig 14267 bp, 11 predicted proteins | sample OudBiesiAoxic_MG_FD_204939 | JGI IMG/M metagenome (GOLD analysis project Ga0316197, IMG submission 204939) | Coastal sediment microbial communities from Oude Bieten Haven, Netherlands - site A oxic | ecosystem: Environmental > Aquatic > Marine > Coastal > Sediment | place: Netherlands...
TGGCCCGCCCAATCAGACATCTGCAAAGTGCCGCCATCGATGTTGGGAAACTGATGGTCGCGCGTTTCCGCCAAAGCGGCTCCCGCGACTACTATGCTCAATACCACTGCGGTCAGCTTTTTCATATGGGCCTCCATTATCACACTGCATTCGATATAGGTGTGTCCGGCCAAAGGTCCAAACCAAGCGGCTTAAAACCGCAAGAGCCACGCCGCAAAGCGTGGCGCCACCATCGCCACCGCGATATGCGGGACAAGCAGAAACGGAAAGATCGCATAGGGGCGCGGGCGCAGTGCCACATCCGCCAGCGCTTCGGCACAATCCTCAGCCGACAGCCTTGGGATCAGTTTATCAAGCCACGGAATATCACTTTCCTGCACGTTGTTGTCGGCAAAGAAAGCGGTATCAACCCGACCGAAAATGATATGGCTGCTTTCTACTCCCGTGCCAGCCAGATCCTGTGAAAGCGCGCGGTGAAAGCCTAAAAGGGCGGCCCGCGCCGCTGCATAGCCTGCACTATTCGGCCAGGCGGCAACACAGGCAGGGGAATTAATGTGCATGATCTGTCCGGCCCCCCGCGCCAGAAGAGATGGCAGAAACGCATGGGTGATGTTGAACGCGGCAAAGTAGGGCGCGTTCATCATGATCACGGCCTCTTGCGGTGGTGTGTCCTGCACGCTTTTCCACGCGCCAGCACCTGCACAGTTGATTATTAAATCGGGGACGCCGTGCGTTTCCAATACCTGCGCAGCCAATGCCGCGACGGCCTCCGGATCAGCAGCATCGCAAGGCGCCGCAATAGCACCAAACCCGATGTCATCCGCGACTGCGTCAAGAGCCTCGGCAGAGCGCGCCACAAGGATCACCTTTGCACCCCACCGCACGAATTTACGCGCGGCGGCCGCACCCACCCCGCTGGACGCACCTGTAATCAGCACCAGTTTCATAGCATCCCCTCTGTTCACCGCTCATCAAACCATTAGCAGAAGGTGCTGCATGCCTGTTGTCAATGCAAACGACAGACGACGTCCAATTCCCCCTTTATTTTGTCCGTTCTTCCCCCATGTTAAGAACAAGATCGAAACAGGAGTACACATGCCCCAATACGCAAAAACGCAAGAGGCCGTCGCGCGGCTCTCACCCGAGGAATACCGCGTCACGCAACAAGATGGCACCGAACGCCCGGGCACAGGCCCATTGCTCTATAACAAAGATCCGGGCATCTACGTCGACGTCGTCTCGGGCGAGCCGCTTTTTGCTTCGTCAGACAAATACGAAAGCGGCTGCGGCTGGCCCAGCTTTACCAAACCCATAGAACCCGCGCATGTTCAGGAATTGAGCGACGCAAGCCTCGGCATGGTGCGTACCGAAGTACGTTCAACACATGGCGACAGCCATCTGGGGCATGTGTTTCCAGATGGGCCACGTGACCGTGGCGGGCTGCGCTACTGTATCAACTCGGCAAGCCTGCGCTTCGTGCACCGCGACGACATGGATGCAGAAGGCTATGGTGAATACATCAACCAAGTGGAGGATATCGCATGACTGAAGAACGCGCTGTACTGGCGGGCGGATGCTTTTGGGGGATGCAAGACCTCATCCGTAAACGCGATGGGGTGCTGTCCACCCGCGTAGGTTATACCGGCGGCGACGTCCCTAACGCCACGTATCGCAACCATGGCACCCACGCCGAAGGGATCGAGATTATTTTCGAACCCGACGTGATAACCTATCGCGATCTGCTGGAGCTATTCTTTCAGATACACGACCCGACCACTTTAAACCGTCAGGGCAATGACCGCGGGCTCAGCTATCGCTCTGCCATTTACTACGTCGATGACGCTCAGAAAGAGACCGCGATTGATACCATCGCGGACGTGGAGGCATCAGGTCTTTGGCCCGGCAAGGTTGTTACCGAAGTCGAACCGGTCAGCGATTTCTGGGAAGCGGAACCCGAGCACCAAGACTATCTGGAGCGGATTCCGAATGGCTATACCTGCCATTTTGTACGGCCAAACTGGGTATTGCCCAAGCGGTCTGCGACGGCCGCTGAATAGCGGTTACGCAGTCGCGACGCGGGGACGACCTGCCGCCTCGACTGTGATGACTGCTTCAATGAAAACCTCGCGGGCTTCAATGCCCGCGACCTTAACATCGCGTTTCACCGTAAACTGAATATCGGCCGCCCCTGCTGCCAAAGCGGCATTGCCCGCACTTTCCCGCAAATACGCTTCGAGCGCGTTCAGCGCCGTGTCCCGATCTGCATAATCCTGAGGGCCAGTTTCGAGATGCGTGCGGAACTTGCCTTCGCCCGGCGATGTGACCGTCCCTTCATGACGCATTGTCACGCGCCCGACGACCGCACCGATTGCATTCGCAACACCGGCGTGGGCGGGTAGGATCATCTCGGCACCTACCGCCTGACCCACGGCAGGATAATACGTCGGGGCCGACGCACCCAGCCCGACCACCGGCACGCCCAAACCCGCTTGCAACCGCAAAAGACCCTGATGCCCTTGCAAAGCGCGCTGGGTCAGTACATGCCGTGCCAGTTCCGCAGGTGGCAGACCAAAGTCCGGCTCGTCTTCGGCGAACACTGTTTCCAACAGTGCCAGAGCTGTTTGCGCGGTCAACTGATCAACGATCATCCGCGCCATGGCTTCAGCAGATGCGGCAAGAACATCTCCAGAGCCCGCGCGCTTACGCGCAAAAAGCGTCAGCGCTTTTTCGGCGGCGGCGCGGTCCCAGTCGGCAAGCATGCCCAAAACATGGCTTGCGTCCGAAGGTGTCACACCTGCAACCTGCACCAGACCCCGCTCAACCAGACGATTAAGCGCGCCGTATTCTATCCGCGACCGCAAAATATCACCCAATGGGTGCGTATGGTCACCAATGCGTTCCAGCAATGCCGCCTCACGCGGGCCTAACCCCTCTGCCGCATGTCCCGGAACAGTGCGGACAAAACGCGCGTCGTGTTCGCCGGGCGTGGTGCTGCGCAACGCTTTGTCCAATGCTTGATGAACGATATCAGGTGTTTCATGCGCAATCAGCGAAACCGGCAAAACCCTGCGCGGACCTAGCGTTACGCCACCCGTCAGCCCGCCCTGAACCATCTCAACGACACTATCCCCGCCCAAGCCTGTGGTCCGCATGGCGACCGCCTCGACCATCGTGCGATAGGGGCCCACCTGCGCGCCTGCAGGGTCAATGCCAGGACGCCCGTTCTTCAGCAAAGCAACATCTGTGGTCGTACCACCGATATCACTGACCAAAGCATGATCGGCACCCGTCAACCACCGCGCGCCGACCAAAGAAGCGGCAGGCCCGCTCAGGATCGTCTCGATCGGTCGTTCGCGCGCCTGACTGGCCGAAATAAGCGCCCCGTCCCCACGGACAACCATCATCGGGGCCGTCACGCCGAGCTCTGACAGGCAATCCTGCGCACGCCCGATCAAACGGTCAATCATGCCGACCAACCGCGCGTTCAAAAGCGCAGTCATGGCCCGCTTGGGCCCGTTTAGTTTGGCCGACAATTGATGTGATGCCGACACCGGCCGGCCCGTGATCTCTTCAATCTTGGCTGCGGCTTTCAACTCATGGGCCGGATTTCGCGTCGCAAACTGTGCAGCCACGGCAAAGGCACTTACATGCTGGCCGTATTGGGTCAGAAACGTTTCCAAGCCTGTCTCATCCAGCGCCGCAACAGGTTGCCCGGCATGATCGTGGCCACCCGCGCATATAAAGACCGGATCGCCCCGCAGTGCGTCTTTCAGACCGTGTGTTTCAAGATCCTGCGCGCGAAAGCCAATGTAGATTAAACCGACACGGCCGCCCTGCCCTTCAACCAATGCATTCGTGGCCAGTGTGGTGGACAAGGATGCAAGCGAAACGTCAGAAGGATCAATCTCAGCCCGCTCAAAGACTGCCAGCACGGCAGATCTAATCCCAAGCGCCAGATCATGGCGCGTTGTCAGGGATTTCGCAAAGGCCACAACCGTATCATCGCCACGTAGCAACACAGCGTCTGTATAGGTTCCACCCGTATCTACACCAAGCAGCAAAGACATCTGCTTTTCTCCCTAATTCGACCCGCTTCACCGTAGCCGAGCCCGCCACTGAACTTTGAAAACTCAGGCATCCCGCAATCGATCCACTGCCCAACGTGCCGCATCCGAGACCGCCTCGTCGGGGTCGGGTACAAGTGCCTGCGCAACCGCAAGCAAAGAGGTATCACCGGAATTTCCGATTGCATAAAGAACATTCCGGACAAATCTATCACGGCCTATCCGCTTTACTGCGGAACCTGAGAACAGCGCGCGAAAGCTAGCGTCATCCAGAACCGCAAGCTCGCGCAGTTGTGGCGCCCGGAGCTCGGGTCGACCAGAAAGGCGTATGTCACGCGCAGCCACAGCGAACTTGTTCCACGGGCACACCGCGAGACAGTCGTCACAGCCGTAGATCCGGTTGCCCATTTTGCTGCGTAACTCAATTGGCACGGGCCCTTTGTGTTCAATCGTCAGATAGGAAATGCACTTTCGCGCATCCAATTGATAGGGCGCCGGAAACGCATCTGTCGGGCAAATGTCCAGACAGGCGCGGCAAGATCCGCAGTGGTCGATTTCGGCGGCGTCTTGTTCAAACTCCAGCGTAGTGAAAATAGCGCCCAGAAAACCCCAGTTTCCCCAGTCGCGGCTAACGAGATTAGTGTGCTTTCCCTGCCATCCCAGACCAGATGCGGCTGCCAAGGCTTTTTCGGGCACGGGCGCTGTGTCTACAAATACCTTTACTTGCGGGTCATGCTCTGCCGCCTCGGCCATAATCCAGCGCGCCACCCGTTTCAGCCGTTTCTTGACCACATCATGATAGTCGCGGCCCTGTGCGTAAACCGAGATTGCGCCCTCATCGGGATGCTTCAAAACAGCCAGCGGGTCATGTTCGGGGCTATAGCTTTCCACCAAAATGATGATGGTCCGCGCGTCAGGCCAAAGGGCCATGGGATCGGCCCGCCACGCCATCCTGTCTGCCATCCACGCCATCTGTCCGTGATAGCCCGCAGCAATAAAGGCAGCCAGACGGTCCGCCACGTCGGGGACCGCATCCGGCCTGCACATGCGGCAGGCCACGAAACCTTCCTGAAGTGCCTGCGCCACCAAGCGCTGCTTCAGACCATCCATGAAAACTTGGGTCCAAGGCTTTTATCGGCTTGATGTGTAAGAGCCGACAGCCAACGCATCCGATCAGAAATCAAGGTCATTGTAGTGACGCGGTGGTGGGAAGCCGGACACCTGATCGGCCAGAATGGACCGGAACGCGGGGCGGGATTTGATCTTTGCATACCAGTCTTTGACAACTTCGGACCGGTTCCAATCAACATCAGAAATATAATCCAGCGAACTCAGATGTGCGGCGGCAGCAAAATCGGCCAATGTCATTGTATCACCCGCCAGCCAGCGCCGGTGATCCAAAAGCCACGTCATATAATCAAGATGGTACTTGATCGCTTTGGCACCTGCTTTGACGTGGCTGCTATCTGGATAGCCCCGCCCCATGACCTTTTTGTTGACCCGCTCATACAGCAGCTTTGACGTCACCTCGGTATGGAACTTGTCATCAAACCAACCGACAAGACGCCTGACTTCCTGTCGCGCAACAGGATCTTTTGGCATCAGCGCGGGATCTGGGCGGGTCTCTTCGATATACTCGCAGATGGCCATGCTCTCGGCCATCGTGACATTGTCGATTTTCAAAACCGGGACTTTGCCCGCAGGGTTTCGACGCATAAAGTCGGCATCTTCTTCCCAATACCGCTCTTCAACCAATTCGACTTCGACCTTTTTTTCGGCAAGGCTTAGCCGCACCTTTCGGCAAAACGGCGACAGGGGAACATGGTATAGACGTGCCATCGGATCTTCCACACTTTCAAAGCTGCTTCTTCAATGCCTGCAACCGGCGCCGGTTTCAACTCTCGAAACAGCCTGCGCGCCCATCTCGGCGGATCGTTTCCGCCCCATCCGCAATGGATCTGGCACGTCGCTGTACAAAATTGGACGGCTTCGAGGCTGATCGCCCCTTCGGGTCCGGTAAAATGGCGGCCAGCCGCGCGGCCTGAACAGCACTCAGGTCTTTAGGGTCAACCCCGTAGTAATGCTGTGCTGCGGCTTTGACGCCGAACACGCCGGTGTCAAATTCAGCAATGTTCAAATAGACCTCTATAATCCGCTTTTTGGGCCACATCGCTTCAAGTGCGGGCGTCATTAATGCCTCCAGCGCTTTGCGCAGGTAATTGCGCCCATGCCACAGGTACAGGTTTTTGACCGTTTGCTGGCTTAACGTTGATGCGCCACGGGTACCGCCGTCTTCGATTGCTTCGCGTATGGCCACCATATCAAAGCCCCAATGCGTACAAAAATTCGCGTCCTCTGCAGCAACCACCGAACGCGCCATGACAGGGGCCATGTCTTCCAGCGCCACCCAATCATACGTGACATCGCCCAGCCTTTGGCTTTCTAGATACATGTACGGGGTCGTCCACGGCGCCACATACCGGCCAAGCAGCATTACAACCGCAATAATGACGGAAACCGCCAATGCACCACGCAACAGGTAGCGCATGGTCCTGCGGAACCATTGACGTTTTACAGCGCGCCGCCCTGTCGTTCGTTTTGCTTTTGTAGTGCGAGTTTTACGCTTGGCCATGGCGGGACCTTATGCCTGCCATGGCCGCTTGTGAACAGCAGAAGAAAACCCCGTCATTCTGCGGGGATCGCTCCTTTTTCGAGGCTAAGTGGCGCAGGCAAATGCACCAGCATTTCCTTGGGGCATACCTGCAGGAAGTTGTGACGCTCCATATCCCAATGCTGCAGAATATCTGCGACGCGCCGGCTGCCCGTTTCGGTCAGATGCATGCGCAACAACTCTTCCAGCTGGTCCAGCCAGTGGTCAACTGTCACCGGACATGTCACCAGCGTTTCCATGTTCATCAAAGCAGGTGACTTGCCCTCCGGATCATAGAGGTAGGCCATACCACCGGTCATACCGGCGCCGAAATTGGCGCCGATCTCACCCACGATAACGGCAACGCCACCCGTCATGTATTCACACCCGTTGGATCCACATCCTTCGATGACAACCTTCGCGCCCGAGTTTCGGACCGCAAAACGTTCACCTGCCCGCCCTGCGGCAAAGAGGTATCCGTCAGTCGCACCATACAGAACCGTATTACCGATGATAGTATTTTCGCCCGCAACGATAGGTGACGCCATAGGGGGCCGTACGACGATCCGGCCACCCGATAGTCCCTTGCCAACATAGTCGTTCGCGTCACCCGACACCTCAAGCTTGAGGCCCGGAGCGGCAAAAGCCCCCAGCGACTGGCCTGCAGAGCCGGACAGCTTCACCGTGAGGTGATCGGGTTGCAGGTTGTTGCGCATCCCGAACTTTTTCACAATGTGGCTGGATGTCCGTGTGCCCACAGTCCGGTGTGTGTTTTGAACCGCATAGGACAGCTGCATTTTCTCACCATCTTCCAGAAAACGACGCGCATCACGCACAATTTCTGCATCCAGCGTATCCGGCACTGCATTACGATCCTTGTCACGATTGTAGACGATGCTTGCCGCACCATCGACGGTGATAAGCAACGGGTTAAGATCCAGATCGTCCAGATGCGCCGATCCGCGGCTTACCTGCGTCAGCAAATCCGCACGACCGATCACGTCGTCAAGGCTACGCGCCCCGATCTCGGCCAGTATTTCGCGGACTTCGGTCGCATAGAAGGTAATCAAGTTAACGACTTTGTCAGCGTTGCCCGTGAACTTTTCGCGCAGCGATTCGTCTTGTGTACATACCCCGACAGGGCATGTGTTGGACTGGCACTGGCGCACCATGATACACCCCATCGCGATCAGGGCGGCGGTTCCGATGCCGTATTCTTCAGCACCCAGCATGGCGGCCATCACAATGTCACGACCGGTACGCAATCCACCGTCCGTACGCAGGGTCACACGATCCCGCAGGTTGTTCATCGCGAGCACCTGATGCGCCTCTGTCAGACCCATTTCCCAAGGCAAACCGGCATATTTAATTGACGTAGCAGGGCTGGCACCCGTGCCCCCGTTGTGGCCGGAGATGAGGATGACATCTGCTTTTGCTTTGGCGACACCCGCCGCAATCGTACCGACGCCCGAGGACGCAACCAGCTTGACCGTCACTTTGCAGCGCGGGTTGATCTGCTTGAGATCGTAAATCAGCTGCGCAAGGTCTTCGATTGAATAGATATCATGATGTGGAGGTGGCGAGATCAGCGTCACGCCTTTGGTTGAGTGACGCAACCGCGCGATGAGGTCTGTCACCTTCATACCCGGCAATTGGCCACCTTCCCCCGGTTTCGCACCCTGTGCGACCTTGATCTCAAGCTCTTCGCACTGGTTCAGGTATTCGGCAGTCACACCGAAGCGACCGGACGCGACCTGTTTGATCTTGGCTGACGGGTTGTCTCCGTTCGGCTCGGGTACGAAATGCGCCGGATCCTCGCCACCCTCGCCGCTATCGGATTTGGCACCAATGCGGTTCATCGCAACATTCAAAGTCTTATGCGCTTCGGGGCTCAGGGCGCCCAGGGACATACCGGGCGTTACAAAACGCTTGCGTATGGAAGTAATGCTTTCGACTTGTTCGATTGGAATGGACTTACCCAACGGCTTGATGTCCAACAAATCACGCAAATGAATAGGCGGGTTACTTTGCATCTTGGCTGCATACTGCTTCCACACTTCATAAGATGCCTGATTGCACGCCACCTGCAACATATGCATTGACGTGGCTTCCCATGCATGGGTTTCACCGGATGTACGGGCTTTGTAAAAACCGCCAATCGGCAGGATAGATGCGCTGGACGCCCACCCCTTGGCATGGACTTCCTCGGCCTTGTGCTGGATGCCCCAGACGCCGATACCGCTGATCCGGCTTGTCATACCGGGGAAATATTCGGCACACATTGCGCGGCTCAGACCAACGGCTTCGAAATTCAGGCCCCCACGATAGGACGAGATGACCGAGATGCCCATCTTGGCCATGATTTTCAGCAGCCCTTGGTCAATCGCGTTCCGGTAGCGCGCGATGGCTTCGGTCAATGTTGCATCCAACAGGCCCCGGTCGATCCGGTCCGCCAGAGAGTCTTCTGCCAGATAGGCGTTTACAACGGTGGCACCTGCACCAACGAGGACCGCAAAGTAATGCGGGTCGATGCATTCAGCAGAGCGTACGTTGAGCGAACAGAAAGTCCGGAGCCCCTTGCGCACAAGGTGGCTGTGGACCGCCGACGTCGCGAGAATCATCGGCATACCGATTTTGTCCGCGTCACTCTTATGGTCTGTCAGCACAATATGCCCCGCACCCGAACGCACAGCGTCCTCTGCTTCTGCACGGATGCGCTTAAGTCCTGCACTCAAAGTGGCGTTGCCCGCGCTGAAGGTACAATCGATTTCAACCAGTTCCGCATTAAAGCTCTGGACCAATTGGTCGAACTGCGCGTTGCCGACAAAGGGGCTGTCCAGTGTAATGATCTCGGTCTGGCTGCTGTCTTCGTCCAGCACGTTCTTTAAATTGCCGAACCGCGTCTTAAGGCTCATTACGCGGTATTCACGCAGGCTGTCGATCGGCGGGTTTGTCACTTGGCTAAAATTCTGACGGAAGAAGTGGCTGAGCGGACGATATTGTTTTGACAATACGGCCGATGGCGTATCATCACCCATCGAAGCAAGTGCTTCTTTGGCATCCTCGGCCATGGGCACCAAGATTTGTTCGATTTCTTCAATACTGTAACCTGCGGCAACCTGACGGCGACGTAATTCGTTTCCGCTGAACAAAGCCTTTTCAGTTACGCCGGACAGTGCTTCGTCAAGATCGTTAATTTTGCCGACCCAATCGCCAAAGGGCTGGCTTGCAGCGAGTTTGTCTTTGATTTCAGTGTCGTGGAAAAGGCCGCCCTCTTTCATATCGACGGCCAACAACTGGCCGGGACCCAAGGCACCTTTTTCGACGACATTTGCCTCGTTCAGTGGGACCATGCCCGCCTCTGACCCAGCGATCAGCATACCATCTTTGGTAACGACATACCGCATCGGCCGCAGGCCATTACGGTCCAGACCTGCGCAGACCCATCGCCCGTCTGTCATTGCCAAGGCTGCAGGTCCGTCCCACGGCTCCATGACCGAGTTGCAATAGGAGTACATATCGCGCCACGCTTGGGGCAGCTCGACTGCCTGTTTCGACCAGCTTTCCGGAACCAGCATGGTCTTGGCCATCGGGGCGTTGCGACCTGCGCGCACCAATACTTCGAACACAGCGTCCAAAGCAGCGGAATCAGATGATCCCGCAGGCACGATAGGCTTGATGTCTTCTGCCATTTCGCCAAAGGTCGATGACGCCATCCGGATTTCGTGGCTCTTCATCCAGTTCAGGTTGCCCTTCAGCGTGTTAATCTCGCCGTTATGGGCCAGCATACGGAACGGCTGTGCCAGCCACCACTGCGGGAAGGTGTTGGTGGAATAGCGCTGATGATAAATCGCAAAAGCCGACTCAAAGCGAGGATCCATCAGGTCAGGATAAAACTCGGCGACTTGCTCGGCCAACATCATACCTTTGTAGATGATCGACCGGCAGGACAGCGATGCGATATAAAGCGATGGAACGTGCGCAGCAGCCGCGGCCTTTTCAATACGCCGCCGTATGACGTAAAGTTCCCGTTCAAAAGTTTCTTCGTCCACACCTTTGATGTTCGAGATCAGAATTTGCTCGATCTCGGGACGTGTCGCATTGGCTTTTTCACCCAAGACGGACACATTCACCGGCACGTGACGCCAGCCGTAGATATAGTAGCCCATGCGGAGCACTTCGGTTTCGACAATTGTCCGGCAGGTTTCCTGAGCGGCAAAGTCGGTCCGTGGCAAAAACACCTGACCCACGGCCATCAGCAGTTCCGTTTTCGGGTGATGCCCGGTCCGGCGGACCTGATCGTAGAAGAAAGGTGCGGGGATTTGGACATGTATGCCCGCACCATCGCCGGTTTTACCGTCCGCATCCACGGCACCGCGGTGCCAGATCGCTTTAAGTGCCTTGATACCGTTTTCAACAACATCGCGTGAGGGCTTGCCGTCAACCGAAACGACCAGTCCAACGCCGCACGAAGAATGCTCTTCTTCCTGAGAATACAAACCGTGCTCTGCCATATAGGCGCGTTTGGCCTCTTCCTGAGCCACCCAAGCATCATCATATTTGGTCATCTGGCGTCTCCTTCGACAAATCTGTTTTTGGCCTCATACTGGGCCCGTGTTGCGCGCGGATGATCGCCGGCAATTTGTGCCGACGCCATCGCGGTATCCGTGTAAATTTCCGACCTCAAAGGCCAGTCTGAGGCAGCATCAAACAGCCCCGGCATTAACTCATAACTTTCAGCATGATCGCCTATGTCGCGCATCCACAAATGAGAACCGCAGGTAGGACAAAAAGCGCGCTCGGCAAAAGAAGAGGAATTGTAGCGCGCTATATCGCCGGTAAAAGTGACGGCCTTTGCCGATGCTTCAAAACACATGAAGACACCGCCCGACCAGCGCTGGCACATACGGCAATGGCAGATACCCGGCTGTGGGACGTGCGCGCCTGCAACGGTGATCCGCACCGCACCACAGAGGCATTGGCCAGACAAAACATCGGTCACGCCCCGCCCTCCATCTCAGCGGTAAAGAATGCGATTGTCTCGGCTTCTGTCATCCGCTTGTGGTCACCTGCCAGTGAATATCCTTGCGGACAGTTGTCTGAGTAGTATTCCAGCGTAAGCGGTGCGCCACCTGCGTCATCAAACAAACCCGCAGACAAGTACCGGGCGCCGTCATGCAGCGTGCTGTACCAGAGCGTTGACCCACATTCACTGCAAAACGCCCGTTCCGCCCACTCAGACGACCGGTAAGCTTTGATCGAGCCAGTCGCCTCGGTGGCGGACTGATCCGTCATTATGGAAATATACGGGCCACTGTTTTGTCGATGGCACATGGTGCAATGGCAGGCACCAAGCGTTGGCGCATCAATCACAGCAGAAACTGTGACACCGCCGCACAGGCACTGGCCTTTGATGTTTTGCTTATCTGCCATTTCGCATTTCCTTGATGCACAAAGCGCACCTGCTGATTTCGCTATTCCATGGTTTTGGCGGCCGGTTCGGTTACTCGGCCGCGATACGCGCACCCGCGCCGATCTTGTCCAGAATCGCTTCGGCGCAATCCCTGCCATCACGGATCGCCCAGACGACAAGGCTCGCCCCGCGGACGATGTCCCCAACCGCGTAAACGTTTTCAAGTTCCGTCTCACCCGTGGTGAAAGCGGCCTTTATCGTGCCCCAGCGCGTGACTGGCAATTCAGGTTGATCCCATAGTGTCGGCAGCGCTTCGGGCTCGAAGCCTAGCGCCATGATCACAAGGTCTGCCTCTTCGATGTAGTCAGCACCCTCGATCACCTCTGGCGCTTGTCGGCCTGTAGCGTCAGGCGCGCCCAGACGCATCTTTTGGACCATGACACCGGTAACCGGATCACCGACGAACCCTTTGGGCGCAGACAACCATTCAAAGATGACACCTTCTTCTTCGGCATTCTGAACTTCGCGCTGCGATCCGGGCATATTGGCACGGTCACGGCGATAAAGGCATTTAACCGATGTAGCACCTTGCCGCACAGACGTACGCACGCAGTCCATTGCGGTATCACCACCGCCGATCACGACGACTCTCTTGCCTTCCGCATTCAACTCACCGCTATCGAACTCGGGCACTTTGTCACCAAAGCTCTTGCGGTTGGACGCTGTCAGAAAATCGATTGCCCGCACAAGACCGGCAGCGCCTACACCCGGCGCTTCGATTTCACGGGACTTGTAGACACCTGTCGCAATAACCACCGCGTCGTGTTTCGCGCGAATGTCCTGAAACGAAATATCCTCGCCAACGCTACAGTTCATCTGGAAGGTGACACCACCTTTTTCCAGTTGTTCATTTCTGCGCATTACAACGTCTTTTTCCAGTTTGAACCCTGGAATGCCGTAGGTCAGCAAGCCACCGGCGCGATCGTAACGGTCATATATAGTCACCTGCACACCAGCCCGGCGCAAAACGTCGGCCGCGGCAAGACCGCCGGGCCCTGCACCTATGATTCCTACCGATTCCGCACGTTCCTGAGCTGGCGAAATCGGCAAGACCCAGCCTTCTTCCCACGCAGTATCGGTGATGTATTTTTCGACCGCACCGATTGTCACTGTGCCATGGCCCGATTGTTCAATCACGCAATTGCCTTCGCAAAGCCGATCCTGTGGGCAGATGCGGCCACAAATCTCGGGGAACGTGTTGGTCGCCTGGCTGACCTCGTAAGCCTCTTGCAAACGACCTTCGGCCGTCAGACGCAGCCAGTCGGGGATGTTATTGTGCAAGGGGCAGTGGCTTTGACAATAAGGAACGCCGCATTGGCTGCAGCGGCTGGATTGCTCTTTCGCCTTGGCGTCAGCGTATTCGGCATAAATCTCTTTAAAGTCTTCGCGACGCGCTTCTGCTTCCCGCTTTTCGGGCATGTCCCGCTCAACGGTCACAAACTTCAGCATCTGTTGGCCAGCCATGTCAAAAATCCTTCAAATCTTTCAGAACCGCACGTGTACGGTAAGTTGAAATGGAAATAAAGTCAGTAAGAGTTACCTAAATCGAAAAAACTTTGCTTCATACAGAGTATTTCGCAAAATATTTCGTGATTTTAGGTCCGAATCGGCCATAAAATTACACTTTCCATTTGATTCCTTGCGCTTATACCACGACTACTACGGCCAGAGCTTGGGAATACTGCATGTCACTTTTCTATCTTCTGCTGGTTGCGACAATACAGGGTCTGACAGAATTCCTCCCGGTAAGCTCGTCCGGGCATTTGGCGCTTTTACCAGCTTTGACAGGACAGCCGGACCAGGGCCTCGCGATTGATATAGCCGTACATGTGGGATCTTTGTTTGCCGTCATCCTTTATTTTTGGACAGATGTAAAAATTGCAGCGCACGGCAGTTTGCGCCTGATGAAGGGTAAGGTAGACACAAAAGGCGCTTTTTTAGCGCTTTGTTTGGTCACCGCGACGATACCGGTTGTTTTGGCGGGCCTTGCCCTGAAATTAAGCGGCTTTGATTCAGCACTACGTTCTGTTGCCGTGATCGGATGGACGATGATCGGCTTTGGGTTGGTGCTGTACTGGGC
>Ga0316197_10002091_pt1 | contig 14266 bp, 12 predicted proteins | sample OudBiesiAoxic_MG_FD_204939 | JGI IMG/M metagenome (GOLD analysis project Ga0316197, IMG submission 204939) | Coastal sediment microbial communities from Oude Bieten Haven, Netherlands - site A oxic | ecosystem: Environmental > Aquatic > Marine > Coastal > Sediment | place: Netherlands...
CCTCAAGACAATAAACATGACGCACTGCAAGATGCCATTTCTGCCGCATTAGTCTATGTTCGATTAACTTATGGTGATTTGCCAACGCTAAGCTCGGCTTATATGCGGTAACTTTTTTAGTTATACCCCTGAGATTTATAACCCGCAGCACAAGTTAATAAAAAAATTCAAAAAATAACCAATATTGAACGACCCAACGTCTCAATTTATCCTAAAGTCTAATTGAGAAAAAACGCGTATTAACCGACAGTTATAGCTATTAATTGGGTTATAAAAATCATTAGCACAATGCTTATCAAAATGAACTCAATGGAAGTTTGCTTAAATCACAAGGAGAGAAGCAATGAGTGTGTATCCAGTCAAAGATAGTATTAAAGCCCTGACCCATGCAGATAACGATACTTATCTATCCATGTATCAACAGTCTGTCAGCGATCCAGAAGGATTCTGGGGGGAACACGGCAAGATTGTTGATTGGATAAAACCTTTCACCCATGTCAAAAGCACTTCATTTGATACCGGTCATGTTGATATTCGTTGGTTTGAGGACGGCACACTTAATGTCTCTGCTAACTGTATTGATCGCCACCTTGCAGACAAAGGGGATGAGGTCGCAATTATTTGGGAAGGTGACGATCCTAATGTAGATAAGAGCCTTACCTTCAATGAACTACATAAAGAAGTATGCCGTTTCTCTAATGCATTAAAAGAGGCCGGCGTTCGTAAAGGTGATGTGGTATGTCTTTACATGCCGATGGTACCAGAAGCAGCGATTGCCATGTTGGCATGTACTCGTATCGGGGCTGTTCATACTGTTGTATTTGGTGGCTTCTCGCCAGAAGCGCTTTCAGGCCGCATTATTGACTCTGATGCAAAAGTTGTGATCACCGCGGATGAAGGCGTTCGCGCAGGACGAGCCGTTCCACTTAAGAAAAACGTTGATGAAGCATTAACGAATCCAGAAGTAAAAAACATCAGTAAAGTGATGGTACTTAAGCGTACTGGTGGTGATATAGATTGGCACGAACATCGTGATATATGGTGGCACGAAGCAACAGCGAAAGCTTCAGATGACTGTCCACCAGAAGAGATGAAAGCAGAAGACCCACTCTTTATTCTTTACACTTCAGGCTCTACAGGTAAACCGAAAGGCGTGCTACATACCACTGGTGGTTATCTCGTTTATGCCACCATGACCTTTAAGTATGTGTTTGACTACAATGAAGGCGATACTTTCTGGTGTACGGCAGACGTAGGTTGGATAACTGGTCATACGTACCTCGTTTATGGGCCTCTTTCAAACGGCGCTAAAACTATCTTGTTTGAAGGTGTACCAAATTACCCCAATACCAGCCGAATGAGCGAAGTGGTAGACAAGCATCAAGTCTCTATTTTATATACGGCACCAACCGCTATCCGCGCCCTTATGGCGAAAGGCGACGAAGCGATTAAAGGTACCAACCGTAGCAGCCTTCGCATTATGGGTTCTGTCGGCGAGCCGATAAACCCAGAAGCGTGGGAATGGTATTACAAGACGATTGGTAATGAGAAATCCCCCATAGTGGATACATGGTGGCAAACCGAGACGGGCGGTATTCTCATCTCACCTCTTCCGGGAGCGACAGAATTAAAACCGGGCTCCGCTACACGGCCATTCTTTGGTGTTCAACCCGCTCTTGTCGATAACATGGGTAACATCGTTGAGGGTGCAGCAGAAGGTAACCTCGTTATTCTTGATTCTTGGCCAGGGCAGATGCGTAGCATTTACGGCGACCATGACCGTTTTGAACAGACTTATTTCTCTACATTTAAAGGCATGTATTTTACCAGTGACGGTGCTCGTCGAGACGAGGACGGGTATTACTGGATCACTGGGCGTGTTGATGATGTATTGAACGTATCTGGCCACCGTATGGGTACGGCAGAGATCGAATCTGCACTTGTGGCCTTTAGCAAGATTGCTGAAGCCGCCATTGTGGGGGTTCCTCATGATATTAAAGGCCAAGCAATTTACGCCTATATCACATTGAACGATGGTGAATACCCAAGTGCAGAACTGCACAAAGAAGTAAAAAACTGGGTTCGCAAAGAGATAGGCCCAATTGCAACACCAGATGTACTTCACTGGACTGATTCTCTACCAAAAACTCGGTCAGGCAAGATCATGCGTCGTATACTGCGAAAAATTGCAACAGGTGATACAAGCAACCTAGGCGACACATCAACACTCGCCGACCCTAGTGTTGTTGACAAACTTATCGCTGAAAAAGCAGATATGTCTTAAGAATCATAAGTAAGATAACTCCAACCATTTGCGCTACTTTATGTAGCGCTTTTTTTGTCTTAAATTCAGCCACCGTTTAAATCGGCGCATCTAAACTTCGATAAAATACCTTATTTTACGGATAATTTTTGTTCGACAAGTTGTCAAAAATGTTAACTCTGTAACAATTACAAAGCTGAGAACAAAGAGATTAGACCAGTAAAATGCTGCTATTTGCAGTGAATTAGCTATAATCGGGGTCTAAAATGATGAATGATTGAAAATTGACTGAAAAATTATTAAAACTGTCTATAATATTATAGATATATTGAATCAGATCTAATTAAAGGAAGATAGGCACAAGATGACTGCAAAGTTACGCATTCTACTTTTAAACGGTCCAAATCTTAACCTATTAGGGGTTAGAGAGCCTGGTCACTACGGTTCACAGACCCTAGATCAGATAGTGGATAGTTTAATAATTCAGGCCGACAGTGCTGGTGTTGAACTTCAGCACCTACAGTCAAACAGAGAATATGAACTGCTAGAAGCCGTTCATGCCGCTCATAATAATGTTGATTTCATTATCATCAATCCGGCTGCATTTACCCATACCAGTGTTGCACTGCGTGATGCTCTGTTAGGTGTGGCCATTCCGTTTATCGAAGTACATTTGTCCAATGTTCATGCTCGTGAACCTTTTCGCCATCACTCTTATCTATCCGATAAGGCGATAGGCGTTATATGTGGACTCGGTGCTCAAGGTTACCAATTTGCTTTGACGGCAGCGGTAGAACAACTGACGTCAAAATCGTAAAGAACTAATTTCGCTTCACTCTGTCATAGAGTAAAGGCGTCCAACAGATAAAGAGAACGAAAAGATGGATATACGTAAAATAAAGAAACTTATCGAACTAGTAGAAGAATCTGGTATTTGCGAACTTGAGATCTCAGAAGGTGAAGAATCAGTACGCATCAGTCGTAACAGCCCAGCACAATTTGCACCTATGCAATATGCCGCGCCGGCTCCCGCACTTGCACCTGCAGCCGCGGCTCCAGTATTAGCAGAAGCCGCCCCCGTTAAAGCAGAACCTGCTGGTCACAAAGTTCTTTCGCCAATGGTCGGTACTTTCTATCGCTCTCCAAGCCCTGAAGCAAAATCATTTGTTGAAGTGGGCCAATCTGTTTCTGCTGGCGATACGATTGGTATCGTAGAAGCAATGAAAATGATGAACCAAATCGAATCTGATAAATCTGGTGTTGTAACCGCAATTCTAATCGAAGACGGCGCAACAGTAGAATTCGATCAACCACTTGTTGTTATCGAATAATAGAGGCGATTCACTATGCTGGACAAATTAGTCATCGCGAACCGAGGTGAAATTGCACTTCGTATACTTCGCGCTTGTAAAGAAATAGGTATCAAAACAGTGGCGGTTCACTCCACCGCTGACCGAGACCTAAAACACGTATTATTAGCCGATGAATCTATTTGCATCGGTCCTGCTCGTGGTATTGATAGCTACCTGAATATTCCTCGCATTATTTCAGCGGCGGAAGTGACAGGTGCGGTTGCTATTCACCCGGGTTACGGCTTCTTATCTGAAAACGCAGATTTTGCAGAGCAAGTTGAGCGTAGCGGCTTTATTTTTGTCGGCCCTAAAGCAGAAACTATCCGCATAATGGGTGACAAGGTATCAGCGATTAGCGCAATGAAGAAAGCAGGTGTGCCATGTGTACCTGGTTCTGACGGCCCTCTAGATGATGATGCAAGCCTTAACAAAGCCCACGCAAAGCGTATTGGCTATCCGGTAATTATCAAAGCCTCTGGTGGCGGTGGTGGCCGTGGCATGCGTGTTGTTCGTGGTGAAGCCGATCTCGTTGAAGCCATCGCAATGACACGTGCAGAAGCAAAAGCGGCATTTAACAACGAAGTGGTTTACATGGAGAAGTACCTTGAAAACCCTCGTCACGTTGAAGTACAAATTATTGCCGATGGTCAAGGTGGTGCAATTCATCTTGGTGAGCGTGATTGTTCAATGCAACGTCGCCACCAGAAAGTAGTGGAAGAAGCCCCTGCTCCAGGTATTACTGCCGAAATGCGTAAGTTCATAGGCGAACGTTGTACCCGTGCATGTATTGAAATTAACTATCGTGGTGCAGGTACTTTTGAGTTCTTGTATGAGAATGGTGAATTCTACTTTATCGAAATGAATACTCGTATTCAGGTAGAGCACCCAGTCACTGAAATGGTGACCGGTGTTGATCTTATTAAAGAACAGCTTCGTGTTGCAGCAGGTCAGCCACTGTCGTTTACTCAAGACGATATAAAGCTAAGCGGACACTCAATCGAATGTCGAATCAACGCTGAAGACCCTGTGCGCTTCTTACCTTGCCCGGGCACGATCAACCGATTCCACGCACCAGGTGGTATGGGGGTTCGTTGGGAATCACATATCTATACTGGTTATACGGTTCCACCTCATTACGACTCGATGATAGGCAAGCTTATTACCTACGGAGAGAACCGTGATGTGGCCATTGCACGTATGAAAAATGCATTAAGTGAAATGATCATTGAAGGCATAAAAACCAACATACCCTTGCAACTAGAAATTATGAATGATGAAAACTTCCAACATGGCGGTGCTAACATTCATTACCTTGAGAAAAAACTTGGTCTACAGTAAGTGAGCTAGAATTACTTCCATACTTTGAAAGCACTCTCTTTAGAGTGCTTTTTTATTGGAGCTTAGTTCTAACTGCGCCATACTATTGCCAAACTTAAAGACCTGTACAAATAGACAGTAAGATGCTTGAATGTCAGGGCTAAGAACTAAAAAGTGAGTTTACTTATGTCACAGCTTTTATCCGCTATTCCAATCACATCATTAGTTGGTGTTGGAGCAAAGGTTGCCGAGAAGTTGATGAAAGTGGGCTTACATACCGTTCAAGACCTTCTGTTTCACCTGCCTTTACGTTACGAAGACCGCACTAGAATTTACCCAATGGCGAAGGTTCATTCCGGTCTATGGGCTGCCGTTCAGGGAAAAGTAATGAGCGTCGATACTATCTTTGGCCGAAAAAAAATGCTCAGCGTAAAAATAAGCGACGGCAATGGTACATTAACCCTGCGCTTTTTTAATTTCACTGCTGGGATGAAAAACAACTTCTCAGAAGGCAAGCAGGTTCACGCTTATGGGGAAATAAAACGTGGTAATTATGGCTTGGAAATTGTACATCCAGACTATAAATTTTTTGCACCAGCAACCACACCGGATATCGAGCAAAATCTAACACCGGTCTACCCAACAACAGAAGGGCTGAGACAAAACACCCTTAGAAACCTCAGTGAGCAAGCCCTATTATTATTAGACAAATCCGCCGTTGAAGAGCTTCTTCCTAATGGTCTGTATAACAATCAACTCACATTAGCTCAAGCACTGCACACTATCCATCGCCCACCACCAAATATTAATATAGACGATTTTGATGAAGGAAAAACACCCGCTCAACAACGTCTTATTATTGAAGAATTGATAGCCCAAAATTTATCCATGCTCGCGATTCGAAACAAAGGCCAACAAGACACTGCATTGCCTTTACCTGAAACGGGGGGTCTTAAAGAAAAACTTTTGGCTCAGTTGCCTTTCTCCCCCACTAATGCACAAAACAGAGTGGTTGAAGAGATAGAAGCAGACTTAATTAAACCTCACCCAATGATGCGTTTAGTACAGGGTGATGTAGGTTCAGGTAAAACATTGGTTGCTGCACTGGCGGCAGTAAGAGCAATATCACATGGGCACCAAGTGGCACTCATGGCGCCAACCGAATTGTTAGCAGAGCAGCACGCCATAAATTTTACGAATTGGTTAGAGCCTTTGGGTATTCAAGTCGCTTGGTTAGCGGGAAAATTGAAAGGTAAAACCAGACAAACAGAGTTAAATAAAATTGTCTCTGGCGAGGCTAAAATGGTGGTTGGAACCCACGCCCTCTTCCAAGACCACGTAGAGTTCAACCAACTGGCGTTAGTCATTATTGATGAACAACATCGATTTGGTGTTCATCAACGGTTAAAGTTGCGAGAAAAAGGAGAAGCGCAAGGCTCTTTTCCTCATCAACTCATCATGACCGCGACCCCAATACCTCGAACCTTGGCAATGACAGCCTATGCCGATTTAGAAACGTCAATCATTGACGAATTACCACCAGGGAGAACACCAATTCAAACGGTGGCGATCCCAGATACAAAACGAAGCATGATTATCGATAGGGTTCAAAATGCTTGCCTAAACGAAGGGAAGCAAGCCTATTGGGTTTGCACGCTTATCGATGAATCTGAAGTATTAGAAGCGCAAGCGGCTGCGGATACGGCAGAAGAGCTACAAAGGCAACTACCAGACCTAAAAATAGGTTTAGTGCATGGCCGAATGAAATCAGCAGAAAAACAAGCTGTAATGTTGCAGTTCAAAAACAACGAGTTGCATTTATTGGTTGCGACAACCGTTATTGAAGTCGGCGTTGATGTTCCCAATTCCAGTCTGATGATTATCGAAAACCCAGAACGTTTAGGGCTTGCTCAACTTCACCAGCTTCGCGGACGTGTTGGGCGTGGAACGATTGCAAGTCATTGTGTATTGCTTTATCACTCTCCTCTTTCAAAAACAGCACAAAAACGTTTAAGTGTATTACGTGAAAGTAATGATGGCTTTGTTATCGCCCAACGTGACTTGGAAATTAGAGGTCCGGGAGAACTCTTGGGGACAAAACAGACGGGTATTGCCGATTTGAAGATCGCTGACTTAGTCAGAGATCAGAGGCTTATCCCTGAGATTCAACGAATGGCCAGATTCATACATGATCAATACCCAAGCAATGCAAAATCAATAATCGAGCGCTGGTTAGGCGAACGAGATATCTACTCAAACGCCTAGACATGTTGACCGCGCACTCACTTAAGATTTAGGTTCTTTTTGTCCGTTTGTTAAGCTTATTTTGTCGAGAAGCCGTTGGGAAATTGAGCTGCACTCGTAACCCACCTTCAGAACGGTTAATCACAGAAATAGTGCCACTATGCTGAGTGACAATTCGTTTCACGATAGCTAAGCCTAAACCTGTTCCTTCACTGCCTCTCGCTGAGTCACCTCGCGTAAAAGGTTCAAAAAGCTTATCTGACTGACCTATATCGATTCCGGGCCCATTGTCTTCAACACTTACCCAGATAGTGTGCTTGTCTGCGGTTGTGCCTGTTGCTATTCGCACCCAGCCGTTGCCATATCTTTCCGCATTCACCACTAAATTAGTTAACGATCGCTTTACTTCAATCTCACTACCCAACAGCAAGCAATCTTCCTGCGAAATATCGGTTTCTATATCAATGGATTCATCCTTGATAGCGACAGATACCGCCAATGCTAGGTTATTAAGGTCAACATGATCAAAGCCTTCTTTGTTAACCGGTTTCAAGTAATCCATAAACTGACCAATAATCTCATTGCACTCTTCGGTATCTTGAATAATACCCTCGGCCAGATAACTGTCTTTTGGCGACATCATTTCTGTCGCTAATCGTATTCGAGTCAATGGAGTACGGAGATCATGGCTTATTCCTGCCATCAAAAACGCTCTATCCTCTTCAAGAACTTGGATGTCCTTTGACATCTGATTAAAGGCGTGGGTTACGGCCTTTATTTCATTCGCACCTCTTTCCGCTAAAGGTGGTGGAAATTCACCTCTTCCCACCATTCTCGCGGCACCTTCTAACGCCATCAAAGGCCTATTTTGGATTCTTACAAAAGTCCAACCCGCAAATATAATAAGAACCGCCATTAACAGGCTATTTCGAAACAGCGGTATGAAGTCTTCTTCTTGCAACTCCGAAAGCGGGATCCGTAGTAAAACATCGGGTAATTGATCTATCTTTATCCACAAAATATAGCTTTCGCTATCCAGAGCTAATCTAACTTCAGCGTCGCTGCCAAGCTCTTGGCTCATATGCTCACTCAAAAAATCAATACTGGTCGCCGTGTCGAACTCTTCACCTATCGGTTCATCTTTATGGTGGGCCGTTACCCCCAGTTTTTCTAACAGTTTTCTTCTCGATGGCGCTTCTAAATATACCCCGCTCTCAACCTCGACATAGTCATCCAGCATTAAGCTTACCTCGTGAGCCAATATACGATTAAACTGCTGTAAACTTGGCAACAGTGCGTAATTGAATATCGCAAAATAGGAATAAGCCTGACTCGCAAGCAGCACCAGAATAAAAAGTAAAACGGTTTGAGTACGTGAACTACGGATGAGCATAAATGCCTCGAAACAATAAAGCCCTTAAGAGAGCATCTTAAGGGCTTTTCAATAGAGAATTAAGCGTTTTTACCATCGGGGACAAATACATAACCTAATCCCCAGACCGTCTGAATATATCGTGGATGGCTTGGATCTTCTTCTAGCATTCTTCGCAACCGAGAGATCTGTACATCGATAGAGCGTTCCATTGCAGAATATTCTCTACCTCTTGCCATGTTCATCAGTTTGTCTCTCGACATAGGTTCTCGGGCATTATTAACCAGCGCTTTAAGCACGGCAAACTCACCAGAGGTTAAAGGCATAAACTCATCACCTCGGAACATTTCTCTTGTTCCAAGGTTCAAGCGAAATTCACCAAATTCAATATTCGTTTCTTCCGAGCTTGGTGCGCCGGGGGCTTCAACAATTTGTCGACGCAATACTGCTTTAATACGCGCAAGTAACTCACGGGGATTAAAAGGCTTAGGAAGATAATCGTCCGCTCCAACTTCAAGCCCAACAATTCTGTCTATCTCGTCACCTTTTGCCGTCAACATTAATATTGGGATCATATTTTCTGCCGTTCTTAGGCGACGACAAATCGAAAGGCCATCTTCACCCGGAAGCATCAGATCCAACACCACTAAATGAAAGGTCTCGCGCTTAAGCAATCTGTCCATCTGCTCCCCATTTGCGACACCACGAACCTGAAAGCCTTGTTCAGATAGGTAGCGCTCTAGCAAAGACCGCAGACGGGCATCATCATCAACGACTAAGATTTTATGGTTCTCTTGCATTCAACTTCTTCCAATTAATGTATGGCTTAGTATTAAGCGTAGATAATAATAACCTAATCGCATATCCATAGAGTAAATTGCACGTCAAAAATTGTTAGTAATCATGTCAGAATCAACAATAAGATTATTTATCTTAAAACTAAGCAAGCCATAAATAGCCCACTATTTCTCATACTCAATTGAATTGATAAACCACTCTTTGTCGCCTTCAGGTGTCTTCACTGCAAATTCGTCGTCGACTTCTTTTTTGAGTAAGGAGCGCGCCATAGGTGAGTCGATAGAAATGTACCCTTTCGCATCGCCGTAGATCTCTTCGGGGCCGACAATGCGAAATTTCTTCGTTTCACCGGCTTCATTTTCAATTTCAATCCAAGCACCAAAAAAAACTTTGCCTTCCTGCTGTGGTGAATAATCCACAATAGTGACTTCTGGTAAAAACTTCCTCAAGAACCGAACGCGGCGGTCTATCTGGCGCAGTATGCGCTTGTTAAACGTGTAATCAGCATTCTCTGAACGATCACCTAGCCCTGCAGCCCAAGTGACTATCTTGGTAATCTCAGGGCGTTTTTCATTCCAAAGGTGATCATGCTCTTGCTTAAGCTTGTTATAACCTTCTCGGGTGATCAGTTTTGTTTTCAATACAGCACTCTCAATTCAATCGAACCATTTAGAAATGGTTCGCTGTTCTAGATATTTAACCAGTATATCCACTAATTGTACATCTACAGAACCTCATTACGCTATACGTCACTAGATGAACCATTCGAATTCCAATGACTTTCTGCTAGACTCCCCCACAATTCAAACTGATCAAAAAGGTCGTTTTCATGCCTTGGATTCAAATAAAACTCAATGCGACAGCAAAAGATGCTTTGCAAATTGGCGATATGTTATCTGAAGAGACAGGCGCACTTTCCGTCACTTTTCTAGATGCGAAAGACACACCAATTTTCGAACCTCTGCCGGGAGAAACTCGTTTATGGGGAGAAACGGATGTCGTTGCATTATACGATGCAGAAATAGACACCACATGGGTGATCCAACAAATTACCCATTCTGGTCTATTTCCTGACGACTTTGCATACAAAGTTGAACAACTGGAAGATAAGGACTGGGAACGTGAGTGGATGGATAATTTCCACCCAATGAAATTTGGTGAGCGACTATGGATCTGCCCGAGTTGGCGTGATGTACCCGACCCTAGCGCCATTAATGTCATGTTAGATCCCGGCTTAGCCTTTGGTACTGGCACCCATCCAACCACGTCTCTTTGTTTAGAATGGTTAGAAGGTCTCGACCTTGAAGGCAAAACTGTCATCGATTTTGGTTGTGGCTCAGGAATCCTCGCGGTTGCCGCAATTAAACTTGGTGCAAACAAAGTTATCGGAATAGATATAGACCCACAGGCTATCACCGCCTCAAAAGAGAACGCGAGGCGCAATGGGGTTGCCGATCAACTAGAATTATTCTTACCGCAAGATCAACCTGAAGGTCTAATTGCAGACGTTGTTGTGGCTAATATTCTTGCGGCACCGCTACGCGAACTGTCACCCGTGATCAAAGGCTTGATCAAATCGAAAGGTCTGCTTGCGATGTCGGGTGTATTAGACACACAAGCAGAAGATGTTGCGAACTACTACAGAGATGAGCTTGATATCGACCCAATTGCTGAAACTGAAGAGTGGTGTCGTATTTCGGGAATAAAAAAAATGTAGTTGCATACGTCTAATTGATTGAATTTTAGGCAATTTGGAAAACAATTTGTAAATGCTCAAAAAATAGTCTTTTCACGCATCGAAAAAATGCGTAAAATGCGCGCCCTTGCTAGATTAGAACTGTGAAGACCTTTTGAGAATCGGAAATCATCAACTTAAGAACAATTTGATTGTTGCGCCTATGGCTGGCGTCACCGATCGACCCTTTCGAGAGTTATGCCTTCGATATGGAGCAGGAATGGCCGTCAGCGAAATGATGTCGTCTAACCCTAAGCTCTGGAAAACGGCTAAATCTAAGCAACGCATGGTGCATAAAGGCGAGTCGGGTATTCGCTCAGTACAGATTGCGGGTTCTGATCCTAAGTTAATGGCAGAAGCAGCTCAGTATAGTGTTGAAAACGGTGCACAAATCATCGATATCAATATGGGTTGCCCAGCTAAAAAAGTGAATTCAAAGCTGGCGGGGTCAGCTCTGCTAAAACACCCAGAGATGATTGAAAAGATCTTAACTGAAGTGGTTAATGCAGTAGATGTACCAGTAACACTGAAAACCCGTACAGGTTGGGATACAGACAATAAAAACTGTATCGAAATCGCTAAAATGGCCGAAGGCTGCGGCATACAAGCTTTTGCTCTTCATGGAAGAACAAAGGCCTGCATGTACAAAGGCGAGGCAGAATATGACAGCATTAAAGCCGTCAAAGCGGCTATCTCTATACCCGTTATTGCCAATGGTGATATCGACAGTGCAGAGAAAGCCAAACAGGTTCTGGAATACACTGGAGCCGACGCTTTAATGATTGGTCGGCCTGCCCAAGGTCGTCCGTGGATTTTCCAGGAAATCTTACACTATTTGGAAAACGGCACCACTATGCCTGAACTTCCGACGAAGGAAGTAAAGGAGATTTTACTTGGACATGTTCAAGAGCTTCATCTCTTTTATGGTGAGTTTCTTGGCCCCCGCATTGCTCGTAAGCATGTGGGTTGGTATCTGAAAGAACATCAACAAGCTAGTGAGTTTCGCCGTACCTTCAACGCGATAGATGCTGCAAACCAGCAACTGGATGCACTCGAAGGTTACTTTGTACAATTTGTTTCATAAATTACTAGAAGAGCTAGACATAATATGTTCGAACAAAATTTAACTTCTGAACCACTAACAGTATCTACTGTAACGTCACAAGATCAAATCACTCAGAAACCACTACGTGACTCTGTAAAAGCATCTTTGAAAAATTATCTTGCTCAGTTAAATGGCCAGGACGTTGACGACCTGTACGAACTAGTATTGGCTGAAGTTGAACAACCACTACTAGACACCATCATGCAATACACTCGTGGCAACCAAACACGCGCAGCAAATATGATGGGTATCAACCGTGGTACTCTTCGTAAGAAACTAAAAAAATACGGCATGAACTAGAGATTAGTTTATAAACTATTGATTTAAAAGGCCAAGAAGATTTATCTTTTTGGCCTTTTATTTATTTTCTGCACGCAGTGAATTCGTACTTTTTTGCTTTTCTGCTCTCTGTATAGCAAATATGTAGCAATTCATACCTCTTAATTCCCTACTCTTCAACCCACCCTATTTTAGCTTAACTAACAGCTACCTATAATTTGATAACCCCGTCAAAACCACATTTAGTCATACATGATTAAATGTGTATAAATTCATCACGCATATTAGAACTATGGCTAAGAAAAACGACGGCATAATCTGGCACCTAATGGACACACCTTGGTGGGTTAGTGTTCTCATTTCAATTATGGGCTATTTTGGACTTTCTTACTTCATTCCAAACCTAATGCTTAGTAAAGATAACATCATCTTTAATGCCATTGCTCCAAACCTTCCAATGATGGCACCCTACTTTGCTTTTTTCTTTCTCATTCCCGCCCCTATCGCATTTTTTAAGCAATGGAGCAGAAAGCAGAGTTATGACAGCACAGCACGAAAAATAAAACAGAAGAGCAGCACAGAGCCACTTAGAGATATAAACTGGATTGAGTTTGAAAGCTATGTCGGCGAGTTCTTTAAAAGCCAAGGCTATAAGGTTAAACAGGCTCTCTCTAGCGCACCTGATGGTGGTGTTGATATCTGGCTAACTAAAGATGGTGAACTGAGCCTTGTACAGTGCAAGCACTGGAAAGCGAAAAAGGTTGGGGTTCAAGTTCTAAGAGAAATGTATGGTGTCATGCTAGATAACCAAGCAACACGAATGATCATCGTGACTTCGGGGGATTTCACTAACGAAGCGATAGAGTTTGGAAAGGATAAGCGTTTCTGGCTCGTTAACGGTGGTGAACTGGTCAATATGATAGAAACTGGACGCTACAAGCTAAACAACATTGAAACTAAGCCAAAGCCTCAAGTTAAACCACCGACAAGGCACATGTGCCCTAACTGTCAATCTGAGCTAGTTCTACGAACTGCTAAGCGAGGTGCTAACGCCAATAAGCAATTCTATGGGTGCACCTCATTTCCCAGATGTAAATTTACTAAAAGTATTTAGATTTCGTTCTAGCACATCTTTGGACAACGCCTTTCCCCGACAGTTAGAATCTACCGACTAATTATGTAGGTGTTTTGTCACTCGTTACCATGCTCTGGCGTGGTAATGCATATTAAAGCTAACGAAACTCTCGTAATGAATTGTAAACAAGAACATCAAACTGCATGAGGTTATGTCTGACTGTTCAATTTAAGTTCGGTATTCATTACCACGGAGGACCGTGGTAACGAGGGTTTTAAGTATAAATATACACGCCACCCATTTTTTGAGTGAACTCTTCCCAGTGACCAGAATCAGCCGCTTCAATGATCTCTTTTGCAACATCATCTAAGCCTTGAATATCTTTAGTCTGCGTAGTTCTCGCCAAACCGTAACCGAACAACCACCTAACTGTTGGAACTGACGAATACCCCAACAAGCCGCCCAAGCATCCACCCTAGCCGCCGCGTCTAGTGGGTCTTCTCCATAAACACCAGCATCAAGATCACTACCGTCAATATTCTTAACATTTGTACTAAAATTAGCGAATCTAAAATTAAAAACTATACATATAAGTTTTTTAAAAATCGAAAAAATAAAGAACAGAAATACATTTACATATTAAATTAAAACATAACGTACTATATAAATAAGGTGACATCGATCAAAACCAAAAATGCACACAACTAATTAACAATCACAAAAACC
>Ga0316197_10002092_pt1 | contig 14262 bp, 14 predicted proteins | sample OudBiesiAoxic_MG_FD_204939 | JGI IMG/M metagenome (GOLD analysis project Ga0316197, IMG submission 204939) | Coastal sediment microbial communities from Oude Bieten Haven, Netherlands - site A oxic | ecosystem: Environmental > Aquatic > Marine > Coastal > Sediment | place: Netherlands...
TTCGTAGTGGCCCAGGTCGAGGTCGGTCTCAGCCCCGTCGTCAGTGACGAAGACCTCGCCGTGCTGGTACGGCGACATGGTCCCCGGGTCGACGTTGACGTAGGGATCGAGCTTCATGATGGAGACACTGAGGCCGCGACTCTTGAGCAGCCGACCGATCGATGCGGCCGTGATGCCCTTGCCCAACGACGAGGTGACCCCACCGGTCACGAAGACATACTTGGCCACGGATCAATGCTCCAGCTGGGGTTTTTCCGATGCTACCGAATCCCGCGCGGCGACGCGAGACCTAGCCGGAATCAGCGACAGCCGGCCCCTTGTGGGACCGGCTGTCCTCGTTCTGCGGTCGACGATCGAAGCGCTAGTCGCCCTTGTTGGGGGTGCGGAAGCGCAGGAACCGGAGCTTGTCGGGTGGCCCCACTGGGATGACGTGGTTGATCTTGCCCGACTTCATCGCCCAGAACGGCGTCTCCTTGGCGATCTGGCCCGTACCGGCCTTGCCGACGCTTACCCTGACGTCGCTCTCGTCGAACAGGAAGTTGGCGTTGGTGCCCTTGGGCACGTCTGCTGCGGTCGGCTCGGTCGAGGCCAGCTTGGAGTTGAGCACGACGCTCACCCAGACGTCGGCGTTGCCCAACATCGCAGCGTGCTTGATGGAGAGCACGGGATCGGTGCTGGAGTCATAGCCTTCGCTGTTGTCGAAGATGAGTGCCGCCGGCACTCCGCTGTTCTTGGTCGCGACGACCGTGAGGTCCTCGTCGCCAGTGAAGGTGACGGGTCCGATCTTGATGAGCTTCGCGCCGTTGCACTCGCCCTTGGCAGCGCGGACCGTGATGAAGTAGCGACCTGCCGGCACCGTTGCCCTGAACTTCTGGCCGTACTTGAAGTCGCTCTTGAGCTCGATCAAGCTGCCGCCGGTGGCGGCGCAGACATCGACCTTGGCGCCGGGGATGCCGTGGCCGACTACGAGGTCGGTCGCAGACGCGACGCCGGCTGCGACCATAGTGAGACTGAGTGCCAGCAACATCGAGCCGACGACCCTGATCTTGGACATCCTTCCTCCTGGTTAGTTGACTGCAGCCCCCTTCTGGTGGCTCGCAGAGCCCATGCTAGAGGTTCTTCAAACTGCCGGAGCGCCCGTTGTGCAGGTACGAAGGTCACGTCCCCCGGTCGGCGACCCGCTGTCCGGCCAGGTCCTCGAGCACGGTCACCAGCCCAGAGTGGTCATAGTCGCCCCGGCCGTTGGCGTCGGCAGCGCGCATCAGCTGCTCGACCCCGGCCGCGGCCGGCAGCGCCACGCCGGCCTCGCGGGCCAGCTCGATGGCGTTCTTGAGGTCCTTGAGGTGCAGCCGGATACGGAAGCCCGGGTCGAAGGAACCGGAGAGGAAGTTGTGGCGTCGCATCTCCAGCACCTTGGTGGCGGCCAGGCCGCCCTGCAGCACGTCGGCGATGCGGGCCGGGTCGACACCGGCCTTGGTGCCGAGCACGAGCGCCTCCGAGACGGCCTCGATGACGACGCCGACCACGACCTGGTTGCAGACCTTGACCACCTGTCCGGCCCCGGCCGGGCCGCAGTGGACGATGGTCGCGCCCATCACCTCCAGAATCGGCCGCGCCCGCTCGAAGGCGGCCTCGTCACCGCCGACCATGATCGAGAGCGTGCCCGCGATGGCGCCCTTGTCTCCGCCGCTGACCGGGGCGTCAAGGGCCTCTGTGCCGGCCGCCGCGGCCCGCTCGGCGAGGGTGCGCGCGGTGCCCGGCGCGATCGAGCTCATGTCGATCGTGAGCCAGCCTTCGCGCAGCGACTCGTAGGCACCATCGGCGCCGAGGTAGACCTGCTCCACTTCGGGCGAGTCGGGCAGCATGGTGATGAGCACGTCCGTAGCGGCCGCCACCTGGGCCGGGCTGCTGCCGGCCGTGGCGCCCTCGCCCACGAGCGCCTCCATCGGCGCCCGCACCACGTCGAGCACGGTCAGCTCGTAGCCGGCGGCCAGGAGGTTGCGCGCCATGGGCGCGCCCATGATGCCCAGGCCGATGAAGCCGATGGTGGGCTTGCTCTCTGTCATGCGTCCTTCTCCATGTCCTCGGGGCGGATGTCGTCGACCTGGCCGTAGATGAAGAGCAGCTCGATGTGCCCGCCGGGCTCCCATTCGAAGACGTGCCACTCGAGCGAGGGCGTGTTGATGACCACGCCCGTCTCGAGCTCGATGCGGTGGGGCAGGTCGTCGGGGCTCGAGCCCCAGCGTACCCAGCCGCGATCGGCCGAGAGGACGTAGACGGTCTCCTCGGCGTGGTTGTGCGGCTCCATGACCCCGAACTCATCGGCGTAGCGCGCGACCCCGACCGTCATCTCCTCGCTCTCGAGCGCCGAGTCACGGCCCACGAACCGGCGCAGCCCGCGTCCGGGCAGCGGATCGACGGGTGTCTCGGCGTCCTTGATGGTCCTCATGGGCAAGCTCCTCGCTGTCCTCGCTCAAGCGGCGAAGGGTGTGATGGGCAGCCCGGTCGCATCGGGCTCGATGACGAAGAGGGCGCCCGCGTGCGGCTGCTCGGCCAGCTGTGACCGGCTCAGGCCGTCGCGAGCGCTGGTGACGTAGAGCTGGTCGAGGCCGGGGCCGCCGAAACAGCAGCTGGTCGTGCGCGCGGCCGGCAGCTCGATAGTGCGCTCGAGCCGACCTGTCGAGGTGAACCGTCGCACGGCCCAACCGTCGTAGAAGGCGACCCAAAGGCAGCCTTCAGCATCGCTGGTCATGCCGTCGGGGATGCCGAAGGACTCGTCGAAGCGGATGAACGGCCGACGGTCGCTGGCGCTTCCGCTGTCGAGATCGAAATCGAACACATCCATACGCTGCGTCGCGGTGTCGATGTAGTACATCAGCGAGCCGTCCGCGCTCCAGTCGATGCCGTTGGAGATGGTGGTCGGGCTTGCGACCGTGGTCACGGTCCCGTCGGGGTCGATGCGATAGAAGGTCCCCGCATCGGCACGCGCATCGAGCGCCATGGTGCCGCCCCAGAGGCGCCCGACACGATCGGTCTTGACGTCGTTGAGCCTCGTCGTGGCATCGTCCGGCTCGACCGATGTCAGCAGACTGGGCGCAGCGTCGTCCGAATCGGTGAGGTAGACGCCGTCCTGCAGGCACAGAGCCAGGCCCCCGCCCGCGCGCGGGAGCACGGCACCGGCCATCTGCTCGAGCGCACGGGTCCAGACCGCGCCGCTGAGCGGATCGAGCCGGTGGATCCGCCGGCCGGCGATGTCGGTCCACAGCAGCGAGGCCCGGGCGGCATCCCAGGCCGGGCCTTCGCCGATGAGGTCACCCGAGTCGACCACGACTTGCCATTCCTGCGCCATGTCAGTCCTCCCTTCCCAGCAGGGCCACGTCCTCGACGCGCAGGCACTCGACGCGCGCGGCCAGCTCCACGTTGTGCCAGTGGGCCATGGCCTCGTAGGGCGGCGCGCCCGAGACCACGACGTAGCCTCCACTCGTGATGAGCAGGTGGTGCTTCATGCCGTTCCGCCCCGCCAGCTCGCGAGCGCGCTCGAGCGTGTCGGCCAGGGCAGGCTCGAGCAGCGCATCCGGCTCCACCACGTGCGCGGCCACGTCGGGCACGCCGCGGTTGCGCATCATGCTCGTCGCGGGCGGTGGGGGATAGCCCTCCAGCAGCAACGCGCGCAGGTGCCGTGACCAGCCACTGATGACGGCATCATGCTCGGGCGCTGCCTCGTAGCAGGCCCGATGGATGGCCCAGGCGATGGGGTCCTCCGCCCCGGTCGAGGTCTCGCTGACACGGTCGTCCAGCCACAGCGCCAGCGCGGCGGTGCCGTCAACGTAGTCCATGCCCTCGTCGGTGCGACAGCTGATGGCGATGCCGTCGAGCGTCGCGAACTCGTTCTCGAACAGCCGGCCGAAGATGGTGGCGAGGGTGCGCCGGCTCTCGCTGCCGGCGGTCATGCCACACCTCCAGCCCGCACGCGACGCAGCCGGGCGCGCAGCAGGTCGGCCTCCAGCCGCTGGCGGAACACGTCGGCCACGCGCACGTTGGTGGCCAGGTCGCGCGCCACGCCGAAGGTGCCGTGCATGGAGCCGATGGCGATGGCGCCGTCGGCCCGCGAGACCTGGCCCAGCAGCTCCACGGCGCGGGCATCGTGCGGCTCGGTCTGGGCGCGCAGGTCGCGCTCCAGTACGACCACGGCGGCGCCATGGGGTTCGCTCGTGTCGGCCACCACGCCCGGCTGCCAGCGAGCGACCGCGGCGGCGATGGCCTCGGGCAGGTGCAGGTGGAACACGCAGCCGACCTCGGGGAAGGTGCGGTAGAGACGCATGTGGATGCGGATCTCGCGCGAGATCATGGCCTCCTCGCCGATGAGCAGCTCGCCGTCGAGGCGCTGCACCAGCGTGTCGCCGGCCGCCAGTCGCCAGCCGCGCTCCTCGGACGCCTTGGTCGGGGTCATGACCACGGCGTCGTCGACGCGCAGGCTCATGTTGCCCCCCACCAGCTCGGTCAGGCGCCGCTCATAGAGGACGCCCGCGACCCGCGCCAGCACCCTCCTTCCATCGGCGTAGCGTCGTTCGTTCACCAGGCGGATACCCCCTCAGAGTGGACCGCGGGTGCGGTCGTGGACGGCTCGATGGTATGGGCCATGGGGTTGTCGAACAGCCGGCAGGCGTCGGCCGGGGTCGCGCCCTTGACGGCCATGGCCGCGAGTCGGAGCGCGCCGAGGCCGGCCCCCTCTGCGCTGGCGAGCGTGACCAGCGAGCGCTGCAGGAGCGCGGCCTTGAGCTGGAGCACCTTCGCGTGATCCGCGCCCCCGCCGACCACGGCGATGGGGTCGTGGGGCAGGCCTCGCGCAGCCCAGGCGTCGGCGAAGGCGACGAGCAGCGCCGCCGATGACTCGAGCAGGCCCTGCAGCACCTCCTGTCGTGAGCGGCCGGCCTGCAGTGCCGCGTCTACAGCCGCGGGCGTCGGCTCCACCGCGCTGCCGGTCGGGATCGGCGACAGCCCGTCGAGCAGCGCGCCCAACTCGGCGTCGGAACCCTCGGTCACCCGTGCCAGCAGCTCACCGAGGGGCAGGCGAGTGAGGGTGATGAACTGGTCCTCCAGCAGGTAGGCGTGGATGAGCGCATCGGTCTGCGCGGCCACGTCGCGCGCCGCGTCCAGCGACGTGGCACCGGCGAGGTGCTCGAAGGTGCCCACGATGTTGACCAGCCCGGAGCGATCCGCTCCGGCGGCGCCGAAGAGCGCGCAGCCGTTGTCCATGGCCCCCAGCACCAGCAGGGCCCCGGGTGCCAGCCCGAGCCGCGCGACCGCCGCATCGTCGACGGCGAACGTGGCCGTGGAGAGCGCAAGCGGCGGCAGCTGCTCGGGCCGCAGTCCGGCCGCGGCGACGATGTCGGCGCTCCACTCGCCGTCCGCGAGATCGAAGAGCATCGTGCGCGAAGCCCACGAACGGTCCTCGGCGTCGACGTCGCCCAGCCGGGCGGCGACGAAGCCCCGCAACGAGCGGAAGCGGTGCGTCCGCTCCAGGACCTCGGGGTGCTGCGACCCCCACCACAGCGCGTGCAGCAGGAAGGATGGCGCGGCCGGGTCGGAGCCGGTGCGCCGGGCCAGCTCGGCACGGTCCAGGCGCAACCCGTCGAGCGGCCAGGGCTCAGCCCGCGGCCGGCGATCGAACGGTGCCAGCGCGGGTCCCAGCGGCTGCCCGCCCCTGGCGATGGGTGCCATGGCCGTGCCGAGACAGGAGAAGACGAGCGTGTCCACCGGCTCGTCCGGGTGGGCGGCAGCGGTGGCGGCGATGAGCTCCTCCACCGTGCGGGCCACGTCCTCGACGGGATAGGACCACTCCCCCGCTTCGTCGCTCTGGCGGGGCGTTGCGCTGGAGCGCAACGCTCGCACGCGTCCGTCCCAGGCGCCCAGCAGGGCCTTGACGCGCGAGGAGCCGATGTCGACGGCGAGAACGCTCACTCGGAGTCTGCGACGACGGACTCCATGAGCTTGGCCGTCGCCTGGTCCATGTGCTCGTCCATGATCGCGCGCGCGGCCTCGGCGTCGCCAGAGCGCACGGCCTCCAGGATGCGCTCGTGGTAGGAGAGCGCCAGGCGCGCGATATCGGGCACGCGCAAGGTCAGCAGCCGAACCTCCACCATGATCTCGACCAGCGAGTCGAGGACGATGACGAAGAGCTCGTTCTGCGTGGCCTCGGCGAGGGCGTTGTGGAAGGCGACGTCGCTCTTGATATAGACCTCGGGCGCGTCGACGTGTGCGCGCATCTCGCCGAGGATGCCCTCGAGCCGCTCCAGGTCGGCCTCGGTGCGGCGGGCGGCAGCGAGGGCGGCGATCTCGTTCTCGATGATGTGCCGGATCTCGCTCACCTTCTGGACGCCAGCGCCGCCGGCCTGCATCAGCAGGAGCAGCCGCATCGACTCGGCCGCGGACTCGGCCGACGGTGCGCGCACGACGGTGCCACGACCGACGTTGACGTCGACCAGCTGCTTGGCCGCGAGCGCGCGCACGGCCTCGCGCACGACGGTGCGGCTGACGCCGAACTGGCCGGCCAGCTCCCGCTCCGAGGGCAGGCGGTCGCCCGCCCCCAGGCGGCTCTCGATGATGAGCCGCTCCAGCTCCTGCTCGACGCGCTTGGCCAGCGTGGCCTCGCGCTCGAGCGGCGGGACGAGCCGGTTGGCGGTCACGAGGCCGCCCCACCCCCCGTCGTGGCCGGCGCATCCGGGGCGCTGTCGTCCCCCTCAGGCTGATCCTCCGCCACCGGTGCCTGGTAGCGCACTCGCTGGGCGTCGATGAACATGGCGAACAGGATGATCAGGCCCTGCACCACCTGCTGCAGGAAGACCTCGACACGCATGAGGTTGAGGCCGCGGTCGATCATCGACAGCAGCAGCACGCCGCCCAGCACGCCCAGCATCTTGCCGCGACCGCCCTGCAGACTGACCCCGCCGATGACGGCCGCAGCGAAGATGGTGAAGATGTAGCCCTCGCCGAGGTTGACCTGTACGGAAGCCACACGACCGGCCAGTACGAGGCCGGCCAGCGCGGCCAGGAAGCCGCTGATCATGTACACCTGGCGTACTCGCTTGTCGGCGTCGATGCCCGACGCGATGGCCGCGGTCTTGTTGCCGCCAACGGCGTAGATGTCGCGGCCGAACCTGCGGTACGTGAGCACGATGTGTGCGATGAGGAAGACGAGGAGCATGGTCGGCACCGCGACCGGCACGTTGCCCAGCCAGGGCAGCGTGAAGGTCTCGTGGCCCAGCCAGTAGAAGATGTCGCTGCCCTCGTAGTTGATGGCGTTGACGCTGTTGCCCTTGGTGAAGTAGAGCATCAAGCCGCGCAGGATGAGCAGCATGGCCAGGGTCACGATGAAGTTGTTCATGCGCCCATAGGTGATGAGCGCACCGATGATGGCGCCGATGAAGACGCCCATGGCCAGGATGATCACGATCGAGAGGAGCGGCGGGACACCCAGGCCGCCACCGAAGTAGGGCGCGGCCGCGGGCACGAAGATCCACAGGCCCACCAGCGCCGCGAGTCCGAGTGTCGACTCCTGCGACAGGTCGAAGTTGCCGGTGATGAGCACGAACGTCTGGCCCACCACGACGATGCCCAGCACGGCTGCGGCGCTCAGGATGTTGACGATGTTGAACGGCGTGAGGAACTTGTCCGTCCCCAGGACGAAGAAGATGAAGACGCCGACCAGGATGAACCAGATGAGGTTGTCGAGGATGGTCGGTGCGTACCTACGCCACTGCATGTGCGGCCTCCCCTGCGCCACCCTCGATGGCCGCCAGGAGTCTTGCTGGCGTCATCTCGTCTGTGCCCTTGATGAACTCGCGGGCGATCTGCCCGCGGTAGAAGACGACGATCCGATCGCACGTGTCGATGAGCTCGAGCAGCTCGTCGGAGACGATGGCCACGGCCACGCCGTCTTCGGTGAGCTGATCGACGATGCGCAGGATCTCCACCTTGGCCTGCACGTCGACGCCTTGGGTGGGCTCGTCTAGCAACAGGACCTTCGGCTCCGTCGCAGCCAGCTTGGCCACCACCACCTTCTGCTGGTTGCCGCCGCTCAGGTTCTCGACTAGGGTCTTGGGACTCGGCGTCTTGATGCCGAGCTTGTCGATGAATCCCTTGACCAGCCCTTTCTCCCTGCCCCCGTCGATCAGGCCCAGCCAGCGAGTGATCTGGCCGATGACCGACATGGTGATGTTGTTGCTGACACTACGGATGGCCACGATGCCGAGTCCGTGGCGATCGCGCGGCAGGTAGGCCAGGCCCTCCTCCAGGGCATGGCTGGGGTGGCTGGGGTGGAAGGGCTTGCCGTCTAGCGTTACCTCGCCCTCGCCTAGCTCCTCAAGCGCATAGAGACCCCGCGCGAGCTCACCGGGGCCGCTGCCCTCGAGTCCGGTCAGACCCACGACCTCCCCCGAGTGCAGGATCAGGTTGACGTCCTCGTAGGCGCGCTTGCGATGAAGTCCCTTGATCTCGAGCACCGCATCGCCCACGCTCTCGCGCCTGGGCCGGACGTAGCGCTCCACGTTCTCGCCAGAGATCATGTGGATGAGATCGGCCTGCGTGATATCACCCACGTCCCTCGCGCCGACCTCGGCACCGTTGCGCAGGACGGTCACCCGGTCAGCGATCTCGAAGACCTCTTCGAGGTAGTGGCTGATGTAGATGAACGACGCTCCGGCCTCGCGCTGACGGCGCACGAAGTCGAAGAGCATGGCCACCTCATGCTTGGGCAGCGGCGCGGTCGGCTCGTCGAGGATGATGACGCTGGCATCGGCGAAGAGCGCGCGCGCGATTTCGATGAGCTGGCGCTCGGCGACCGTCATCTCCTCCATGCGCTTCCTGACGTCGATGTCCAGCCCCAGCCGCTCGAGCCGCTCGCTGGCGTCCTTGCGCAGCAGGCGCCAGTCGACGAAGCCGCCCTGCACCGTCGGCATCTGGCCCATGAACAGGTTCTCCGCCACAGACAGACCGGGCACGAAACGCGCGTGCTGGGCCACGATGGAGATGCCTGCCTCCTGGCTGCGGTGCGTGCTCATGTGCTCGATGACCTCGCCGCGCACCTTGATCGTGCCCGAGTCGGGCGGATACAGGCCGGTGAGGATGCTCATGAGCGTTGACTTTCCCGCGCCGTTCTTGCCCACCAGCGCATGGATCTCGCCCTGACGGACGTCGAAGCTGACGTCGCTAAGCGCCTTCACGCCCGGGAAGGTCTTGTAGATGTTGGCCATCTCCACGACGTTGCCGCCGCTGACCTCTGCCATCGCTCTCTACCCCGCCGACGGTGGTACGACGGGGCGCCCCGTCCCTGCGAGGCGCCCCAGTCGCACGAGTTCACATGGACAGTGACGAGTGCCGCGTGTGCGCTACTCGCCTTCAGCCGCCATGGCGGCCTCGATGTTGCCCCAGAGGCGCTCGTCATCGACGTTGTCCGGGCCCACCGAGGTGGTGGACAGGAACAGCTGCGGGCCGATGTCGCTCATCTCGATGCGGGCCGGCGACCAGAGTGCACCCTCTTGCACGACCTCACCGGCCTCGATGGTCTCGCCCGCGAGTTCCCTCTCGATGAAGTCAGCAGCGACGACACCGAAGTCGGGAATGGGCTGGTTGGAGGCCTGGTCCGAGAAGCCGGCGCGGATGGCATCTAGCGCCTGCAGACAGGCGTCCACGCCAGCGAGGAAGATATGACCATCCTCGCCGCGCGGAACGAGCTTGCCCAGCTCGTCCAGCACCTGCAGCGTGCCCGGCGTGTACACGCAGTCGGAGTGGAAGTAGATGGCATCGAGGTCCTCGGCGGACGCGATGTCGCGGACGATGTCAACACCTGCCGCGGCATCCCACGCACCGATCTGGGTGATGAGATCGATGCCCTCGTTGGCGTTGATGACCTCCTGGAACCCGCCGCCGCGCAGCTGGGCCACGTTCTGGGCCATGTCGCCGGTGATCTCGAGCACGGTGCCCGTAGGCTCGCCGTACTTCTCGGTCAGGTAGGCCACCACGGCCTCACCCGACTGCTGGCCGGCGAGATAGTTGTCGGACAGCACCGTCATGTTGATCTCGCAGCCCGAGGGCGAACGATCGATGGTGTAGAACGGGATGCCCTGCTCCTCGGCGGTCTGGGCCGCCACGCAGATGCCGGCGCTGTCGTCGGGCACGGCCACGATGGCGTCCACGCCCTGGGCGATGTAGTCGTTGATGTCGTTCAGCTGCTTCTGCGCGTCACCGCCCGAGGTGGTCGTGAGCACGGTCCAGCCCTTGGCCTCAGCGCCGTTGACTAGGCCCTGCTGGATCTGCAGCTGTGCGCCGACGAGGCCGGGGGCCGAATAGCCGATAACGACCTCGTCGTCCTGGGCTACCACCGGGGCGGCGCCGAATGCGCCGACGATCAACGCGGTCGATGCCGCGATCGCAAATGTCTTCCTCAAGTCCTTCACGTCCTTTCTGCGCCGCGTGGCGGCGCGATACGTCACGTGGGGCCCTCCTCGGCCCTCCCGGAGCGAGCGTCTGCTCCCTCAGAGCGTCTCCTCGGGGTCGGTCAGCGGCTCCTGCCCTCCTCTCGCTGTGCCCTGCGCGCCGGGCGCGCGTGGCTACGCCTCACGATGTGGTGAGCGGGGGATGCGTGGGAACCACGGAGCACGCGGGGAGAAGACGGGCCACGCGACGGCGGGTTCGCCTCGCAGGCCGGGTGCAGCACAGCGCTTCCCTCCCAGCACAGCGCCTCCTCGCTTGATGCTCCCATCCGGCCGCTCTCTCACGACCGGAAATCCCGTGCTTGGTGTGGTGGCATACCACCATACCAATCACTCGCGTGTCAAGCCGCACGGCGGGGCTCAGGCCCGCGCCCGCTCCTCGGCGATCATGGCCCGCACGCCGTTCCAGCCGTCGATGAAGGCGTCGCGGAAGTGGAGTACCGGTCCGAACTCCTCGAAGTCCTCCAGCGCCAGCCCGTCGGGAGCGAGCGCCTGGCGCATCTCGGGGAAGGCCTCGCTCAGGAGCTTGACCACATCGGGGTCGACCGCGTCGGTGACACTTACCCGCGCCGGCCGGTCGTGCTCGATGAGCTCCGCCGCGGTGGACCAGTTGATGGTGGCGGCCATGCCGCCGCCGACGAGCCCGCTGAAGTCGAGCTCGATGCGGGCGCCACCGTAGAGCAGCGTCACCGGGTACCCGCGCTCGGCCACGACCTCGTAGCAGGCGCGGCTGACGATGACGCCGGCCAGCTCCATGGCTGCGGCGGGCACGTCCAGCCCGTCGCGCGCAGCCAGCTTCTTGAAGTGGTCGCCGAGGATGCCGGTGATGGGGCTCATGAAGAACGGTGGTCGCTCGCCGGTCTCAGCGGTCACGCGCAGATAGCGCTCGCAGGTCTCGATGACCTGGGCGGTGCTGAAGACCTCGGTCACGATGGTCTGGCTGCCCCGGCGCAGGGCGTATTCGAAGGCCTCGTAGCCGGGGATGGTGGCGGGAATCTTGGGCGTGGCGTTGGGCGCGATGGTCCAGGCCGTCTCGACGGCCTCGATGATGTTGGCTCCGACGGTGTCGCGCTCCGGCGCGCCCTGGATGGAGACGAAGCCCTCGCGGCCGTCGCTCGACTCGTACAGCGGGCCGAAGCGCTCGCAGATGTGGCCGACCAGGCGCGCCTGCACCAGCTCGGCCACGACCTCGTCGTCGTCGGACTCGGCCAGCGCCGCGCGCACGATGGGCAGGACCTCCTCCGGCGCGCGCTTGACCAGATTGCCGCCGTAGCCGGGGTTGGTGGTGCAACCCATGGCGCCGTGCGCGAGTGCGAGGTCCATCTCCTCGCTCGTGGGGTTGTTCACCCAGAAGCGGCCGCCGGTCTCGGCGCGGACACGCTCGAAGTAGTGATCAGCCACGCGTCATCCCCTCCCTTGACCCGCCTTCAATGCAAGTGGTCTGATGGTATGCCACCTGTCCAGACTGTCGGCGCTCAGTCGGCCGCGTCCCGATCGACCTGGACCAGGACCTTGGGCCGCTCCCGGCCCGGCTCCCTGGAACGAGCTACGGCAGCCTCGATGTCCTCGAAGGGGTAGACCCGGTCGATGAGCAGCTCGGGCTTGACCTCGCCCGAGGCGATGGCCTGCAGCCCCGTGGGGTACTGGCCCGGCCCGTTGAGCACGCCCTTGACCGTCACATCGCGGATGACCAGCGAGCCCGTGTCGATAGGCACCGGCTCGGTGGGCACGCCCAGCAGCGCCACCCGACCTCCGGGGGCCACGTGCGCCAGGGCAGCCTGCACACCCGATGGGGTCCCGGCCGCCTCGAGCACGACGTCGAACGCCTCGACCGCCGCCTTCGTGCCGGCCAGCCAGGGGATGGCGCCGGTCGCCTCCACCGTCGCCATGCGCGTGTCGCTGCGCAGCAGGACGTGGGTGCGGATGCCGCGCGCGGCGAGGATCATGGCACCGGCCAGGCCGAGCGTGGCCGAGCCGACGATGAGGACCTCTTCTCCCGGCACCGGCGCGGTGCGCCGGATACCCTCGAGGGTGGTCACCATCGGCTCCACCAGGGCGGCGTCACGCAGGCGCACGCCCGCGGGGACGGGCAGCATGTAGCGATCGGGCGCGACCACGGTCGTGGCCAGGGCCCCGTCGAGGCCCCTGCGCACGCCGAACTCGTAGCGTTCCTGGCAGCGCACGACGAGCCCGGCCTCGCACAGCTCACAGTGGGCGCGGCCGCAGTCGATGACGGCGTCGAGGATGATGCGCGTGCCGGCCTCGGCCACCTCGTTCGACTCGAGCAGCGTGCCCGACCACTCGTGCCCGGGCTGCAGCGGATAGGTCGCCACCCCCTCGCTGAAGTAGGGCATGCTGCCGTCGAAGAGGTCGAGGTCGGTGCCGCAGAGCCCGACGTAGGCAGGTGCCGCGAGGCTGAAGCCGGGGCCCGGCTCGGGGCGCGGCAGGTCCACGATCTCGAAGCGGTCCGGCCCGGTGATGTGGAGGGCGCGGACGCGGTCGGCCGGGCTCATCGGGCGGTGTGCCCTCCGTCCACTACGAGCACGTGGCCGCTGACCAGTGAGCCGGCGTCCGAGGCCAGGTAGATGGCGGCCCCGACGACGTCCTCCGGCGTGCCCATGCGCCCGAGCGGGATGTTGCCCAGGAAGAACTCGGCCAGCGCCGGGTCATCCTCCATCTTCTGCGCGATGAGCGCGGTCTTGACGTGGGTGGGCGCGATGGCGTTGACGCGGATGCCGTAGCGGGCCCACTCGATGGCCAGCGTCCGCGTCAGGGCGTTGAGCGCGCCCTTGGTGGCGGCGTAGTTGGCGTTGCCGGTGGTGATGCCGACGAGGCTGGTGATAGAGCTGGTGTTGATGATGCAGCCGGCGATGCCGCGCTCGATCATGTGCACGCCCACGGCCTGATCGAAGTACCACGCGCCGGAGAGGTTGATATCGAGCACGCGGTGCCACTGCTCGAGGGACATCTCCTCGGCCGGGGCACGGTCGCCGATGCCGGCGTTGCTGAAGAGGACGTGGATGTCACCCAAACGCTCGATGGCGGCCGCCACGGTCTGCTCCACCTGGGCGTGGTCGGCCACGTCGCAGTTCAGCGCGATGGCCCGGCCCCCTGCGGCCTCGATGCCTTCGGCCACTTCCCCCGCCGCGGCCTCGTCGATGTCCACCACGGCCACGGCCGCGCCGTACTGGGCGAAGCCTTCGGCCACGGCCAGGCCCAGCCCCGAGCCACCGCCGGTGATGAGCGCGTTGCGGCCGGCCAGCGAGAAGAACCCGCTCAGATCACGCGTCTTCACCGCGCTCCCCTCCTGTGCCCGCCTCGCGGGCGCGCATCTTGTCCACGATGTCCATGTGCGGTCCGGTGATGTGCTCGTCGACCGCCAGCGCCACCTGGTAGGGGTCGCCGGTGCGTAGCACAGCAAGGAGGTCGCGATGCCGTTGCACCACGATCTCCGGCGTGGGTCGGTAGAGGTCGCTGTAGAAGAGCACCCGCCGGCTGTGCACCTGGATGGCCGCCAGGTGCTCGATGAGCAGCTCGTGCGCGGACAGCCCTGAGAGGGCGGTGTGGAAGTCCATGTCGGCCGCGACCATGGTCGGGACGTCGCCGGCGGTGGCGGCTCGCTCGATGGCTGCGACGTGCTCGCCGAGCATGGCCAAGGCGGGCTCGTCGAGGTTCCCGCGCTCGGCCACGAGCTGCGCGGCGAACGACTCTAGCGCCGCACGCAGGGTGTAGATCTCCTCCGCGTCGGTGGCCGTGAGCGCGGACACGACCG
>Ga0316197_10002093_pt1 | contig 14261 bp, 15 predicted proteins | sample OudBiesiAoxic_MG_FD_204939 | JGI IMG/M metagenome (GOLD analysis project Ga0316197, IMG submission 204939) | Coastal sediment microbial communities from Oude Bieten Haven, Netherlands - site A oxic | ecosystem: Environmental > Aquatic > Marine > Coastal > Sediment | place: Netherlands...
TCCTTTATCTTCAAAGAACTGTCTAAATTCACTGTTTTCAAAGAACTCAACAAAACGCGGTACAATACCACCTGCAATATAAACACCACCTGTACAAGCTAAGTTCATTGCTAAGTTACCACCAAACCCCCCCATAATTTGGCAGAATAAATGTAAACTTCTGTTTGCCAATTCGCACTCTTCGCTCAAGCCAGCTTGTGTTACTTGCTTAGGCTCGTGAAATTCAACCTGTTTTCCTTCTAACCGACAAAGTGCATGATAAATATTTACAAGCCCTTGACCAGAAAGTAAGCGTTCTGCTGATACATGCCCAAATTGCTCTTGTAATAACAGTAATACATCTGCTTGTTCTTGGCTATTTGGCGCAAAACTTACATGACCACCCTCACCATCTAAACTGATCCATTTTTCACCAATATGAATAATGTGAGAAACACCAAGCCCAGTACCAGGACCAAATACCGCAGTAACACCATGTTTCTGTGCTTCGCCTTGTCCAATTTTTACTTTATCGCTATCACTTAAAAAAGGAACAGCTAAAGAGATCGCAGTGTAATCATTAATAACATAAAGTTCTTGAAGTTGTAGTTTCTCTTTTAATTCTTTTTGAGAAAATTTCCAACTTAAATTCGTCATTGCAACAAGATCATCTTCAACAGGGCAAGCAATGCCAAGAGAAAGTACAGATACAGGTTCAGAAAGTGTTGAAAAATATTGAAAAAGTGCAGCATCCAGCGTTACAAACTCAGCACAAGCAAATGTACGTAATTGGCTTGTTTCCCCTGTTTCATTGCAACAAACCGCTAAACGGATATTTGTTCCGCCAATATCGGCTACTACTGATAACATATTTATTCCTTTTTAAAGTTTAATGAAGATGATTAATTTTACAATACTGTAATTAAAATACAGGTACATTGATCCAGAACACCTTTTTTCTGTAATAAAATGACAGTTATGTGGTAATTGTTTATGCTTGTTCTCAATTATTGATATATTATGTAATATATTTTCAATCGAGTTTCAAATGATCTCAAAAATGTATTTTTATCATTAGTTTACATTATTCAAATACACAAGTTAATAGCATCATTTTAAGCGAAAAAAACAATTTTTAGTAGAGTCGATATGAATACTTTAGAGTTAATCCAAAAAAATATTGATACATTCAGTAAATCTGAACGTAAAGTTGCAGAAGTTATCATCGCTTCACCTCAAATTGCGATACATTCAAGCATTGCAACCCTTGCTAGAATGGCTGAAGTAAGTGAGCCGACAGTTAATCGTTTTTGCCGTCGACTAGAAACAAAAGGTTTTCCTGATTTCAAGTTACATCTTGCACAAAGTCTTGCTAATGGTACGCCTTATGTTAATCGTAATGTAAATGAGGATGATGGACCAGATGCTTATACATCAAAAATATTCGAATCTACCATGGCTTGTTTAGATGTCGCGAAAAACTCACTAGATACAACATTAATTAATCGAGCTGTTGATGTTTTAACACAAGCTAAGAAAATATCATTTTTTGGTTTAGGTGCCTCATCTAGCGTTGCCCACGATGCTTTAAATAAATTTTTCCGTTTTAATATCCCTGTCTCTTGCTTCGATGATATTGTTATGCAGAAGATGAGTTGCATTAATAGCAATGAAGGTGATGTAATAGTACTTATCTCTCATACAGGCCGCACTAAAGCGCTTGTCGAAGTTGCAAGTTTGGCGCGAGAAAACGATGCATTCGTTATTGCCCTGACGGCATTCAATTCTCCACTTGCAGATCAGAGTAACCTTGTTCTTTCAATGGGTGTACCTGAAGATACTGATATTTATATGCCCATGGCATCTCGAATTGCACAACTTGTTTTAATCGATGTTTTAGCCACAGGTTTTACACTTCGTCGTGGCCCCAAATTTAGAGACAACTTAAAACGTGTCAAACAGGGTATTAAAGAATCACGATTTACCAAATTCGGCGGTGATGTTGAATAACATCATTGCTATTTTCAAAATATGTAACACAAACTTCAAATCAACTTATCAAGGAACGTAAAATGACTAGACGTACAAAAATAGTAACGACACTGGGTCCAGCAACTGACAGGGGTGATAATTTAGAGCAAATTATTGCTGCCGGCGCTAATATGGTGCGTATGAACTTTTCACATGGTGAAGCTGTTGACCATATTAAACGAGCAAATGATGTACGTGAAATTGCAGCTCGTTTAGGCAAAGAAGTTGCGATAATGGGAGATTTACAAGGCCCGAAAATTCGAGTTTCAACTTTTAAAGATAATAAAATTCAACTTGCTGTTGGTGATCTTTTTGTTCTAGATAGTGATTTAGAAAAAGGTCAAGGTACAAAAGAAGCCGTCGGTCTTGATTACAAGACGCTACCGCAAGAAGTTAAAAAAGGAGACCTTTTGTTACTTGACGATGGTCGTGTACAGATGGAAGTTGACTTTGTAGAAGGTAATAAAGTACACGCTGTTGTCACTATTGGTGGCCCCCTTTCAAATAATAAAGGGATTAACTTAAAAGGTGGTGGTCTTTCTGCTCCAGCATTAACAGATAAAGATAAACGCGATATTGTTACTGCTGCTGAAATCAAATGTGATTACTTGGCTGTTTCTTTCCCTCGCACAGGCGAAGACTTGAAATATGCACGTCGATTAGCACGTGAAGCGGGTTGCTTTGCAAAAATAGTTGCTAAAGTAGAGCGAGCTGAAGCCGTTGAAACAGAAGAAGCACTTGAAGATATTATTTTAGCTTCTGATGTTGTAATGGTTGCCCGTGGTGACCTTGGTGTTGAAATCGGTGATGCACGTTTAGTTGGTGTTCAGAAAAACATGATCCGTACTGCTCGACGTTTAAATCGTGTTGTAATTACAGCTACACAGATGATGGAATCTATGATCAGTGCACCTATGCCTACACGTGCTGAAGTAATGGATGTTGCAAATGCGGTTTTAGATGGTACTGATGCTGTAATGCTTTCTGGCGAAACAGCAGCTGGTGACTTTCCTGTTGAGACAGTAAAAGCGATGAGCGATGTTTGTATTGGTGCAGAGAAACACCCAAGTATTAACGTTTCTAATCACCGTATTAATTATACATTCGAAGATCCAGGTGAAGCGCTTGCTATGACAACAATGTTCGCCGCAAATCACACTGTTGGTGTAAAAGCGATTGTTGCATTAACAGAGTCTGGTACAACGCCACTGTTAATGTCGCGTCTAAGTTCGGGACTACCAATATATGCACTTTCGAGTAATCAACAAACATTAAATTACTGTGCATTATACCGTGGAGTTACACCGATTAAATTCAATTCAACAACAACAGACAGTGTTGAATTTATCAAAAATGCAATTGATACACTAAAAGAGCAAAAACTGATCAATGCAGGTGACCGCATTCTTATCACTCATGGTGATAGTAATGGTGCCGGATTTACAAATACATGCAAAATTGTTGAAGTAAATTAATTTATCAGCTTAGTCTGTAATCGGATTTTTCAATCCTTTTACAGGCGATTAAGATTATTTTTAACATTAATTTATTGCTAACTGGTAATTCTGCTTTTAGCAGCTAAACTTAATTTGTTAAACACATTAATTCCTTAAATTAGAAATAATCTTTTTCCCGAGCCTAGGATCCCCTTTACCTTAGGCTTTTTTTTGCCTCAAATATATACGTTATTCACTCTCTTATAAACCTATCTGCTGCAATTTTTGCAGTTTGTTATTTGCATCAAGTATCAATTCAAAGCGCCCTCTTACCCCAAGTTGTGAGAAAAAAGGTACAAATCGCATTGCTGGTATCTGTAACATTTTTCCATTTTCATCGCGTACTTTTACCACGGTATTTGGCACACGGTACAGTTGCTCAAAAGCTTGATAGTTTATATTTAAACGAAAGTAATAATGTGTCACGTTAAAGCCTTAATTCAATAAAAATTAGTCAGTTAGAATTTTTTATATATACTGAATTCCAAAATTATACCCTTATATCCAGGCTCTTTTAACAATAATGTCTTGTAACATGAAAATACTCATGTACAGCTATCAATGTCATTAAATATCAAAAGTTTGATTCGCAAACTATAGATATTTTATTGCGATGTTAAAATAACACTCAATTTTAATTACTGGATAATAATATGTTGTTTTTAGCTAAGAAATGGATCGGTGGATTGTTAATGCCACTACCACTTTTTCTTATCCTTTTTTTTGTTGCACTTCTGTTACTCTTTTTTACTCAAAAACAAAAAATGGCAAAATGTTTGCTAGTAATAAGTTTTGTGTTTATTTTTCTCCTCAGCTCGATGCCTGTTTCAGAACGTATTGCACATCATATAGAGCGTAAACACCTGCCCATTTTGCAACATAATACAGCTCAAAATTTCGATTATATTTTGCTGCTTGGTTCGGGTGGAATTGCTGACCCAAGCTTACCCATCAATAGTCAACTTTCAGCTATTGCCAATAGTCGATTTTTAGAAGCGTTAAGGCTCTTTCAAGCCAACCCCAAAGCAACATTGGTTGTTTCTGGTGCTAATTTTGGAGATATAAAATCACATGCGCAGATGATGCGAGAAATGGCGATTGTGATGGGTATTCCAGGTAACAAAATAAAAGTGCTAGATAATAACTTAGATACCGATGATGAAGCGGAAAAAATGTCCGAGATGATTCGAGGTAAAAAATCAGTATTAGTCACCTCAGCAACACACATGGATAGAGCATTGAATTTATTTTATAAATACGGTACAGCTCCAACTGCTGCACCTAGCAATTACTTAGCCAAAAATAGATTAGGAGAAACACCAAGTTATTATTATATTCCTAATGCCTATCACTTAAATAAAAGTAAAGTAGCCTGGCATGAGTATATTGGAGCAGTTCAAAATTGGGTTAAAGGTTTTCTTTAGAGATACATTAAAAATGGTTACCTATTCGCTGTAACCGTTTTTAATTGTAAAGTTGAGTTATACCAGTTGCGATTCTTGCTTAACAACAGCCTGTGCAACGACCATATGCTCACCGTTAAAGGCAATTGAAGGCGAGCCATACAGCTCATAACCTTCTGCCAGTAATTTGGTAATACGAGCACAAAACTCTGAGTCGTCTTTGCCCGTAATTAGTTTATACTTTTCTGTAGGTTGTGGCATATCTATTTCCTTCTTATTGGTTTGAATCACTTACCAACTAGAATACGTTGCAGTTTTGAAAAGAGATAATCAAAGCGTTTAAAATTGTGAGTCACCACCGTCAATGTATAAAAAAACGACGCATTTAGCGTCGTTTTTGTGAACATAAACTTAAATGTTTAAAATACAAACAGGTCGTATTTTAAGCAACTTCCCTTTAATAGGTAATGGTTTATGGACGGTATACCTTAACATTAGTAAAGCCTGCTTCTTTTAAATATAAAGCCTGTAATTGACTCATTACACCACGAGCACAATATAAAAGATAAGTTTTATCTTGAGGCAATTTCTCAAATTGTGTTGCTAACTTAAAGAAAGCTAAATGTTCAACCACAACACCTTCAACCTCAAGCGGAGATTCCTCCTCCTCTTCTGGCGAGCGGATATCTAAAATAACGTCATTTTCAGAAAAATCTGAAACAGAATCAACTTCAGCGATCTCTTCATGAGCCGCTTTAGCGATATCTTTAATGTCTAACACATCCGCATTAACCACGACTTGTTCAATAAGAGAAAGATCAAATTTGGCTTCCTCTTTTTCAATTTTCTTCATTACTGCTTTTACAGTCGGTCGTTGAGATATTACACCACAATATTCAGGGATGGTCTCTGAAAGTTCAGCGGTGCCGATTGCACGCGCACAGTCGATTATATCTTGCTTATCTGTCACGATTAAAGGTCGTAAAATCAACATATCTGTTACTTTATCAATAACAGAAAGGTTGCGAAGTGTTTGACTAGAAACCTGGCCTAATGCTTCTCCCGTTACTAATGCTTCCACATCTAAACGTTCAGCAACTAATGCACCAGCTCGCATCATCATTCGTTTTAAAATAACGCCCATTTGTCCGTTATCAACTTTCTCAAGGATTTCAGCGACTACTGGTTCAAAAGGAATAGATACAAACTTAACACGATGCGACGCCCCGAAGCGCTCCCATAAACTATATGCAACTTGCTTTACACCTATTTCATGTGCAGCACCACCAAGGTTGAAGAAACAGTAATGTACACGAGATCCTCGTTTAATAAACTGATAGCTAGAAACACCAGAATCGAAACCACCAGAGATCAGCGATAATACAGATTCCTGTGATCCTAATGGGAAACCACCTAAACCGGGATGGCGCTTGTCAATAAAAAACAATTTATCATTATTAATCTCAAGTTGTACGGTTACGTCTTGCCCTTTTAATTTAACACCGAGGGCATCTGTATTCTGGTTTAAGCCTCCACCTATGTAACGCTCAGCTTCAATTGAAGAAAACTCATGTTTACCAATACGTTTAACACGAACACAAAATGTTTTGCCATCGATACTATCTGCAACACGCGCTCTTGTTTGTTCATAGGCATCATGTAAGTCTGTAAACTCAGTTTCGTTCACTTCTAAAAAGTGCGCAATACCGGGTGTGCTTGATAGCATGTGAATTATGGTGGCTTTATTTTCTGCACTGTCGTTGTCGGTGCGAACAATAATCTTATCCCACTCTAAAATAACCTTCACATCTTCATCATAGTTACGAAGTACGTTGCGGATATTACCTTGAAGCATTTTGCTGAAACGTTTACGCACAGGTTTACTTTTCATCATGATTTCAGGGAAAAGTTTGACAATAAATTTCATGTTAGTTCACTGTATTGGTTGAGTAGAATAAGGGAGCGGATTATAGCGCCAATTGTGATTGCTGTAAAACAGTGTGGGTTACTTCACACTCTCCTAATTCCGATGCAACATAGGTTGATTCTCCCGAAATTGTAATTGAAAGTTCCATCGTGCGTTTTACAAGTTTAGCAAGTTGCTTAATTTGTTCGAATTGAAATTGATAAACAGACAAATTTTTCAGTGATGCAAAATCTGCTTCGCCCTGCTTCCACCAAACATCAGACTTACTATTAAAGCTATAAACACAAACCGCTTTAGCAGCACGGCTAGCTTTTTTAATGCGCTCAAAAGCGGGCTCGCCCATATCGATCCAAAGTAAGAACTCATCCGCTAAACTCTTCGCCCAAATATCTGGCTCATCAACATTAGATAGGCCTTTAGTGAAAGTGATAAACTCTTGCTGTGAATGTAAACATAAAGCAATTACACGTGCCATCATACGTTCTGTTGTTTCAGATGGGTGTTGCGCAACGGTTAAGTTAAACGAATCGTAAATATCATTATTAAGATCCGAACGGTTGACATTAATTTTAAAAATGGTCGGTTTCAATGCCATCGTTATTTATTCCATGGGTTGGTTGGATCGTATTCAGGCTCTTCTTTAGCCCAGCTATCAGTTGTATTATTCTTTTTACCACCACTACGCATGGTTGATGCATGATCAATCATTTTGCTGGTTAGTTCAGTAATCTCAGCGGGAGCATCACTTAAAGGTTCACCTAAAGCAGATCTATCCCTTGGGGGAATCATTAACTGTTTATCGTCAGGCCAATCATAATGTTTGAACATGTAAAGGTAACAGTTTTCTACTTTCTCTTTCGCCCACTCATGATTTCTCAAAAATTTCATGGTTGACTTTAGTCCAGTATGAAATTGTAAACGTTCAATGTTTAACACTTCCGCTAAGGTTTCCCAACCATAGCAGTCAGAAATATCAGTAAGTAACTGATCTAACTTTAAACCATACAATGGATTAGGTGTTTTTTTTGTTTTAGGTGATACAGGGTCTGTCACAATAGGTGTCCTTTTAATTTAGAAAAGGATTCTAGCCTTATTTAGGACAAATTACCTTTATATTTATAAAATGTAATTAAGGAAAATGATGAAAGGCTAATACTTGATAATTTACACAGTTGTTCCTTTGCTAGCGAACAACTGTAAAAATGTATAAAAAGAGGCAGTAACGAGATTAATGATTTACAAAAATAATTTCTGAGGTATTAAATCCACGTTCTGCAGACATTGTAAGAAATTTTTCAATTATATTTTCTGGCACTTTAGGCGTTCTCGAAAGTAACCACAGATATTCTAAATTTGGTCCAGAAATAAATGCATATTGATAGTTTTCTTTTTCCAATTCAAAGATAACGTATGAACCATAAAATGGCCCAAAGAAAGAGACTTTCAAATAACCTTCGTCATTTTTATCGACAAAATAAGCTTTCCCTTCTACTTCGCTCCATTGTTGATCAATTTCTGAATAGCCCCGATTTTCAACCTTTACACCGCCGTCGTCACGCAAGCTGTAAGTAGCAGTTACTTGATTCATTCCTCTTTCAAAAGAGTGATCTAATCGTGCAATTTCATACCATTTACCAAGGTATTTATCTAATTCAAAATCCGCAACGGGATTTACTTTTTTGGGCATACCAGTACAAGCTGTTATCGCTACAACGACGAACAATATTATCAGCGATTTAAGATTATAATAACGTGTGTTTTTCATTGCACTTCCTTTAATTAATTTTAATTTATATACGTAAAGAGAGCTGAATCAGATCTTTTTCTTTGAAATTGAGGAAACTAAAATACCACCTAATACTAAGATTGAAGCAATAATTAATTGTATTGTGATAGGTTCACTTACAAATAACACACCACCAAAAGCTGCGATGATAGGTACTGTGAGTTGGACTACAGCTGCTTGTGTCACAGTCAAACCATTTATAGCTATATACCATATAGCATAACCAAAGCCGGATGTTATCGCTCCGGATACAATGGCTAACATGATACCAGTACTACTCATACTGGCTTTTTCAAAGGTAAATATAAATAAGAGGATAATAAAAGGGACTGTTCTTAAAAAATTGTTTGCCGTACTAACAAGCGGATTAATGGTGCCTTTGCCAGCTAAAGTATAAAATCCCCAAGCGACGCCAGATAGCACCATTAATAAAGCTCCCCCCCAAGAGGGAGTGCTTGCACTAGGTAATAAGAGATAAGTTAAACCAGAAAAGGCAGTGAACAGACCAATCCATTCAAAGGCCGATAACATTTTCCCTTTCAAAATAGTGACTATTACCATCGTTAGTTGTACTGCTGCAAATAAGATGAGCGCACCTGCACCTGTATTTAAGGAGATGTAGGCGTAAGAGAATGCTGTTGCGTATATGAATAATAATAATGCAGATATCCAGCTCCCCTGCTTAAGCTGTAACGCTCCTTTATTTTTAATACTAACCAGTAATATTAAACCTATTGCGCCGGATAATAACCGAATAGAAGTGAAGCTTGCAGCATCAATTTCCTGGCCTTGCAAGGCATAACGGCATAACACTGAATTAGCAGCAAACGCGACCATTGCAAAACTCGTATAGATTAATGTTTTCAAGTATTAGCCTTACAAATGAATAAAAAGTGATTATCAAACTAATGATGACAAGTATAAAAAGCAAATTATATAATATGAGTTGTTTAATAAGCTATAAATACCAAATACTTAAAATGCATATTTTATAGCTGTTTATATCCCCCCTATAAAAGCCAAAGTGTTATCTTCGCCATAGAATAAAAACTTAATTTTAAACTACCTCACAAAATATAAACAATTGATATATATTAATTAGTATTAATTTTGGATACTTTTAAGTTTTTCTAATAATTGGTGAAAAATATTATGGTAACAGCAAGTAGTAGTGAAAAAGTCATCAGGAGTCTTTATGAGATTACCAATAACCATGATCAAGGTTTCGAAATCCAAATAAAGCAAATTCTAGAGATGGGCCTTGAGCGTTTCAATTTAGATATAGGCATTCTATCAAAAATAGAAAATAACAAATATACAGTAAAGTATTGCGTAGTGCCTGAAGGTGTCGAGTTAACATCTGGCCTTGAATTTGATTTTGATACAACATACTGCCATATCACATGTATGGCAGATGGACCGGTTGCTTTAGAACATATTGGCGAAGATGATTGTTATGCCAATCATCCTGCATACCAAGCTTTTGGCCTTGAGTCTTATATTGGAATGCCAATTAAACTCAATGGTGAGGTGTATGGCACCATAAACTTTTCAAGTGCAACCCCTTATAAGCGTAAATTCGAAGAATCAGATATTGATGCAATACAATTGGTGACTGCGTGGATTGAAGTAGAAATTATTAGACGCCAACAAGAACGACGTTTACAAGAGTTAAATCAAATTCTAGAACGCAAAGCATACGAAGACAGTTTGACATGTATACCAAATCGCCGTGCAATGTTTAAGCACGTTAGCCCCGACGTGAGCAGGATAATTCGAGAGAAAGGCAAAGCAACTCTGGCTATTATTGATATTGACCTATTTAAAAAAATCAATGATAACTACGGTCATCAAAAAGGCGATGAAGTTTTGAAACGCATAGCGACCTCACTAAACAACGATAAACGAGATTATGATTTTTTATCACGCTTTGGAGGAGAAGAGTTCCTGCTGTGGCTACCCAATACAACCATTGAAACAGCAACAACAGTTTGTAACCGAATCAGAATTAACGTAGAAAAATTAACACAATACGACATTCCAATTACCATTTCTATTGGTATTAGTAGTTACACCTGTGGTGACTTTAAAAAATTAACAAAGAACAAAGATAAAATTAACCAGTTAATTCTTGATGAACTTATTTCAGAAGCAGATAAAGCATTGTACGAAGCAAAGGATGCGGGAAGAAACTGTGTAAAAGCATATCAAAGGTTTATTTCATAAAAAAGATCAGCGTAAAATCTAAATAATACCAAACTGATTAAGTATGTGATCTCATTTTACGCAGGAAAAACAGCTTAATTCAAGGCGTAAGTTGACGCAAATGGTTATTCCCTTTGCGAAACTTACAACGAAGAAGTAAGTTATTTTAACCAGCCAAAAAATCAGCTACTTATTCAGATTGGTATAAATAGCGTTATGCCATATCCCGTCTTTCATCTTCACACTCATAAGATCCCATTTCAAATTCTCTACAAATAAGCGGCCTATTTTCATAAATAGTACACATCAATGTTTCCCTGTCTACAGCTGCACACCATCCATCATCTAATCGAAGCATCGTTTCAGCTCCCCACTGATCATAATCAATATATTGTAGTGGAACACCTGTATCCGTGATAATCATCACTTCTAAACGGCAGCAACAAGCTTGGCAATTTGAACAGCTTACTTCAGGCACTGAAGAAACAATCTCTTTAAAGGCAATGGTCATAGACATCTACTATAAAAATACAGTAATAATACGTTAATAGGTCTCATTAGTCGCAAATACTTTTAATGAATAAACGATGCCTTCTCGTTTGTGAATAATCAAAGCAGCTAATCATTAAAAATCACATTAACGCTTTTGTAGGATGGACAGAGAAAGCCGCGTAAATAGGGAGACAGAAAGTAGGTTGAGTAAAAAGGGGATTCGTTCAATCATATTAATAACATCTTTACCCATACTTAATTGACGCTTCTGATAAGTTAAGCAATTAATGTTTATTGAAAAAATTCTTGTTCTTTTTCAAACAAATTTCATCTATAGACTTAACCATGATGCGTAGCACTTTTAGCTTCATACATTCGCTTATCAGCTTCGCATAAAACATCGTCAATTGTTTGGTGTCTACTACTATCAAATTCAACGATACCAGATGAAAATGAAACCATATAATCACGTTTTAATTCTTGGTTGTACATATAAAGAGTTATACGAAACATCTCTATCGCTTTTTCAGCTTGAGCCTTTGAGGTATCATATAAAGCTAAAACAAATTCATCACCACCTAAGCGGGCATAAACATCTGATTCTCTGAATGTATTCTTCAATAAATTGGCAAAATTTACTAAAACTAAATCCCCTTCTGCATGTCCTAAATTATCATTAATGTATTTGAAATGATCTAAGTCCATATAAATGAATGTCACTGGCGCTTTATTTCTAATACTCAAGTTAATAAGATTTTGTGCCAATGGTAAAAAACCGCGTCTATTTGCTAAACTAGTCAAATCATCAAGCGTAGCTAATTGGATAGCAGCGAGTTCAATTTCGACAGTAACAGCGAGGTCTTTAAGTGCTTCAATATCTTGTTCATCAAACACTCTTGATGAGGTATCGATGATACAAAGAGTCCCAAGTTTATAGCCATTAACGACAAGCGGACATCCAGCATAAAATCTAATATTTGGTTCATTTAATACTAATGGATTATCAGAAAATCGAGGATCAATAAGTGCATTGTTAATAACAAAAACATCATCACCTAATATCGCATGCCCACAAAAAGATATTTCCCGAGAGGTTTCTTTGACCGTTAAACCTACGCAAGATTTAAACCATTGACGATTTTCATCAATTAAGCTGATTAATGCAATCGGTACATCAAACATCCTTTTAGCCATTCGAGTAACCCTATCAAAACGCTCCTCTGCTTTGGTATCTAGAACATCTAATGACTTTAATGTTTTGATTCGCTGCGGTTCGTTCAATGGGAAATCTGGTTTTTTCATATTTGTATCCTGACAATTATGACTATATAAATATTAAATAGCTTAACAGTAACTATCAACTTTTGATTTAATGTTTTTATATAATAATGAACCGAGTAGTAAATATATTAAAAAGTTTTAAAAAATTTACCAGAATCCCAATCTAACTGAATTTTCCTGCACAATGTTATAAACGATTGCTTATTCAGGTTGATATATGTTTGCGCTCATCTTAATGTACATTACTTCAGATTTTTCAAACTCTTCTCCTTCTTCTAACAGGCCAAATCGATGATAAAAGCCAACTGCACTTTTCCGTGCGTCACACCCAAAAATATCAACCCCCTTTTCTTTAAGTTGATTTATTATATGCACAATTAATCTAGTACCGATACCTTGACCTTGGAATGTTGTTAATGTTGCGAACTTTCTAAGCCTAGCGACAGTGATTTTATCGTTACCTTTCACTTTGTTAATATAGATGGAAGCAACACTAACTAATTCACCTTCAATATATACACCATAATGATCTGCTTGATCATCTTCAGAAACTTTACAAAATGAAATTGGTTTATTTGGCCATAAAACATGATGCCGAATGGGTAAAGCCTGCTGCCATTGAATTTTACGTATATCCATAGTTTCATCACCATCAGTCAAAAAATTATTTGCTCGATTTCCCACTGGCAATTAAATTAAAAATAGAATAGGCCAGCGCTAATAAAAAACAGATAGTTGCAGGAATTATCAAAGCGTTAAACATAAATAAAGCGTAAAAATAAGCCCCTAATGTACCACCTGAAATGAATCCAATAATAATTAAAATGAAAAGCGTTGCTTTTCTTTTATCAAATGGTTGTCCACGCAACTTTGCACCAATCATAATACCTAAGTCAGTAAAAAGCCCTGTAACATGTGTTGTGCGCACAACAGCCCCGCTAAACGTAGTTACAAGCGCATTTTGTAAACCACAAGCAGCTGAAGCCAAATAGAGTCCACTAATCGCATCTATTGTTAATAAAAAAGACGCAGAAAAAAGTAAAATAGCCTCGAAGCAAAGTAGCATTCCATAATTACGACCTAATTTTAACGCACCACTACGTAAAAAGTAGCCTGAAACGATAGCGCCAATAAGAAAACTGGCGACCACCATAACCAAATGAATAGTTTGATTAAAAGTAGTATTCAAAATATCAGTACCAATAAGAGTTGCGGTCCCTGAAAGGTGTGATATCGGTTGATGATTAAACCCTAATAAGCCTACTGCATTAACAAATCCAGCAACCAATGCCAACACAAAGCTACCATATTCGACCCAACGGGGTAGTTTCGAAATCACAAAAATTCCTTAGACTTAGATTACTTTATTAGTTGTTGAATAAGATGATGACAATAATTACTGGTTAAATTATTGAATAAAAAAGAACTGGCATGTTGGATTAATAATTTCATACTAGTATTTATTCAATATTAACCCTTAAACTTAGTTCAAGCTAGCTGATTTATATACAAAAAACCACAGCAGTTGCTGTGGTTTTTTATTAAAGTTTAATATTACATTTTGACTACTAATGTTAAGTATTCAACATATCACCAGTTAAAACGTTATATAGCACTACTTACATTTACTAACCATCATTTGCCCTGCATCTCCAAAGTCA
>Ga0316197_10002094_pt1 | contig 14260 bp, 13 predicted proteins | sample OudBiesiAoxic_MG_FD_204939 | JGI IMG/M metagenome (GOLD analysis project Ga0316197, IMG submission 204939) | Coastal sediment microbial communities from Oude Bieten Haven, Netherlands - site A oxic | ecosystem: Environmental > Aquatic > Marine > Coastal > Sediment | place: Netherlands...
CGCCGGCGTGCTCTGGGATCCGCGCCGCATGACCGGCCCCAGCAGCGGGGACGGGAGCAGATCGATCAACGCTCCGAGCGCATCAAAGCTCACGGCCGAGTTGGACTTCTTCAGCTCGCGTGTGGTTTCGACGACGTGCTGGAGGCGCGACCAGGGATCCGGATCGGCGATCGGCAGCGGCACGATCAGGTTGGAGACGTGATTCCCCATCTCCGAGCCCTCGCGTTCTTTGCGAATGTTCACCGGCACCACCGCACGCAACTCGAGGCGGTCGACGTCGACGTCGCGCTGGCGCAGGAAGTCTCTCAGCGCACCGCTGGTCAACGCGAGCACCACGTCGTTGATCTTGCCGCTCGCCCGTGCGCCGATCTCATGGACGCCCTCGAAGGGAAGCCTGACCCAGTCGAAGCGGCGGTGAGGACCGACCGGCCTGTTCAATGGGGTGACGGAGGCACCACCGATTGACGTTTCCATGAGGTCCCGGAGAGCGGAGAGCGATGGGATCGGACTGGAGGATTCGCCCGTCGACCCCCGAAGCTGCGCGCCGAGCGCCTCGACGGGCGCAAGCGTACGGCGCCTGAGCTCGTCGATCACGAGCTGGGCCTCTCCCGGTGGTGGCCGCGGCACCCACTCAGGGGCCGGTTCTGGTTCGAAGTCGGGGTCGGGATTGACCAACGTCCCGATGATCGCGAGTCCGGCGATACCGTCGGCCAGGCAGTGGTGAACCTTCGAGATGAGCGCGAACCGGTCGCCTTCGACGCGGTCGACGAACCAGTGCTCCCACAGCGGCTTGCCGCGATCGAGCTCCTGCGACATGATCCGGCCGGCGAGCCGCTTGAGTTGGCGGATGTCGCCAGGCGGTGGCAGTGCGGTGTGACGCAGGTGGAACTGAAGGTTGAAGTCGGCATCGTCGACCCAGACGGGTTGGCCGAATCCCTTCACCCACGCCAGCTTCTGCCGCAGTCGCGGCACGCTGCTCAGCGTCGCTTCGACGTGCGAGACAATCCGCTCGAAGTCGAGGCTCCCATTGTCCAGACGCAACGGCGCGGCATCGAAGAGGGAGACCATGCCCACGTGCATGTGGGCACGGCCGTCCTCCATCGCGAGAAAGCCCAGATCCTGGCCCGAAAGTCGCTCGTGGTGGGTGTCGGTCACGATGCGAGCCTCCCGCTCGTTGCGATGCCGCGACGTCCTCGGAAGAGAACAGGATGAAGATGCCGCTTACCGTCGGACGCGTCCGACGTTGCCTCGTGCTGCCAATTCTCGCTCATGCTCTGCTCCTCCCCGATCGCTCCACTGTTCACCATGACGAATCCTGGCAATAGAGGCCTTCGCCCTTCACTGTTCATCATCGATGACAGACGACGGCTGCCGGACGATGGCCGACTACAGAGTCTGTTGCGAACTGGCGAGCACGGTTGCCGTCGCAGTGTTCGGAGACGCCGACAGGCGAGAGGAGGCATCCGAGCGCAAGCCGAAGCGGGTGAGCTGCTCGAGAACGGCTTCGGGTGGATGATGCGGGCCAACCCCTGAGAGACAGCGAGCGGTCGCATTCCGTTCGACCGTTGGGTGAGTACGCCCCGCCCGACTTCGCTGGTCAGCTGATGGGCTGCTGAGGGCCCGAGTTCTCGGTCGTCGCCAACGAGTCCATCCAGGACATGGCCTCGTCGAAGACTTCTTCGATCGTCTGCTCGTCGAGCGAGTTCTGTTCGGCGAGTCCGACTCGGTCGCGGAGCTGTCGGTAGATGATGGTGTGCAGGAAGTTGTGAGTCGGCACTGGTGATCGCCGGATCGCCGTCACCAGTTTCCGGCACAGGACGACATTGCCGACTGCGTGCGCGAGCACCGCGAGCGGGATCAGCCAGTCGGGGAAGCCGTCGTCAGCGCTACGTTCCTGCGATTGACGGATCGCCTCGCGCAGCCGCCACTGCGTCCCCTCGACATCACCGACACAAGCTGCAGCCGCTGTGTTCAGCACCCCGAACGAAACCGGCGAATCGATGTACGTCTCTTCCCAAAGCTTCCCCGCTCGGAATCCTGTCTCGGGATCGGAAACCGTGGCGACGGCGAGGCGAAGCACGAGCCCGAGGTGCCACGCGGCATGATCAACTCGCGAGTCAGCCAGTCGCGCGTCGAGACGCCCGAGACAGTCGTGTACCCCGTCGAGTCGACCGGCCAGCCCGTGGTGCACGCCTTCATATGCAAGTGCGACGCTCGCGACTCCGGGCGCGCCAGCCCGTTCGGCGGTGTCGAATGCTTCGCGCAATGCGCGGATCGCTGCCTCGGTGTCTCGTAGGGCCACCATCCACGATCCCAGGATTTGTGCCGCAGATCGCTCGACCGGTGAGCCGTCGATGGTCAATTCAATCGCTCGATCTCCCCCGCGTTGGATCCAATCCGGTCGCCGGGCCGCGAGCCCTGCGTATCCGGCGGCGAGGTGCAGCGCCGCGAGCGTCCGATGATCGGTCTGGTCGACACGGTCGAGGTAGCCCTCGCCCTCCTGATCAGTGCCATCGCGGCCGCACCTGAGATCCGCTGGTGGCAGTACACGCCCGATCCGAGAAACAGCTCGCCGAGCTCGACCCAACGTTCGTCGGCGACGAGCCGGTCTTCCACCGCGCGCCAATCGTCGTCGTGACGGCCGACCCAATCCCCGAGCTCCATCGAAGCGAACCAGTCGTCCGCAGGTCGTGACCGGAGGTGGTCGAGCATCCACTGGGTGTGCCGCTCTGCGGCCTGCTCTGCTCCCTGCTGACGTTGGGCAAAGAGTTTCACTGTCTCGAGCAGGCGGTAACGACCCGCACCGGCGCTCACGACGAGATTTCGCTCGACGAGCCCGCCCAGCGTCCGACTCGCGACACCGACCGAGAGCGTCATTGCCACCTGCTCGATCTCATCGAGCCCGAAACCGGTAGGAAACGCACCGAGTTGCACCAGGAGCTGCTGCCCCTCCGGTTCAAGCATGTCCCACGTGTCATCGAGCACCGCGAGCAGGCTGGCTTGGCGGTTCGACGGGCGGCCGCGGGCAAGGAGCTCGAATCGGTCCTCCAGATGCTCGGCCAACTGGTTGACCGTGAGCTGACGAAGTTGGGCCGCAGCCAGTTCGATCGACAATGGATGGCCGTCGAGATGCTCGCAGACCGAAACGACCGCAGCCAGATCATTCGTTTCGAGCTGGGCGCCGACTCGCTCAGCGGTGGCAACGAAGAGCTCGATGGCAGGCGACGCGGCGTCGTCTGCGACGACGAGCGGCTCGAGGGTCAGCTGGAACTCGTCGAGAAGACCGAGCGGCTCGCGGCTCGTGACAAGGAACCGCGGCGAGACGGTCAGCCGCAGGGCAGCGTCGAGCATTTCTGCGATCAGGTCGGTGATGTGTTCGCAGTTGTCGAGGACGAACAGCGCCCTCCGATCACGCAGGACTTCGGTCAGCGAACCGAGCAGGTCGGCGCCTCCGATCCTGTAGCCAGCAGCCCTCGAGATCGCCTCGGCAACATCGGATCGCCGAACAGCCGGAACCAGGTCGACGAACCACACGCCGTCGGGGAAGCGATCGACGATGTCGGCGGCCGCAGCGACCGCGACCCGGGTCTTGCCCATGCCGCCGATGCTGAGCACCGACACGAGCCTGTGCTCTGCGAGCCGATCCCCAAGTGTCACGACCACCTCGTCGCGTCCGAGTAGTGGGGTCCGCTCGAGCGGGAGGTTGTGCCTTGCGACGTCGAGCGTCCGCAGCGGTGGGTGCGCATCCTCACCGAGCGGCCAGATGCGCTCGGGCGCAGCGAGGCCTTTCAGGCGATGCTCACCCAAGTCGACCATCGGCTCGACACCAGCGAGCGCGGCGAGCGGGGCCGAGCAGACGGTTTGGCCGCCGTGAGCAGCGGACATGATGCGGGCCGCTCGGTTCAGGGTGGGACCGAAATAGTCGCCGTCACGCTCGTGCGCTTCGCCGATGTGCAAACCGATTCGGACCTTGATCTCAGTGGATTCCGGCCACTCGTGTGAAGTCAGCGCCTTCTGGATGGACGCAGCGGCCCGCGCCGCAGCCGCCGCGGACTCGAATGCCGCGGCGAACGCATCACCCTGAGTGGAAAAGACGTAGCCGTCCTCTGCTGCAATCGCTCGGCGGAGGATCTGGTCGTGCGCTTCGAGGGCGTCGTCCATTGCCCCATCGTGCTCTTCCCACAACCGCGTCGACCCCTCAACGTCAGTGAAGAGGAATGCAATCGTTCCGCTCGGCTGCGCTCCCACTGGATTAGGGTCCCACGCGGCCCGCTCCGAGACAACCCTCCTTCCACGGTCCGGCCCAAGGCTGGAAGCCATGACGCGCGTCATGGGATCGCGTTGTTGGCCACGTGTCAACCCGGCCTGGCCACCACAGCGCGCGGAAGTGCTGCGCTGTTCGCGTCGCGTTCGGAGTGTGATGATCAAGTAGGCGAGAGGCCCTGGTCGGCCAATCGGGAGTGCTGCGATGCGCTGAGTTCGAGTCGTTGGCCTCTTGCACGGCGCCACCATCAATTCGACGATGAAGATATGGGAAGACGAAGCAGCATTGGCGTGGTGGCGTTGCTGGCTGTGGGCGTGGTTGCGTGCAACGACGCCTCGTCGAGTGACTCCACCACTGTGGCCGAGCCAGGCACGAGTGTGACCGAGTCGATCCAAGGCGACGATCGGGCCGACGGCGCGACCGTGCTTGAATCGACCGTCGACTCGGTCGCGGAGTCGGACACGTCAGCGGGTTGGGCGGCTGTGTCGTCGTTGACGGGCGAGCTCGACCAGATCGTCTCGTGGTCCGAAGGGTTTGCGGCAATCATGAAGTCCGATGGCGATGAACCGCCGGGTGAAGGCGGGGAGCTGTGGCACTCCAAAGACGGCGTCGACTGGGAGGCCTCGGGGCCATTCGGTCCACAGGATGACATCTACTCCATCGTCGGTCAGGACGATCAACTATTTGCCGTGTCCGGAGACATCTCCAACTACGAGGATGGAACTCCGCAGACTCTGTGGCGCCGTCGGAGCGGTGAACCGTGGGGAGAGATCATGACCGACGACGCCCTCCATCGCATTGCGGTGAATTCGGATCGGCTCGTTGCCTATCGGTGGGATCCTTTCGGGATCGTCGGTGTGTTCGACACCGCAACGATGGAAACAGTCGAGTTCCTTGACGTGTCCGAGAATCTGCCGGCCCAGGAGCGTATGTACGGAAACGTGATCGCCCTTGATGAGGGCTTCCTCGCGACCGCTCTCTGGCCGACCAATCTGGACGCTCACCAGCCCGATCCGATACTGCTGTACTCAGCCGACGGATCGGAGTGGGATCAACACCCATCACCGCCGGAAGGAGGGGTCGGAACCACCTCGAGACAGTCGACGGCGCCCACATTCGATGGCCGCAATCTCGTCTCGTCCTTCTCGTGGTCGTATCCCCCGGGCGGCGGCGCCTGGGTGACCGACACCGGCATGGCATTCGAACCACTCCCAGATCCGGTCACCGACGAGGTCGTCAACCCGGCCGCCGGCGCCTACCTGGTTGCACTCACCAACGGCACCGACGCCGGGTTCTTCGGGGTCGAGGACGGAGTCATCTACCAGTCCTTCGACGGGCTCGACTGGACCACCCTCGAGTCACCGTCCACCTGGTCGGTACTGGCCAGCTTCGACCATCGCGGACTGGCCCACGGCACCATCCTCGCCACCGACGACACCCTGATCGCGGTTGGTGTTCACGGCGAGTTCGAAGGATGGGTCGGGCTCGTGAACCCGAGCACCGACATCTGGGTCACAGAACGCTGAGAACCAGCGATGTGCACGTGCTCCGACACCCTCCTGCGTGAAATACCTCCATTCTCGTGCGACGCAGCGACACGCACCAGAGGGTTCGGCTCAACAGTCGCTGACATCGTGTCGGCCTTCGGCCCGATACCACCGCCTGACACCTCGACAGTGCGGCTGCGCCTGTTCCGGGCGACACTGGCCCCCCATGCCCGAAGGCCACACCATCGCCAGGATCGCCAAAGACCATCGACCGCTGCTCGTCGGCAAGGTCATACGGGCGTCGAGCCCGCAGGGGCCGTTCGCCGCTGACGCAGCCCGAGTCGACGGCGCCACCCTCGAGCGCTTGGAAAGCCACGGTAAGCACCTCTTCTACCACTGGTCGACCGGCGACATCGGCCATGTCCATCTCGGCCTGTTCGGCAAGTTCAAGGTACACACCGGCGACGCACCACCCGAGCCTCGAGGCGCAGTGCGGATGCGACTCGAGTCCGACGCGGTGACGATCGACCTCGCCGGCCCCACCGCGTGCAGCATCGACGACCCCTCGGTGCGAAAGGGGATCCTGGCCCGGCTCGGCCCCGACCCGATCAAGCCCCGGCAGAACCCGCAACGGATGTACGACAAGATCGCCAAGTCGTCACGCGGCATCGGCGATCTCCTGATGGACCAATCGGTCGTTGCCGGCGTGGGCAACGTCTACCGCGCCGAGGCGCTCTTCGTTTGCGGAATCCACCCGCTGCGCCCCGGAAGGGAGTGTGATGTCGCCGAGGTGGAAGCGCTCTGGGCAACGATCACCGGCATGCTTCGTCAAGGTGTGAAGGACGGCCGCATCCTCACCGTCTCACGAGAAGAGTCCGGTGTGCCGCGCGGCACGCGAATTCCACGCAGCGAGGCGACCTACGCCTACAAGCGCGACTCGTGCCTGCGTTGCGGCACCGAGATCCAGCGACTCGACATCGCGAATCGCACCAGCTACCACTGCCCCACCTGCCAGCCGAACTGAGCGGAGCGGAGCACTCTCGCAGTTGCGCGCTGTCTCAGAGGACCTCGAACCAGACGCCGGTCTGCGCTGTGCCCATGTAGTTGATGTAGATCTCGTCGCCGACCCTGATCCTCCGGGTCGCCGTGATGACCAATTCGTCGCCGGTCTCGAGCGTGGTTGCATTCGAGTCGTACGAGTGGTTGTACAGCGATCCGTATCCCAGCGCGAGCGCTGTGCGGCCGTCACCCCAACCGAAGACGTAGCCCTCCGCACCCGATTCGAGGTCATCGCCGCGATCGGGTTCGGCGATCAGCATCGGGCACCGCTCGATCTCCTCACCGCTCTTGAAATCGCGTGTCGCAAAGACGCCGCGACCGGCTCCGGTGGGTGATCGTTTGACCTCGAGTCCTGCCGGCACGATCACACAGTCAATCAACTCACTGCGCCCGCCACGCTGGTGCGTCGACATCCCCTCGCCAGTAGGCAAGTCGCCGTTCGGCCTCGGGCCGCGCCGCCGGATCGGCGAGGGCCACTTTCAAACGCATCAGCGTCGCTGCGACCAGCCGGAGCTCGGCGAACGCCTCGGCGTGGCGGTCACCCCGGGCGGACCACCCGTAGCCGTCGGCGAATCGATCGTAAACCCCAGGATCCCCGCCCCAGCGTTCGGTCCACGTCATGAGCGCAGCGTGGTCCCAACCCCTCGGCGCCCGGCACAGCAGGTCCCAGTCGATGAGGACCGGCCCGTCCGCGCCCATGATCACATTGCCGGGGTGAACATCACCGTGACATACGACTACTGCATCGGATCCCACGAAATCATCCCACCCGCGATGGCGTACGACAGCGGCACGAATGCCCGCTTCGGCCGCAGGATCGAGGCACCCACCCACTTCGGCGAGCAAGGCCTCGTGATCCCACCACGGGAAGTCGGTCGGCGAAGGCTGGGGCAGTTGCTCAGGAAGCGACGACGCCGACAGGTCGTGCACGCTGCGGACGGCTACCCCGACCTCTGTCCAGTCGATCGGTGCCGCGACGGCCTCGACGAACGGCCACGCAGTCACCGCGAACCCGTTCACCTCGATCGCACGCTCGCGTCGGCTCCGAAGGACGCTGATCCCATGCCCCTCGAGCGTGGTGGCGAGGTCGATCGACGCCTGTGCCGGTGCATTGGGTGTCGCCACCCGCAGGACCGTGTCGCCACACCGGAAGATGGCGTTCATCCCGTGGCGTATCATGACCGGCGTCGCCAGTCCCCACAGCTCTGCTGCGTGTTCGGCGGCGCGGCTTGCCCCGGTGAGGTCGCTGACGCGGCGGTCGACGTACGCCCGGGTCACTGCCCGACGCCGACCGAGAGCGGGTCGAGCCCCGGATTCAGCCGACCCGACGGATCGAACTGTTGCTTGATCCGGTCGTGGAGCTGGCGAATCGCCTCGTCCGTCGGGTGACGCGGCTGGGGCACCGACCGGTGCACGACCCCGACCCCGATCTCCGCAACGAAGCTCCCCGGGGGCTCCGACCGCAACTCGCCGAGCGCGTTCGGGGCCACAGACCAACGGTACGGTCCGGGCAAGGTTGGCGACCCGTCGACCTGCTGCAACCTGCATGCGGCAGCGGTCGTGTCGACATCGCCCGGGTCACCGTCGAGGCGCACCCACGTCGTCGCTCCGTCCCACAGGATCGCCACCGGCCGGTACAGGGTGGCAAGGAGCTCAAACGGTTCGGCGTCGGTCATGAACCATCGGCTCGATCGCGGGAGCGGTCGCGTGCGCACGATGACGTCACCGAAAAATCCGAGCGTGCCCCACGCGCCGACGAGCAGCCGGCACAGGTCGAACCCACTGACGTTCTTCACCGTTGGTCCGCCCGCCTTGGTCACCTTTCCCGAGGCCGCTATGAAATGGGTCTGCAGCAGGACATCACGCATCGGCCCATGCGCCAGCCGGGTGATGTCACTGACACCGCTGGCCAGCGCGCCGCCGATCGTCCCGCCACCGGGGATCGACACGGTTTGCCCCACTTCGGCGAGCGCCTCGTGGACGTCGGCCATCTCGGTGCCGGCACCGCATTCGAGGACCATTTCGGCGGCGTCGATACGGGTGATGCCGACCGGTGCCCGCACGACCGGTACTCCGGGCACCGCTCCCCCACGTGTTGCGGCCCCCTCGACGCTGACGGGATCCACCGTCCCAACAGCCGCTGCGAACTCGTCGACGGTCTGATCCATCAGATCCATGCGCCGTCGGGAACGGCGTGCATATCACCGCACGTCGCCGGGTTGGGCAGCACCTTGTTCGGGTTCGCAATCAACTGCGGGTCAAAAGCGACACGCAGGGCCTCCTGCGCCGACAGGTCGATCTCGGAGAACATCAGCGGCATCAGGTCGCGCTTCTCGAGGCCGATCCCGTGCTCACCGGACAGCACACCGCCGACTGCTACCGAGAACGCCACGATCTCTCGCCCGGCCTCGTGGACCTTCTCGACCATCCCCTCCTCACGAGCGTCGTAGACGAGCAGCGGGTGGAGGTTGCCGTCTCCTGCGTGGAACACGTTGATGACGTCGATGCCGTGGCGCGCGGTGATCTCGTAGACCTTCTCGATGACCTCGGCGAGGCGTGCCCGGGGTACGACGGTGTCGTGCAGGTAGTAGTTCGGCTTCACGTTGGCGACTGCACCGAATGCGCCCTTGCGCGCCTTCCACAGCTCCGCGCGTTCGCTGTCGTCGGCAGCGATTCGAACGTTCGACACGCCACGGGCACGCGCGAGCGTTCGGATCTGCTCCACCTCGGCGGCAACCTGTCCGGCTGGCCCGACACACTCGATGAGCAACGCGGCGGCTGCGTGGGTCGGAAGCCCGGCGTGCAGCCATGCTTCGACCGCCTGCAAGCACAGCTGATCCATCATCTCGACGGCTGCGGGCACGATGCCGGCGGCGATGATGTCGCTCACGAGCTGGGCTCCGTCGGCCACGGAATCGAACTCCATCAGCATCGTCGCCACGTCAGGATGATTCTGCATCAGCCGGACGCACACCTTGGTGGCCACCCCGAACATGCCCTCGGAGCCGACGAATACACCACGCAGGTCGAGACCGTTCGGCTCGGGCTCCTCACCCCCGAGGACGGCGACGGATCCATCGGGGAGAACGACCTCGAGTGCGAGGATGTGGGCGCTCGTGACGCCGTCGGCGAGACAGTGGGGCCCGCCGGAATTGTTGGCGACGTTGCCACCGATCGAGCACGTCTGCTGGCTGCTCGGGTCCGGCGCGAAATGCACGCCGAGGTGCGCGATCTGCTTGGACAGGTCGAGGTTCAGCACGCCGGGCTCGACCCACGCCTGACGATTCTCGGCGTCGACGGAGATGATCCGGTTCATCTTCGAGGTGGAGATCACGATCGCCCCATCGGGCGGCACGGCGCCACCGGCAAGACCGGTGCCCGAACCTCGGGCCAGGAACGAGACGCCGAACCGGGATGCCACCATGACCGCTGCCTGCACGTCAGCGGTCGACTCGGCGAACACGACGACACTGGCCCGGCCGGTCATGTTGGAGGCATCGCGTCGGTACAGGCGTGTCTCGGTCGACCCCGACCGCACCCGCGCCGGATCGATCCGCTCACGGAGGGCACCGACGACCTCGTCCGTCATCACGTGCCGTTCACTTGGGGCGCATCACGATGACGCGGCCGGATTCGACCTCGACACCATCGACGAAGACCTGATCGCCGGGAGCGACGTGCTCGGACAACGTCACGAGTCGACCGTCACGCTTCGCCTTCAGTTCGTCCTCGTGCTGGGTCATCGCCTCACGCCCTTCGCGAACGGCGTCGACAACGTCGGAAGCGGTTTGCTTGGCGCGTTGCGCCGCCGACCGGGCAACACCGGAAGGTGACACTTGTGCGGCCTTCTCCTTGACCTTCTTCTTCGCGTAGCTCGCTCCAGCGGCACCCGCCGCTACCCCACCGGCAAACCACGTCAACCGCTTCATCATGCTCGTTTCCTCCTCGCTTCGGATGGCAATTCGCCGGCTTGGCGGCGCACGTCGATGATGTTCTGCTCCGGCCGACTCTTCCGACGCAGCCGTGCGACGGTTCGAGAGGCGCCGCGAGCAAGCCCGGCGGCCTTGATCGACGGCGACGAGAACGCTCCACGCGTCACCGTCGCGCCGACAGCGTCGCCGATCGCCTCCGCCGAACCGAGCACCCGATCGAATCGTTCCAGATCCTGGCGTGCCTCGTCGACCGTGTCACGAGCGTCGTCGGTCGAGATCCGCAAATCGTCGACGAGCATCCGTGTCTCTCCACGCAGGTCGGTGACCTCCTTGCGCAGGTCGCGGACCGTATCGAGCACCCGCAGCAACACGACGATCAGTGCGGCGAAGCCGAGGCTCAACAACACCGCAGCGAGGATGACGACGAGTTCGGCGGCGGTCACGGCATGCGCTCGTTCGTCCGCTCGGACATCAGCTCGCCCACCCGGCGTTCGTCACCATGCGACGATGGCTCATACCAGCGGCGACCGACCAACGAGTCGGGCAGATACTGCTGTGCGACCCAGCCGGTGTCATGGTCGTGAGGATACCGGTAGCCGTCTCCGTGGCCGAGCGCGGCTGCCCCTTGGTAGTGGGCATCCCGCAGGTGGGCGGGCACCTCACCGGTTGCGCCATCACGCACGGCCGCGCGGGCGTTCCAGATGGCGAGCGCGGCACGGTTGCTCTTGGGCGCGGTGGCGAGGTGGATCACCGCCTGCGACAGATTGAGTTGGGCCTCGGGGAGCCCCACGTGTTCGACGGCGTGCGCTGCGGCGACGGCGATCTCGAGACTTCGTGAGTCGGCCAGTCCGACATCCTCGCTCGCGAAGATGACCATCCGTCGAGCGATGAACCGGGCGTCTTCTCCCGCTTCGAGCATGCGTGCCAGCCAGTACACCGCGGCATCCGGATCGGACCCACGCATCGATTTGATGAACGCGCTGACGACGTCGTAGTGGTCGTCGCGCCCATAGCGCAGCGCGCTGGTTCCGAGGGCGGCTTCGACGTGTTCCAACCGCACGGTCGTGTAGTCGGACAGGGCGCAGGCCACCTCGAGCGAGGTCAGTACCTGTCGGCCATCGCCCCCGGACCGGTCGACCAGCAGCGCGATGGCGTCCTCGTCGGCGGTCGCTCCCTCCGCCTCCAATCCTCGTCGGAGGAGCGTCTCGACATCGGCGGGTTCGAGCGGTTCGAGGCGGAACAGCGTGGAGCGGCTACGCAGCGGTGCATTGACCTCGAAGAACGGATTCTCGGTCGTCGCCCCGATCAGCGTCAGCGTGCCGTCCTCGACCGCCGGCAGCAGCGCATCCTGCTGGGCCTTGGAGAACCGATGGATCTCGTCGAGGAACAGGATGGTTCCCTGTCCGCGCTCGCCGAGCCGTTGACGGGCGCGTTCGATCGTTTCGCGGACGTCCTTGACGCCGGCGGTCACCGCCGAGAGTTGTTCGAACGCGCGGTCGGTGGTTCCCGCCACGGCGAGTGCCAGCGTGGTCTTCCCGGTTCCCGGCGGACCCCAGAGCAGCGCCGACGTCAGCCGATCCGATTCGACGAGGCGACGCAGCGGCCGGCCGGGACCGACCAGATGCGTCTGGCCGACGACGTCATCGATCGAACGAGGACGTAGGCGCGCTGCGAGTGGCGCCCGAGACAGCTTTGCCTCCTCGGCAGCGACGGTGAACAGGTCGTCGGACATCAGGCTCCGTCGTCGAGCAGCACACGGCGGTACGAGGCACGACGGAAGTCGACCACCTGGTCGACGAGCCACTCCCGTTTGACCCACTTCCACGAGACGAATTCGACACCGTCCGGCTCTGGCTCGACCTCGTCGCTGAGCACGCGAAAGGTGAACCATCGCTGGGCTTGGCCCATCCGACCGTTCTTGCGCGGGCCGGCCGGCCACTCATAGGCGGTCCAGTCCGGAAACTCACCGACCAACTCGACCTGCTCGCGGCCCAACCCTGTCTCCTCCCCGAGCTCACGCCATGCAGCCTCCTCAGGCGTCTCCCCCTCGTCGACGCCACCCTGAGGAAGCTGCCACGCTCCGGCCACGTCACTGCGTTCGAACGCCATGACGCGCCCCTTCGCATTCGTCACGACAGCGACCACGTTGGCACGGAAATGCATACAGGCCATATCGCCGAGAGCCTAGAACGCTCAGCGACCGAGGCCGCGAAGCCGGTCGTGGACGTCGACGAAGTCGGGTGCCTCCTCGGCCACCGCACCGAACCAGCGCCGCGCGGTGATCGTCTCGCCCAGCCGGTCGTAGAGATCGCCGAGCACGTACCATTCGCGAAGATGATGATCTCGCACCCGCTTCGGCGGCTTGCGGCCATCCTGCATGACGGCGATGGCTCCGGCGATGTCACCCTGGTCGGCGAGTGCGCTCGCCATCACGATGCGGCCCTCCGACATCACCTCCTGGGACGGCGACGCCGCCTTGATCTGACCCCACACCCGCTCGACGGCCGACCACCGGCGCAAACCGCGATAGGCGTCGGCGATGACCGGGAGCAATGCCGGGTTCTCGTGAAGTTCCTGGGCCTGCTGGAGCGCTGCCACCGCGGGCTTGTAGCGGCCCAGACGGTACGACGCGAGCCCCAGAACTTCTTGGACCGCCGACACCGTCGGGGCCTCCTTGGCGATCGATGCCGCGATGCGGCGTGCCTCGTCGAACCGCTCACGATCGAGCGCCTCGGATGCTTGGGCCAGACGCTCCGACAGGCGCACGCCGCGTTGGTTCCCGAGCGCATCTACGAGCTCGGCGCCGATGTCGGGATCGAGCGGGCGCGGCTCCCGGCGGGGCCGTTCGACCGACCCGGCGCGAGCCGCAGCTGCCGAGGCGACATCACGGACCGAGCCTTCATCGATCCATTCTTCGGTCACGCGCTCCTCGGCCCAACGGCGATCGGCGTCGGGGTCGCGAGGCGGACGCGGACCGCCGCGCCGTTTGTCGACTTCGGCGGCGCGCTGCTGCGCCGCGGTCAACGGTTGGTCGAGGTCTTCGCGCCACTTCGGCGTGAACTTGTCACCCTTGCTCTGCCGGCTGCCGCCGGGACGCCCCCCACCGGAGCGGCCTGACCCGGACCGGCCGTCGCTCGAGCGACCGCCCGAGGGCCGCCCGTCGCCGGAGCGACCCGAGCCACCGCGTTGGTCGCCGGAGCGGCCACCGCCAGAACGACCATCGGGTCGCCCACCGCCGCCTTTGCCGGATTTCGCCTTGCCGGGCGGTCTGCCGGAGGATGATCGGTTCGAACGCTCTGCAGACATGACCGTCAATGCTAGGGGCAACCGACGGTGGAAAACGACGAAAGCCCCACCGGACTTCTCGTCCAGGTGGGGCTTTCGCAATCGAAATCGGGCGACGTCCTACTCTCCCAGGGGGTCTACCCCCAAGTACCATCGGCGCTGACAGGCTTAACTTCCGTGTTCGGGATGGGAACGGGTGTGACCCTGTCGCTATGGTCACCCAAATCTTGTGT
>Ga0316197_10002095_pt1 | contig 14255 bp, 9 predicted proteins | sample OudBiesiAoxic_MG_FD_204939 | JGI IMG/M metagenome (GOLD analysis project Ga0316197, IMG submission 204939) | Coastal sediment microbial communities from Oude Bieten Haven, Netherlands - site A oxic | ecosystem: Environmental > Aquatic > Marine > Coastal > Sediment | place: Netherlands...
AATCCTGCCTCAAGTAAAGCCTGCGCGGTGCTCTTCCATCAGAAACCACAGTATTTAATTCACCCACAGAGCCGAGGGGGTGTGGTCCCTGTTTCAGGACCGTACGAGACAGGATGTCGAGTCCGCGCCCACACGGATGTGCTTGTGGCATGTCATGAAACAGGGACCATGCCACCTTGGCTCCCATGCTGAATCCAAGACAGTGTGCTTAACTGACACAAGCCGCTCCTCGGCAACTGCTCCTGCGTTGCTCTACCTCCTGCATCCCTACAGTCGTGCGCATCCCTGTGTCAGACACCGTGCCAACCTGAGAGGCACCGCTCCTGCGCATCCCTGCGCCCGCGGTGTACCGTTCATCCTGAACATAACGTACCCCGACAATAAATGAGGTGATTCAGATGTCTTTCGCCGGAAAAACAGTGGCCATTCCATCAAGGTATTGCCACTGCGCATCAATAAAAGCCTGCAGGGCGTCGCTGTTATTCCAGACTTCCCTAAAACGACGTTGTTGCTCGATGTAGGGTTTGATGGATGTGCTATCGGGCCGCTGGTTTATGCGGTAGCGGCGGCCGTCAAACACCTCGTAAAGTGGAAACAAACCACTGCGCACGGCAAGTTCGATCAATTCAGTGCTCTGATCAGGTTCCGACTTCCAACCGGTCGGACACGGTGACAGCATCAGCAGAAACCGAAAACCTTTGACCGAGCGAGCGTACCTGACCTTCCGCAGGAAATCCTCACGATGCCCAATCGACAAGGTGGCGGCATAGGGAATGCGGTGTGCGGCCATGATGGCCATGATGTCTTTTTTGCGTTCGACCTTACCAGAGGGCGTGGTGCTGGTGACGGCACCTACCGGAGTGGCACCACTGCGTTGACCCCCGGTGTTACCGTAAATTTCGTTGTCATAACAGATGTAAATGATGTCTTCATTACGCTCCGCTGCCGCCGACAATGTCGCCAGGCCGATGTCATAAGTGCCACCATCTCCCGCCCAGCAAATCACCGGGTTGTCAATATCGTTCATGGCGGAAACGGCGGAGATACCGGTCGCAACTGCCGGTGAACTGGCGAAAGTGGTTGCCGCGGTAGGTACACCGTAACCGGAGGTGGGAAAAGCACCGGCGGTGACGATACCACAACATGACGGGATAACTAATACTGGTTGTTCATCACCCAGTGCCTCGTCCAGCCACTGTAAACCGATGGACATACCGCAACCGGCACAATTGGTGTTGCCGGGTCGTAACAGGTGCGACTCATAAGGCTTGGATGGGGTTACCGCGCTCATATTGAAGTGTCCTTCCATTCCGGTTCCGAGGCCGTTGTACGTTTATTCATGTCATCAATAATTGCGTGAATATTCTCCGGTGTGACATCACCACCACCCAGCCCGACAAGGTAATCCTGCAATAGAATATCGGCATGGTCTTTCAGCGTTGCAGCTATCTCCAGCCAGAAAATTCCACCGGACCCCGGTGAATGATTGCGATCCAGCACCGCCACCCTTTTGGCATTGCCAATGGCAGCCAGCAGCTCCTTACGTGGGAAAGGCCGGAACAGCTTGGTACGTATCATGCCTATCTTTTCACCGTTTGCACGGCGCTCGGTCACAACGTTGTGCAGCGTCCGCGCCATCGTATTACAGGCGATCAGTATCGTTTCAGCATCATCGGTTTCATAGGTCTCGAGCGCACCGGCAGGACGGCGGCCAAAGATATTCTCGAACTCGTCACGGGCTTCCTCCAATACGGGAAGAGCTTGCTCCATTGATTGCTGTATCGCGTAACGGTGATGTTCGGTTTCACTCGAAAAAGTCATGCCACCGAAGGTAGATGGGTGATCGTGTTTCAATTTGTGTGGAATGACACACGGTGGCAGAAAGGCATCGACCTGCTCCTGTTCGAACATGTCGACCACCATCTGTGTGTGTGACGTTACAAAACCATCCATGGCGACGATGACGGGCAGCATGACCCGCTTGTCTTCCGCCACGCGGAATGCCAGCAGGATGGTATCTGCCAGGTCCTGGTGGGAGTCGCAATAGAACTGCAACCACGCAGCATCGCGCATCATCAGGCTGTCACCCTGGTCTACCCAGATATTCCACGGTGGCCCCAGTGTGCGGTTGACCGCGATCATAACCGTGGGCAGGCGGTAATAGCCGGCAGCGTAAATATTTTCGGTCATGTAAGCCAGACCGTTTGACGAACTGGCCGTGAATGTCCGCGCACCGGCCAAAGCCGCACCAATGCACACACCCATGGCGCTGTGCTCAGACTCGACCAGCACGATGCGTCCCTTGTTGAATTTGAATCCGGAAAGAAACTCGATGATCTCGGTTTGCGGTGTAATCGGGTAAGCCCCGGCACAACAGCCACGCGCGTGACGGTTGGCTTCACCGGCGAGAGCCAATGTGTGGCCGGCGACATTGTTGCCGGTTGCAAGCGTTCTGCCCATATCAATATTCTCCCTGCTTACAATTCGGCCATGTAAATGGCACCACGTGGGCAGGCGGTCATACACACACCGCAACCCTTGCAATATTCCAGGTCAAAAACATACCCGTCCGTTTTATCATCGCGTTTGAGCACACCCTCAGGGCAGTATTCCAAACAGCGATCACATTTGTTACAAACCCCGCAACTCAGGCAACGCAGTGCTTCACTGACCGCACCTTGACCGACTGAAGTCTCACCACCGGGTCCCGCCTGGAAACCAAGATGGACCTCATCAAAACAACGGCGGCGTTGATCCGGATCCAGGGTTTTCACTGCCGCACGGGACTGGTGTGCAAAGCGGTTAAACCTGATCTGATCAGAGCTTGCGATGGGTTCTTCCGGCGGTGGAAACAGGTCTTCACCCGACAGTGTTCGATGGATGTGCCTCGCTGCCCTGACACCACAGCCGATAGCCGCTGAAACTGTACCGGCATTGGTTGCAAAGTCGCCACCCACAAAGAATGGTGCCCCACTCAAGCCGAGCAGCGCCTCACCTTCTTTAATCACGGAACCCTCCGGTAGTATGGAGATATCATGCGATTGCCCAAGTGCCAGGATCACCAGGTCGCAGGGCAAGTCATAACGGGACTCAGGGCTGGTATCTGCTATTGGTCTGGGTCTGCCGCTGTCATCGGGCGGGCCCAGTTTCATCCCCTGGCAGGTCAATACGGGTCCGTTTGCTGAATCTACCAAGGTGACCGGAGAGACCAGTTCGTCGAGAATAATTCCCTCTTCCAGTGCCTGTTCGATTTCTTCATGGATGGCCGGCATTTCTGTACGTGTACGACGATATACGACACGTACCTCGCTGGCACCGATACGCAGTGCCGAGCGGGCTGCATCCATGGCAGTATTACCACCACCTATGACGATGACGCGCTGACCATCAAGACGTTCATTGCCCTGGCGTACTTTTTCGAGAAAGTGCAAACCCTGGACCGGTGCAGGTGCATCCGTTTCACCCAGGTCCAGATCACTGACATTCTGTAAACCGGTGGCAATAAATACCGCCTGGTATTCGCGGCTCAGGCGCAGCATATCTTCGCGCTTTAACTGGCAGCCAGTGTGAGCGGTAATATCATGACTGAGTATGTAGTCAATCTCATCATCAAGCACATCACGTGGCAGTCGATAGGAAGGAATACCGGTGCGCAATACACCACCGAGCTCATCACCGGCCTCAAACAGTGTTACCGGGTAACCCAGTCGCGCCAGTTGGTAAGCGGTACTCAGCCCTGCCGGCCCGGAACCCACCACGGCAACCGCGGCTTCACGTGTCGAGCGGTTTGGCGCCGGTCGCGTACCCAGTTCCGCTGCGGCCCGCTCGATCTCCCTGACATTGACCGATTGATCAAATTCCGCACGGTTGCAGGTATCCATGCAGGGTGCGGGGCAAACCCGACCGCAAACCGCGGGTAGCGGGGATGTTTCCAGCAAAAGAGACAAGGCCAGGTCATAGTTCGCCTGACCGGTTGCCTCTACAAATCCGCGCACATCGTTTCCGGCGGGGCAAACATGGTTACACGGCGGTGTCAGACGGCGGCGTTCCGGCTTCTCAGTCGCCCAGCTACCCGTCTTGATCTTTGGCATACCGCCCACGTCTTCATCAAAAATATCGGCAACCCGGACTTTTCCGGCAGGTGCCTGTGCCTGGTGGATTTCACCAGGAAGGGTGGTGATATGAATTCGTTTGTATGCCTCACGGGCACAGGTTTTATTCGGCCCGGTAAAACCCAGGTGTTCAAGTGCCGCCAATATTTCGGTGAGCGTTAAACCCAGAACCCGGGCAATCGAACCCGCCATGGTGGTGTTGACGATTGGAACCGTTCGTGTACCCAGGTCATTGGCCACCGCGATACTGGTCGCATCCACCGTTGCCACTTTGCGGCCGGAAAAATGATCCTTGAATTCTGTTTTATCCACCGGGTTATTGATAATCAGGTACCCACCGGGTTTCAGAGTGGCATCCATACCTGGCGCAATAAGGGTGCGATCCAGCACCACGATATGGTCAGGGTGTTGAACCTGGTTATGGTTGGTAATTTCTTCGTCGTCTACACGAACGAAAGCCTGTATCGGTGCGCCGGAACGTTCCGCGGCATACACGCCAAATGCCTGTACATACTTACCTTTAAGAAAGTAAGCCGAGGCAATAATCTTGGCCAATGTGACGCCGCCCTGCCCTCCACGACCGCAAATTGTGATTTCCATCATCGCGGCAATTCCTATGCTCTTGAGTGTGTTCGGTTAAACACAAAACAGCCTCGCGACAGATACCCGGCCAGGTCCCGAAACGGCAGTCAGAATGTTGTTTAAGAAGACCTGAACGACGTACTTGCCGTACTCGTCATTTTAACCTGAAAGGCAATTATTAGCACTCGAACCAGCACTGGAACGTGATCTGGATCATGTTCGGATGTCTAAATCAGATGACTAATCCACCATCAACACTAAGTACCGTGCCGCTGATAAAACTTGCCAGGTCCGAGGACAGGAAAACGTAGGCATTTGCGATGTCTTCCGGGTTTCCCATACGCGCAAGCGGTGTCTTGCCGACCATCTGTTCAATGACGTTTTCCGGGACCGTATCAACCATCTCCGTTGCAATGAAGCCCGGTGCCACGGCATTGACGCGAATGCCCTTGCGGCCAAGTTCCCGCGCCCACACTTTTGTCATCCCAATCACACCTGACTTGGTTGCAACATAGTTGGTCTGCCCGAAGTTGCCATACAAACCAACCACCGATGAGGTGTTGATAATACAGCCGGATTTCTGTTCCACCATGGTTGGCACGATGGCCTGTGTGCAGTGAAATACACCACCGAGGTTTACATCCAGAACCTGCTGCCACTGTTCTTCGGTCATTTTTAACAGGCTTGCATCGCGCGTGATGCCGGCATTATTGACCAGTACATCAATTCTTCCGGTTTCGGAAACAAGCGACTGAACAGCCGCTTTAACAGAATCCATATCGGTGACATTTACCTGCTGGAACCTTACATCATGGCCTTTTGCCTTGAGCAGAGACTCACTCTCAGCACCCTTGTCCGAATTGAAATCCCAAATGGCCACGATTGCGCCTTCCTCGGCAAAACGTTCTACCGCGGACAGTCCTATGCCCTGTGCGCCTCCGGTTACAACAACCACTTTTTTTTCCAGCATTCCCATTACTACTCTCCAGATCCTATCGAAAGTTCAGTCCTCCCAGTCCTGCTCAAGCCAGCGCGACGCCAGAAAAAACAAAGCTGCGGCAATAATATAGAAACCCGTACCGGCCAGAATTGAATAACGCAGGGACTCATCGCCAAACTGCGCAGTCAATGTATCGGAAAGGGCACCTATCGCATAAGTACCCAGGCCAATTCCGATCAGGTTATTGATAAACAGAAAAATCGCCGATGCCGTGGCACGCATATCCGGTCTGACCAGGTGCTGGATGGCCGATATGACCGGACCCAGCCAGGCCAAACCCAACGCGGTTGGCACCAGCAGAACAAAGAAGGCCAGCGTCAGTGTCGGCGACAGGATAGCCGCGATGTAAAAAGGCACCGTACACAAAAAAGCGATGGCCGGTATCCTGGCATATTGTGAACGCTGATCCTGACCAAATCGATCCCCCAGCCAGCCGCCCACCCAGATTCCGGCCAATCCGCCTATCAATAAAACGGCACCGTAGAATAGCGAAGCGTTGAGCAATGTCAGGTTGTAGCTGCGGACAAAAAACGACGGCAGCCAGAAAAACACACCGTAACCCATCATTGAAGAAAACGAGGCACCCAACGACAGTAGCCAGAAACTGGGTTTTGTCATCAGTGTTTGTACAATCAACTTCAGACTCGGTGCTTTGACCTTTTCGCGCTGACGGTCAAACTGACCGCGCGGCGGTTCCTTGATGGTCATTCGGAATATCGGCGCAATCACAACCCCTGCAATACCGACGATAAAAAACGCCCATCGCCAGTCAATCATACTGGCGATAATACCGCCGAAAACAATACCAATCGCGCTGCCGATAGGGATACCAAATGAGTAGACACTCATGGCCCTTGCGCGATGGTTCGGTGGGAAGAAATCGGATATCAATGAGTAAGCCGGTGCAACACCACCGGCCTCACCTACACCGACCCCAAGACGCGCCGCGAACAACTGCCAAAAATTGGTAGCAAGACCCGAAGCAGCGGTCATTCCACTCCAGATGACCAGTGCCACGGTCATGATCCATGTGCGGCTGAAACGATCTGCGAGCATGGCCACGGGGATTCCGAGCCCGGTATAAAACAAGGCAAAGGCCAAACCACCCATCAACCCCAGCTGACTATCGGTGAGACCAAGGTCTGCCTTGATCGGTACCGCCAGGATACCAACGATCTGACGATCGATAAAATTGAAGGTATAGACTACGACCAGGATAAACAGTACGTAGGCGCGGTTGGTAACCTGGGGGGTATCGTCGATTGAGTTGTTATTTTGCATTTGGTCAGTATAAAGAAAACGGCGCAACCGAAGTTGCGCCGTCCTTTAATCAGCCGGTCTCAACCATCAAAACCAGTTGTACTGTACGGTGCCCCAAATCTGCCGGGGGTTACCGTAGAACGCGGTGATATTATTTTCCAGACCCAGGTCCGGGAAGAAGTATCCGGCCACCTTGTATTCCTTGTCGCCAAGGTTCTTGGCGTGAATTCCGGCACTCCAGTTACCACTGTCCTGTGACCAGATCAGACTCAGATCCCAAAGGGTGTAGGCAGGCTGATCAAGGAAGGGGTTCGGTGCTTCGAACTGGCTGGTATCGTCACGATACGCGATCGCTGTGATTATTGAAAACAGACCCGGAGTGTTGAACAGGTTAACCGGCATTTCGTAGGTGAATGTACCGGTCGCAGTCCATTTCGGAGTGTTCTGGAATACAGCCTCATCCGCTATATCGTTGCCCAGGGCATCAATATACTCCTTGTAATCGGCATCGATGTAACCTATCGCCCAACCAAAACGGAACTGGCTGCCGGATCGGCCCCAGTCATCAGCCAGGATCGCCTGACCTTCCCATTCAACACCATTGATATCTGCCTTACCGGCATTGGAGGTTATACCCACGAAGGTGTCCTTGATGCCGTCACCGGTGGTGTCAAGACCAACTGAACCCGGAACCTGCACATCCGTGTAATCGGAGAAAAACACGGCCAGCTTGGATGTCATACGACCCTGGAGGGCGGTGGCTTTCCAGCCGAACTCCCAGGTTTTGACCGTTTCCGGATCAAACTTCATGAACTCAAAAACCTCTTCTTCACTGACCACACCATCCCCATCAATATCCGGGGCAAGTGACGTCTGGCCACGCGGATCAAAACCACCGCCCTTGAAACCCTCGGCATAGGAAAGGTAAACCAGGTTATCCCCATTCGGTGTCCAGTCGAGGGCAATCCGCGGCGTGAACTTGGTAAACTTTTCCGAGCCCTGGAAATCAGATGTGGTCGCGATTGGAATCGCATCACCACCGAACATGGGGGATGTTCCGCCAATCTTGGTTTGTCTCAGGATGTCTGAAGTACGCTTGTCGGAGGTATACCGCCCACCCAGAGACAAGGCCCACTGATCGGAAAAATCATAAGTGAAGTCAGCAAATAACGACCAGGTCTTGGTATTAACATCACCCGCCGTGAAGGCATTGAGCCCCGGCAGACCAATGAGCGTACCGGTTTGGCCAAGGATCACGTCAAAAGCGGTGGATGCATCCGCATCAAGATAATAGAAACCAGCGAGACCTTTCCAGTTATCTCCGGTGAACAGGAACTGGAGTTCTTCGGAGAACTGGTTGTTCTCATAATTGGCCGGTACATCAAGGTCGGCAGCCGGTAGTGAGTCGAAATCAATCGGCGTCCAGCTCTCATCATCACGGTATGCGAGAATGTTTTTCACTGTTAGCAGATCACTGGCGTTCCACTGCGCAATCAGGGAGTAACCCGTCGCTTTCACGGATTGTTCCGGGTTATTGAGCCCGGCTTCGGTATCAAACACATTACCCAGTACCGGGTTTCCGGATACCTGCGCATCTATCAGGCGATGCCCCTGTCTTGGGTCCGAGTCATCATCGACATAATCAAATGCGAATTTCATGAAAAAGCTTTCGTTCGGCTCCCATTCGGCACTGGCACGGACACCCAGTACATTCTTGTTATAGTTTTCCAGGTTGGTCAGATAGAGATTGTCCCCGAAACCATCGCGATTGAAGCTGGCAATCGAACCACCCACTCTGAAAGTATCGGACACGGGCGCTGAACCGGTAGCGACCAGTTCCAGCATATTATCGGTACCGTAGGAAAATTTTACATTGCCTTCAACCGTATCCGGGTCGAGACGCTTGGTAACGTACTTGATGGCGCCACCAATCGTATTACGGCCATACAATGTACCCTGCGGGCCACGCAGCACTTCGATACGCTCAACGTCATAGATGTCCATGACACCGGCCTGTGGGCGATTGAGGTAAACATCATCGAGATAAATTCCAACACCTGACTCGAAACCTGCAACCGGGTCCTGTTGACCCACGCCACGGATAAATGCTGTCAGCGTCGTGTTGGTGCCACGCGATACCTTGAGCGTTGTATTGGGTGACATCTGTGCAATATAGGTAAGATCCAGAACACCGAAGTCAGCAAGATCATCACCTGATATCGCGGTGACCGCGATCGGCACCTCCATCAGACTCTCTTCCCGGCGTGTCGCCGTGACGATGACTTCTTCAAGCATGCTATTGTCGTCCTCTGCAGATTGTTCCTGCGCGAGCGCTGTTGCCGGCATCAGTACCACTGTGCCCAATGCTACTGCGACCCCCAGAAATAACCGTTTCAATACGGCCCTGCTGCCCTGATTCTTTTGTCCGGTTTGCATTATTTCTTCCTCCATCCAGTGTGGTTCATAGCCGGTCTTCGTCGGCCTGTTGACTTGTGTGCCTTTGTTTAATGTCAGGCTGCTGCCGATTTCCGCGAATATCATAAGCGGGGCAAACTTCGCCATTGGTCCAGAGTATGCAGTACGATGAAACATGAATCAAGTTTCAAGTTACTAAATTATAAAGCTGTTTCATTATGCGACTTGCGGTATCTATCCTCTTGACATAGCATGACACCTGAATCAGGTTTCATATCGTGCGGTATATTCTTGTAAAGCAACCGCCTGCGATAACGGAATCAAAAGCTAAAGGATTTCATATGACAAGCATGGGTATTGTCTCCACCGGTACGTATTTTCCCGATACCTACATCACTGCGGAAGAGATCGCCGTGCAGAGCGGAATGCCCGAATGGGTCGTCAGGGAGAAGCTTGGTATCGAACGTAAGTTTGTAGCGGACCCAAACGTCCATCCCAACGAAATGGCTGTGCGTGCAGCAAGGGAAGCAATCGCCAAGGCTGATATCGATCCCATGGAGATTGATGTTGTGCTGGGTACAACCGAAGAATGGCGTGAATACCTGCTGTGGACGACCGCTATAGACCTCGCCCATGAGATCGGTGCAAAAAACGCATGGGGCATTGATGTACACACCCGCTGTGCCACCACCATCGCGGCAATGCAGCTTGCCCGCGGTCTGATGGCAGATGACCCTTCGATCAACACGGTTCTGATCGCCGGCGGCTATGCAACATCACACTTTATTGATCTCACCGACGTCAATACGTCCTTTCTTTTCAATATCGGGGCCGGTGCCGGTGCGATGATACTCAAACGCGACTGGCCCGAGAACGAAGTACTGGGCATGCACCTCATCGCCGATGGCTCAATGAGCCGCCACGTGATCGTACCGGCCAGCGGCAGCGTTCAACATCCAACAGATGAAGCGGTAGGTGAAGGCGGTTTTAAATTCAGACTGGTTGAACCCGAGGCAATGAAGACCCGTCTCGGCGAAGTCTCGATCAAGAACTGGCTGAAGTGTACAGATGAAGCCCTGGGCAAATCCGGTCTTAAACCCGATGGAACACCCTATACACGCCGTGATATCGATTTCTTCAACATGTCCCTGGTCAAACCATCCGGTCATAGCGAAATGCTTGAACACCTGGGCCTTACTGAAGAGCAAAGTGTTTACATGTCCCGTGTGGGTCACATTGGCGAACAGGATGCCATTATCAACATTGAAGCCGGTATCGAGCAGGGCCGTCTCAACCCGGGTGACACGATGGCCATCATTGCTGCAGGTATCGGCTATGTTTGGGCTGGAGCAATAGTGCAATGGGGACCCACAAAATAATTCCACAATCTCATTACGTTACGGACTGGCTCGACAAACGGGCAAAGCTGACTCCTGACCGCGTTGCGCTGATAGATTACCCCAGCAAATCAGAAATCACCTATGCTGAGTGGAACGAGCGCGTTAACCGGACGGCAAATTTACTTAAGAGCCTGGGTGTCGGCAAAGGTGACCGTGTCGCCGTCTATGCGTCAAACCGGACTGAGTACCTCGATTTATTCTGGGCCGCACCGAAAATTGGCGCGATGCTGCAGAACCTGAACTGGCGTCTGACCGTATTTGAGTTACAAGGCATCATAGAAAGCGGCGCACCCACGGTGCTGATCTACAGTGAAGACTGGCGCTCGCAGGTAGAACAACTCAAACCTTCATTTACAACTGTTGAGCATGTCGTCGCCATGACCGATCCGGGCGCTGGTGAACTTGACTTCGCCGAACGGGACAGCATGTCTGCAGAGCTTCGTGATACTCCGGAACTAACCCTGGATGACCCATGGGGAATTTACTATACCGGCGGCACAACCGGTCTCCCCAAGGGTGCAGTTCTGACTCACGGCAACGTCACCTGGAACAGCGTCAACACCATTACATCCTGGGGCATCAACGGACAGCATAAAGCCGCGCTGCAACTGCCGTTTTTCCATATCGGAGGACCAAATATTTTCATGGCGCCGCTGGTCCACGCAGGCGGTACATCGATATTGTGTTCCGGCTTTGACGCCGATGAGACCTTTGACCTCGTTGAGAACGCTGGTATTACACATTACGTAGCCGTGCCAACCATGTTTCAGATGCTACAGGAGCACCCCAGGTGGGAAGAGGCCGATTTTTCACAACTGGAACTCGTCATCAGCGGCGGTGCACCCTGCCCGCTTCCTGTCATGCAGAAATTCTGGGACCGGGGCGTCGACTTCAAGATGGGCTACGGACTCACCGAGGCATCGGGTAACAACTTCTGGCTGCCGCCCGAACTGGTTCAGAAAAAGACCGGTTCCGTCGGTTACCCGATCTTCCACATCGACATGAAAATCATCCATGAGGACGGTAGCCGTTGCGGGACCGGGGAACCGGGTGAACTCCTTATCCGCGGCCCGCATATCGTAGCCGGCTACTGGAAAAACCCCGTTGCAACGGCCGGGACCATCCGTGATGGCTGGCTCCATACGGGTGATGTCGCGATCTGCGATGAAGATGGCTGCTACTCAATTCTTGGCCGCTCAAAGGAGATGTACATTTCCGGCGGTGAGAATGTGTATCCCTCAGAGATTGAATCTGTGCTGCTGGCACACCCCCTGGTGACGGAAGCGGCAGTTGTCGGGGTATCCCATAAGACCTGGGGTGAGGTCGGCCGGGCATTTCTGGTTGTTGAGGACGGATTCAGCGAGGAGGACCTGAAGGTGTTTCTCGCCGAACGACTTGCCAGGTACAAGCTCCCGCGTTCGATCACTGTTCTTGACGCCCTTCCTTTGACGGCCATTGGCAAACTCGACAAGAAACTACTTTCAACTCAAGAGGCACCTGAATGAACGTTCCCATCATTCCCGGAATTACCGCCCGGACTATCACCACCGGTCGATTGACCACGCGAGTCCTTTTTTCGGGCCCGGAAGACGGGATCCCGGTGTTATTCATTCATGGTAATTTTTCTTCCGCCACCTGGTGGGAAGAGACGATGGTCAAACTGCCGCGCCGGTACCGGGCCATTGCACCCGACCAGCGCGGCTTCGGCGGTGCTGACCCGGACATAAAAGTTGATGCAACCCGGGGGATGCGCGATTTTGTCGATGATGCGATCGCACTGATGGATACCCTTGGATACGATAAATTTCATCTTGCAGGTAATTCGCTCGGCGGATTGGTCGCCTGGTGGATGATGGCCGACGCGCCCGAACGCCTGCTCTCCGTGACGCTACCTGGCGCCGGTTCCCCATATGGCTTTGGTGGAACGAGGGACGCAGATGGCACACCCACCAATGATGATTTCGCCGGTTCGGGTGGCGGATTGCTTAACCCCGTCCTGATCCAGGGATTACTCGACGGTGACCATACCGCCGACAACCCGTTTAGTCCCCGAACGGTGCTGCGCTTACTGGTCTGGGGTCCGCAGTGCATCCCCGATCGTGAAGACGACCTCCTGGAAGCTATGTTCCAGGTACATATCGGTGACAGGGATTTGCCAGGCGATAAAGAACCATCTCCCAACTGGCCTTACGTCAAACCGGGCAAATGGGGTGCAACGAATGCCATGTCGCCGAAGTACGCGGGCGACCTGGTTGAGCGTATCCTCGCTGCGAAGAACAAAGTAAAAGCCCTGTGGATTTACGGTGCTGAAGATGTGGCGGTATCCAATAGCGCTGCCTCAGACCCCGGCACCTGGGGTCCGACTGACAGACTTCCCGGTTTTCCGGGAGCCGACGCGTATCCGTCACAACCGATGATGGAGCAGATCAGAACGTTACTCGAGGCCTATGCAAGCCACGGAGGAAGCTACGAAGAAGTCGCCGTAGAAGGCTCGGGCCACGTGCCCTTTATTACCCACCAGGACGAATTCAACAAGGTGTTCCACGCGTTTTTACAAACGAGTTGAACTAGGCGAACGGAAGGGGCCGGAGGCACTGCTGTCCCACTGTGTTTTCGGTGGGGAGCCAGGGCGGATTATGAAGCCGGGCGCACCATCATGGAAAATGTTGATGATCATATGAAACGGGTCGTCGATGAAATATAAGCTGGTTTTTCCAGATAGCCACATCAGGCGAGCCAGAAAATTTCTAAAGAAACACCCTGAAGTTCGCGGCCAATACCGCAAGACCCTCGAATTACTTGAATTTAACCCTTATCACCCAACCCTGAGGCTTCACAGTCTTCAGGGAAATCTAAGTGGCCTGTCTTCAGTTTCCATCAACATCAGCTATCGGATAGTGCTCGAGCTAATTATTGAAGGAAATGAAATCCTGCTTATCAATATTGGGAAACACGAACAGGTGTATTGATAACCAGGTGCAGCAGTAACGACTGGTTCACGGCTTAGGCCCGGACTAGCTGGCCGCGCACTGACTGCGGAGGCGGCCATCGAGCCCTAAACCTTTTTATGACAATTGGTGCAAAAATGTATCTATTGCAGCCAAAGATTCGGGTTCGTAAAGCAACGGTGCGTGTCCCCTTTTTGGGATAACCGCATTGATCAGTTCCGGCTTGACCACTGTCATGCGTTCTACAATTTCCACGGAGAGGATATCGGAGAGTTCCCCGCGTAAAACCAGGCAAGGCATGGTGATTGCTCTGAAAGCAGCCCATGGGTCAACCTGGATACCGGCGATCCGGCTCAGGTCACCCTTACGGATTGCCTCGCCGATATTGGGATCGATATCCAGTTCCGGTCGACCGTTGACCCCTTCCCGGTAGTTCTTACGGACGAACTCATTCCAGAACTCCACGGGCATGTCCGGCAGCGCGGCCTCGTATGTTTGCTTGCAGTGCCTGGCCGCTTCCTGCCAGTCCCTCACCTTG
>Ga0316197_10002096_pt1 | contig 14251 bp, 13 predicted proteins | sample OudBiesiAoxic_MG_FD_204939 | JGI IMG/M metagenome (GOLD analysis project Ga0316197, IMG submission 204939) | Coastal sediment microbial communities from Oude Bieten Haven, Netherlands - site A oxic | ecosystem: Environmental > Aquatic > Marine > Coastal > Sediment | place: Netherlands...
CTGCAGAGCGGGCCTGGCCTTTGGGATTCACGTAGGAAAGCACGGCGAACGAGCGCCTTTCGATTTCCTTCCAAACGAGGTCCGAGCCAATGGGAGCCGCCATGGGAGGAGTGGAAGATCTGCGTAGACTCGTGTCAAGACCAGAGATCCGACCGAGCTTGACCCGAAAATCGAATTGTCACGCAACCCCATCGGCCGTCGGCCCACAAGCGCGGCCATGCGATCTCGCGGCCTACTGAGCCCGACTCACCTCAACGAGGAACTCCCCGCCCGGGCGACGGCGGATCTGAAACGATCACATTGAAGTGTTCTTGGTCGGGGCGACTGGATTCGAACCAGCGACCTCATGCTCCCAAATCACAAAAGGTGGGTTTTGGGCGATCGGTGAAGCCCCTGCAAAACGCAGGGAATTCTCAACCCTAACAACCACTTAGCCGCATCGCCATGTTCAGGATTTGTCACTCCATGTCACGTGATTTCAGATCTCGTGGTCAACATTTGGTCAACGAGCCGAGCTCGACCTTGCCCGTCGAACCTCACTCGGTAGGCCGTTCAACATTCGAACCTGGCGCCCACAGGAAACAGAAACTTCTCATGTTCAACCCTGAGAGCAGTAGAATCCTGTGATGCTGGTTCGCCGAAGCGAAGACCGGGGACACGCCGACCACGGTTGGCTGGATTCACGCCACACGTTCTCGTTTGCCAACTACTACGACCCGGACCACATGGGGTTTCGTTCACTTCGAGTGATCAACGACGATCGCGTCGCCGGGGGACGAGGTTTTTCAACCCATTCGCACCGCGACATGGAGATCATCTCGTACGTCGTCGATGGAGCGCTCGAGCACGAGGACAGCATGGGCACGAGCTCGATCATCCGGCCCGGCGAGGTTCAGCGCATGCGCGCCGGAACGGGGGTGACCCACAGCGAATACAACCATTCGGCGACGGAGCCACTGCGGTTCCTCCAGATTTGGGTGATTCCCGAGGAGCGCGGTCTCACACCCGGGTACGAGCAGAAGTTCTTTGGCGATGAGCGACGGGGCAAGCTCCGGCTCGTGGCATCTCGCGACGGCGCCGAGGGCTCGTTGCAGATCCAACAAGACCTCGCGATGTTCGCCTCGGTCCTTGAGGACGGTCAGAGCATCGCGCACGAGCTCCCCGAAGGAAGGGGCGCCTGGCTCCAGATCGTACGCGGCACGGTTTCGGTAGACGGCGTCGAACTCGCTGAGGGGGGCGGTGCGTCGTTTAACGGTGCGCACACCATCAACATCAAGTCGCTGGGGGACAGCGAGCTCATCCTGTTTGACATCGCTTGAGCCGAACGACAGGAGCAAGTCATGACGCGACTCGTTGGCATTTCCGGTAGCCTTAGGAAAAACTCGTTGAACAGCGCGCTGCTTCGCTCTGCGGTGCCGCTCGTGCCCGACGGGACGACGCTTTTGCTGGCCTCGATCGGCGCAGTGCCTCTCTACAATGCCGACCTAGATGTCGACGGCGGCCCTGCAGCGGTGCAGGACCTCAGGCAGCAAGTCGGCGACGCCGACGGGCTTCTGATCGCCACCCCCGAATACAATTACGGCATTCCAGGTGTTTTGAAGAACGCGATCGACTGGCTCTCTCGACCGGCGTTCAAGTCCGTCTTGGCCGGAAAACCAGTTGCAATAATCGGCGCCTCGCCCAGCGTGGTGGGCACAGCGCGGGCACAAGCGCAACTCAAGCAAGTCCTCTTGGGCACACTATCCGAGTTGTTCCCGTATCCCGAGGTGGTGGTCGGAAAGGCCTACGAACGAATCCGCGACGGGCAACTGACAGACGACCAGACGCGTGAGCTTCTCCGCACGATGCTAGGCCGATACATCGACTGGAACAGAACCCTGGTGGGCTCGCTCTGATGAAGAAGAACATCTTCGTGGTCGGCGCGACGGGCAACCAGGGAGGCGCAGTTGCGCGCGCATTGCTAACCTCGGGCAATGACGTGACGGGTTTGACGCGAAACGTCGACGGCCCGGGCGCACAACGCCTTCGGGCATTAGGCGCTAGAATGGTGAGCGCTCAGCTGACTGACGCCAACACGCTGGCGCGCGCCATGCAAGGCACAGATGGGGTCTTCGCGCTGACCACGCCTTTCGGATCGAGTCCCCAGAACGAGGTTGTTCAAGGAGCTACGTTGATCGAAGCGGCCACCCTCGCGGGCGTGGGACAATTCATTTTCAGCTCTGTGGGCAGCGCGGACCAGGCTACCGGCGTGCCACACTTCGAGAGCAAGTTTCGGGTGGAGCAAGAGTTGAGGGAGAGCGGGCTGCGTCACACGGTTCTCAGGCCCGTCTACTTCATGCAGAACATGCTCTCCCCCAGCGGCCAGAAAGCACTGCGCGAGGGAGCATTCGCACGGCCTCTTCCCGCGAACTGCAGGCTGCAGCAGATGAGCCTGAAGGACTACGCGCAGGTCGTCGTGACGGTAGTGGACGAACCCGATCGATTCGTCGGCCACGCGATCGACATTGCCTCCGACGAGTTGACCGGCGTCGAGCAGGCGGAGGGCCTGGGCCGCGTGCTCGACGAGCCGGTGCGCTACCGCGAGCTGCCGTTCGACGTGCTCGGACCCGAAGGCAGCGACATTCGCCTCATGTTCGAATGGTTGGCGAAAGTCGGCTACCGCGCTGAGATCGCGCGCCTACGGAGCATGTTTCCAAACATCCGTTGGCAGAGCTTCGAAGACTGGGCGCTACAACAGGGTCGGGAATCACTTCTCGGACCGTGAATTAGCCGTGAACTACGCAAGCGCAGGGGGCACTCCGGGCGTGCCGAATGGGCGCTCCAATGCTTCGCGGTCCCAGCGTGCGAGCCGTGCAGCCGCTTCGTAGGTAGACTGCAGGAAGCCGAGGAGCATTTGGTCTGGGTGGGCGGCTGAACGGACGGCATCGTAAGCCAACACGAACTCACCCAGCGTTTGGTCGAAGTAGGCTTCGCTCGGCGTCACGGGCTGCTCGGAAAACCCGTCGGGTGTCGGGTAGGCGTAGGAGTAGAAGGCTGGAAAATCCACGCCGCCGCCGCCGGCCCAAAAGCCCGCTGAGCTGACCTCGTGCGAGTAGGCTTCGCGAGTCACCGAGTCGGGCAAGGCGGGGATACCGCCCGGGTGCATCGGCGCCGTACGCCCCGAGAAGCGGGTTACCGCCATGTCAAAGCTACCCCAGAAAAGATGGACCGGACTGGTCTTACCTAGAAAGCCCGTCCGGAACTCCTTGAACACGCGGTCGACTTGCAAAAGCGCTTGCCAGTACCGATGCACGGCATCGGGGTCGTAAGCCCCTGGTGCCGTGTTCTTTGCGAAGGGGACGGGCTCCGGGACTTCGTTCGGGGCTCCGTCGAAGTCGATGTACGCCCCAAGCTCCCTCATCGTCGAACGAAAGCGCTCGTCGAACGCCGCTACCGACATGGCCTCGAGAGGAATCAGCCGACTCCCGCCATCGCTTGCGGCGGCGACCAACTGATGGCCGATGAAGTCGAAGTCGATTTGAACGCTTTTGTCGGCGCAGTGGATCACCGAGGTCGTGAGGCCACGAGGGGTCAAGTAAAGAGTCGCGTGCCAGGAGTGGTTCAGCCACGGGGTGTACGCGAGCCGATACTTGCCGACGATTTGCAGCCACTGGTGGAGCGTCTCGCTGCTGTCTTGCCAGGGCTCGAAGGGAATGTCGGGCCATCGGTCGGTCATGGGCGGCGCTCCTCGTAGAGCCGCAACCTTACCAGAGCTGGCCGACTGGCTCTAGGGGAGGCTGGACTCATGTAATTGAGTCTCCGGGATTCCCGGGCCGGTTCACGCCCGCCGCATCCTTTCCAGTCAGTGAAGATGACTTCCTCCAACTCGTGGCCTTTGCGCAGCAGCCGAGCAACCTCGCGGCGCCTGCTCGGACGCGAGCTACATCGGGGCCGTGCCCTTCTTCACCGTCTTGGTTGGCGCGATCTCCCCGTCCATGACCTTCTGCGAGACCCCATAGTAGCGCATCGTGAAGGAAAAGGTCTGGCCCTTGGTGTCGATGTTGTTCGGCGCTTCGTCGCCGCAGTTGAAGGAAACCGTGGTGGTTCCGTTTCGGTTCATCGTCCACGTGTAAGAGCTCACGTTGCGAACGCCCTCGAGGAGGTAGCGGTTCCGGTCGTATGCAGTGACCGACGTGAAGTAGACCGACCGGGGATTCTCAAACGTGGTTTGATAGCATGTCGCACCGTCCATGAACTTCGAGTTGGTGTATTTGTTGGACACGCCGACCTCGGGCGATGACCCACCCCAGCCGTTCGCCACCTCGAGATTCCATTGGTGAAGGTCCGTGATCTCTGAGGCGCTTCGCGGGAACGTGTACTCGAGGACGTAGTCGCGCGTCTCTTCGCGATAGCGTTCGACCCACCTCTGTACCTCGTCGTAGTCGTAGTTCTCCACCTCGTAGGTCCCGAACTTGAACCCCTCGTCCTCGATGAGGTCCTGGGCCGCCCGGGCGGCGTCGAGGCCCTTCTCGGTTCCCGACCGGTAGATCAAGAAGGCGAACTGAGAGTCTACCTTCACCGTGTGCGTGCCTTCGTCGACGACGTAGTGCAGTCCATGGCCTCCCTCGTTGACGACTTGCACTGCCATGTACACGTCCGTTTCGGGGATGGTGAAGGTTACTTCGTCCTGTTCGTCGACCTCCGCAATGATGACCGAATACAAGGTGTCGTCGTTCATCTGGATGGTGGGGGCGGCATCACCGCGCGGTGGAATCCCGCGCATGTGAGTGAGGTGCTCGTTCGCGCCCCGCGCCGCCCAGTTACGGAAGTTTTTGGCCGTTTCGGCGTGCGCAAAGTTCTCCTTGGTGATCGGGATGAACCCGTCGGTGTTCTTCTCGGCGACGTTGTCGCGACTCGCCCCGGAGGAGGGGGTCTGCACCGCGGGAGTGGACCCGGCGCAACCGCACAAGGCGAGGGTCCCAAGGATGACTGCACGTACGTCGATTCGATGTCGGTCGTTCATGCGGCGAGTTTGAGACGAGCACGCGATGCGTCAACCAGTGAATCAATCCGCGACGAGGACGGGGTCGTCGGGGCGTACTTCGGGTGGTCGACCTCCCGATTCTGGGCCCAGTCCCAGCCCCAGTCGGTGGCCTCCTTCTCCCAATACCAGGCGTCGTCCTGCCACCAGGCGTACAGGTCTTCGCATCCGCACGGTGGCTTCAGGCACTGCTGATTGCAGGACGCCTCCGCGGAGACGCTGTCGATGGTGCCCTCGGTATGAATGATGACCTTGTCCGGGTAGAGTTCGTGCTGCGTGTCGAGCACATCCTCGTAGACCTCGTCTCCGTTGTCCGGTTGTGCCGTCAGGTCCTCGGTGATGGCGAGGCGATGCCGAATCGCAGGCACTCGCGGGTCGCTCTGCCCGACCGAAAGCATCTTGCCCTTGGCAATTCTTCCCCAGCCTCCTGCTTCTTCGTATCGGCGATATCTGGCAAGCGCCTGGCGGAGTTGATCGTACTTGGGTCGCTCAGGTTTTAGCTCCTCGATCTCCTGGTAGAGTGATTTGCTCGCGAGAAACTCGCGCCCGTCCAGGTCTGGGCAATGTTGATGTTCCGATCGATTCGTTCCGGGTCGACCTTTCCGTAGAACGCGTTGTACGCCAAGCGCGCTAGGGCATCGGTCAACAGAATGTCGAAATCCACTTCCCTGCCCACATCAGGATGCTTGGCGAGTTCCTCGCGAAGCGTCTTCAGCCGGTCGAGGTAGTAATCCTGCGGGTCGAGCCCATCGCCTCGAATGTCCGTGATCGCGCGGAGCAGCTCATCGATCTTCTTCGGGTCGGTCCATACCGGCTCGAAGCGGCTCTGTGGGTAGAGCTCAGCGATGAGCCGCACTGCTGTGATGCGTACGCCATCAACGCTCAGTCGGCCGGACGCGTCGAGCGCTTCCATACGATGCCGCAGCTGAACTTGGGCGCCGCTCTCGTCGGCATGTGCGACTGATGAGGAGAGGGCACCAAGTATGAGGTTGGCGCAAATGAGAGATGCGACGCCTAGCCTGCGGTACATGCCGTGAGGGTGGGTCCCTCTCGAGATCCGGTCAATACTTGACTGACTCGGCGCGACGCATTGGCTCGCCGCGCGCGTCGAGCCCCACCAACCCCATAAACGCCCTAGCCTTTTCTCCTTGACTCAGATGTGCCTGCCGAAGCAAACCGGAACCACCCTATGCACATTCCACATCCATCCACTCTAGTTCTGGCCTCGGTGCTCACCACCTGCGGCCTGGTGGCCGTAACCGGCTGCTCGCCGCGACCCGAAACCTCGGCCGCTACCCCCGAGGCCACCGAGGCGCCCACGAAGCCGAAGTCCCCGTCCCCAGCCGACAGGCCAACGGCTCCGACAACAGCGGTGGCTACCGACATCCCTCCAGGCATCGCGATGCCTGATGAGATCGACACTCGGCTCGGCAAGCTCACATTCGTCGATGGCGCGCCATCAGACGACACCGTGCAGAAGGTCTTCGACAACCTCGACTTCACTCGAGCGCTCGACGCGTACCTCAACGGTTACCAACTCGTGTCGTTACAGGCAATGTACAAAGGGCTGGTCGCCGCCGGAGTGCAGGACAACGGGGGCGTCCTTCTGTTTTCGGGCCTGATGGACTCCCAGTCCCTGTTTCTCACCGCGAACGCCGACACCGTCTACTACATCTTCATGATCGACGTGAAGGACGGGCCGATGGTGGTCGAGACACCGCCGGACGCGCTTGGCCTGTTCGACGACTTCTGGTTCCAGCACGTCATCGACTTCGGCCGACCGGGTCCGGACCGCGGAGAGGGCGGGAAGTTCCTGCTGCTGCCCCCGGGCTACGACGGCCCGCTCCCGGACAGCGGCTACCACGTCGGGCAGAGCAGCACCTACCGGGTCGTGGGCCTCGGTCGCAGCTTCCTGACGAATAACGACCCCAAGCCGACCGTGGACACGATCAAGAACGCACTCAAGATCTACCCCTACACGCCGGGTGGCTACGGCAACAGCATCGCAACCCTGCTCGAAGGCGAGGTAAAGCCCCGCAAGCCTGCTCCCGTTGAACCGGTCACCTTCGTCGAGGGAACAGGCCTCGCGATCAACACGCTGCCGCCGAGCGACCATACCTATTACGAGCTGCTGAACGAGGTCGTCCAACAGCAGCCGGGCGGCACGCTGTCGCTCGAGATCATGGGCGCGTTCGCGTCCATCGGCATCGTAAAGGGCAAGCCCTTCAAGCCGGATGCGCGCATGAAGAAGATCCTAAGCGACGCCGCTGCCGTGGGCGCCGCCACCGGCCGTTCGCTCAACTGGCGCTTCCGGAACGACTGGGCCTTCTATCCGGGTTCAGCCTGGTACAACATGCTCTGGGAGGGCGGCTACAACTACCAAACCCCGCCACCCGCCGTCACCAAAGCTGGCATCGAGCCGTACCCGCCCGGCGCCTACCGGACGCTCGACGCCCGTTTCGGATTCTTCTCGGTGGCCACCGGGGTCACCCCCGCCATGTGCATGCGGCTCACCGACGTCGGCTCCCAGTACCTCATTGCCGCGGTCGATAGCGACAAGAACTACTTCGATGGTGCGAAGACCTACAAAGTGAGACTTCCAAAGAACATCCCGGAGAACAACTTCTGGTCGTTCACGGTGTACGACAACCAGACGCGCTCCATGTTGCGCACGCCGCAGCGCTTCCCGAGAGCGGGCAGCCAGTCCTACCCCTCGCCCGCGGCGGGCCCCAACAAAAATGGCTCGTACGACATCTACTTCGGCCCCGAAGCCCCGAAGGGCAAAGAGGCCAACTGGATCCAGACCGTCCCCGGCAAAGGCTGGTTCACAATCCTGCGCCTCTATAGCCCGCTACAAGCGTACTTCGACAAGAGCTGGCGGATCGGCGAGATCGAGCTCGTCGATGAGAAGAACTGACAGCGCCACCACAGTCGCGGATGGCCAATTCAAAGGCCCTGTCTGCGCCGCGAGCAAGTCGACATAACCTCTCGTTACGCGGGGCTGAGTCGCCATCCGAACTGCTTCTCGCTTGTACTCGTCTGAGAACTTCCTTCTGCTCGCCATGACACTCCTCCAATCACACCATCGGTGGACTTCCCCCGGAATCGTGCTCCAGCTGCACTCCGATGGTTCGGGGAACGGCCACTGCGGAGCGGCCACGAGAGACTGCGCGGCCGTTAAGGCCTCAGGACAGCCCGCCCGCTGATCTCATTTCTATGAAGTCGTTCATACACGCTCTCGACCTGATCCAATGGGAACTCCTCGATGTGAGGATGGATCCGATCAGCCTCCGCCAAGGCGACCAGCTCTGCCAGCTCTCCCGTTGAACCCCCGTAGGTAGAGACCAGTGAGCACGCATAGGGGAGGGCGCCGAATCCGAAGGGAAACGTGCCGCCTCCAATTCCGATCATCACGATCTCACCTCTTTGCCGCGCGGACTGCGCAGCCAAGGCGAGTGTGGCTTCGATGCCGACAAAGTCGAGGGTTACGGTCGCCCCGAGCCCACCTGTTGCCTTTCGAATTTCACCGGCGGTCGTGCCATCGGACGGCAAGCAGACATGCGCACCCAGGTCGCCCGCCATCTTCAATGCAGCCTCGCTGGTGTCCACCACGATGATTTGACATCCGCTGAGCTCGCGAAGGATTTGGATGGCCATGTGTCCCAAACCGCCAGCCCCAATCACGACGGCTGTTGCATCGGGTGTCAGCAGTGGGAGGCAGCGCTTGACTGCGTGATAGGAAGTGAGGCCCGCATCGGTGAGCGGCGCGGCCTTCCAAGGCTCAAGGTTCGCGAGGGGGATAAGTGTCTGCGCCGGTGCGACCATGTATTCCGCAAGCCCGCCATCACGCCCTATACCGCCAGCCAAGTGTTCCTGTTCGCAGTAGTTCGTCGCACCCTGTCGGCAGGGGGCGCATACACCGCAGCTCCATGTCGGAGAGACCACCACCGGAGCGCCGATCTCGAGGTGTGGATACGCTGCGAGATCACCGGCCTCGATCCAGCCGGCATTTTCGTGGCCGAGCGTCATGGGAAGCTGCCAGCCGTCCAACCCCGGAAGGCTTGCCGGTTCGAACTCGTGCATGATGTGTAGATCGGAGTGGCATGCGCCGGCGCCGCCTACCTTGATGAGGACCTCTCCCGGGCGGGGATCGGGTACGGGGACATCCTCCAATTGTGCCGGTTTCTTCCACTCTTTGAATCTGAAAGCTTTCATTCCGTACCTCTCTTTCTACTCAGGTTCTCGGCCGAACTGGGCCGCGCAGCTGATCGAACCCAGGCGGTCGCCAGCTGAGCCGGTCGAGTCAAATCCGGTCTCTCCACTTGTGGCGTCTGACAGCGACCTAGGCAAATGGATCAGGCCATTGGGGGTTCGCTACAGGAGTGTGTCGGGCGGCGCCTGCTCGCTGCGACCAACGCTGAATGCCTGCTTGGCGTCTCGATCGAAGCCTGGTGATTCATAGAAGGCGTGAACTTCATGACGCCCGATTCTCGACACGAGCGCGATCTTGTCGCAACAGCTAGCCGCCGCTGTTTCTCGTCAGCAGCTTGCGGACTTTTGGACGCCCTAAACTAACAGACACTTTACGGGGTCGTTGCAATCGGGGCTCACTCACGGCTCACCCGTGGTAGAAGACCTCTCGGACGATCTTGCCATCCCCCCAGGTTTGGATGGCGACCTGCTTTTGCAGGGTCCGCTCGCCGCCCTTCGGCGTGAGATCGAACGCCCACTCGATGGCGGCGTGGTTGCCGTCGACGATCACCGTTCCCAGCCTCTTAGCCCATCAGGCTCATCGTAAACGCCGAATTGCGCGGTACTAGCTTGTTATGTCGATTTGCGGCGCGCGAACCTGAAGACAACGGCTTGAAATTGATATTTGCTATGCCGCCTGTGCGCGCGAATAAGCCGAAGGCGTTGAGCGCGCAACTAGAGCGACCGATCACGCGATCAGCGAGGGAAGGTGGCGCGTGCAGTTTTGGTGTCTGCCAAAACTATGCCTTGCCCTCCGGTAGCGAGTCACAATCTGACGCTGGCTGTCGCCGGTGAGTCACAACCTGTCGCTTTCTGTCACAACCGCGACACTTCCTGGCGAAAACGACAAGAAACGACAAGAAGTGTCGCGAGTACGCCAACTAGTGTCGCGCGAGTGCACAACGAGTGCACCGCGAGCGACAAGTAGCGCCAGGTCGCGCCAACGGGCCAGCCGTCGGGGGAGCTGAGCAAGCTCTCCGCCACGCGGCCGCTCAGCAATGGGCTCGCGCAACTTTTTGGGGGGCAAAACCGATAACAGAGATGGGCGATCGGCGCATTGGCGACGAACAGCTCCGGAGAGACGACGGTTGGCCAACACAGATCACGATCGATTCCAGGGAGAAACAAATGAACGCAGTTCGCGATCCGCGTCAACCGCGGAGGCGCGGTGCGCTCACGAGTCTTCAGGGGCGCCGGCCCCACGGGGCGCAGTGCCCAGCGCGGAAGGAGGGCCAAGCTGGCTCACCTGCGAGCAGGCAGCACGGTACGCCGGATGGTCAGTGGGGCACCTGCGCAATCTGGTGAGTGCGGGTCAGATTCCCGTCTACGGCATACGAAGGCGACGTAGATTTCGGCGGGATATGTTAGACACGTATCTGACAGATCCGGACATGGCGAAGCGGCGATTTTCCGCAGAAGGGAACTCATCGCATGGCCGTTAGAAAGATTGCCAAGAAATGGCAGTACGATTTCAGAGCTCGAGGCGAGCGCTATCGCAAGTCTGGTTTCAGGACCAGGGCGCAGGCAGTCGCCGCAGAGAAACGCGCGCAGGAGGACGCAATGTCCGATCGCAAACGCATCACACTCGCAGACGCGTACGAGCAGTACATGGCTGCTAGCAGACACATGAAGCCGCTTGGGCGAGATCACTGGCACCGACGCTGGCCGTTGTTCAAGCCTGCGCTCGGTCACCTCTACCTCGACGAAGTGACCACGCTCGAGATGGACAAGCTCAAGCAATCGTTGCCGGCCCACTACGCGCCGAGCATCGTCAACCATCACCTTGCACTCGTTCGGGCGGTGCTGCGATACGCGTTGAAGCGCAACCTGCTCCAATCGATCCCGTACGTGCCAACCGAGAAGGTGATCCGAAAACAGCCTCGATGGTACACCGAGGTCGAACGCGATCGGCTTCTTGCGGGCATGTTCGAGACGCAACCGCGCTGGTATGCGTTCTTCTACCTCACGACACGCCTTGGACTGCGCACCGGAGAAGTCTACGCCATCTCGAGGGATCGTATTCGGGACGTGCCCCCCACGTTGATCGTCGATCGTGCCGTTCAGGGTGGATACAAGGACCGCCCGGCGATGCTGGGCAGCCGCAAGAACCACGAGGTGTAAGCGAGTCGAGCGCCAGGGTGAACGACTCGCGAATCGCTTCGCGCGCGCCGGCCACTGCGTTGACGTTGCCCTCGGGGCCGTCGTCGCCAAGTGCTCGCAAGGTCTGTGCTGACCTTACACCGAATTTGCTGAAAAGCCGACCGGGCGCTCGTTCCGGTCGATAGATGGCTCGGCGAATCCGGCTATTCGCAGACGCAGGCGCAGAGCTCCTGCTCCGGGTCGCAGATCGCGGATTTCACCGGACGCTCCATGCACACAATGTCGGCACATGGCGTCTCGCACTGCAAGTCGCTGGTGCACGTGAGCCCCTGGATGATCGAAGTGGTCTCACCGTCACCTCCGCAGGCCTGAGCGGCAACCCATACCAACAGCGCGGCGACAAGAATGAGCAAGCGATTTTTCATGCGGCGAAAGCTATCAGTGGCTCCCGTGGCTGGTCAACCAGAGGGGATCGCGGGCGGAACCCGGATGCTCAGCTCGAGCTCGCGCGGTCTTGGAAACGGGATGCGCACTGCGGCCGGCTGCTGTAGAGTTCGTCTACTCAAGGAGTCTCTTTGCCATATCCAACTCGACTAGTCGTTCTTTCGCTTTCACTCTTTCTTTCCTCTGCCTGCGGCGACACCTCGTCGACGAACGGCGCGACCTTTCAGCTGCTGGTCACGGAGCCCGAAGAGATCAGCCGTGATGGCGACCTCGTGGATGCGATCGAGCTTGAGGGCTTCGATGAGGACGGAAACCTCATTCATGGCCCGGTACGGGTCGCGTTCGGCTCGGAGATGGCGTTCGATGGGGTGCCCAAGGAAGTGACACAGGTACAGCTCGATTACCTGCGGAACGGAGGCTACCTGCTTTACCGCGCGGAGACTGCGGTCGCGACGAGCGCCCGGCTCGACAATCCCAGCGAGCTGCCGGCCGCGAAGCACGAGTCCGAGTTTGCAGTGGCCGAGCGTGATGGCGTGTTCCAGGTCCAGCGCACCCGGCTCGGCGCTTCGGTGTCGACGGACGACGCGCGGCTGGGACCCGACAGCGAAACCGACGAAACCGCGATTCGCTTGAAGGGCGTGTGTTATTCGCCAGCGCCCATCAACTTCTCCAACAAGGACGCCCCCGCGGTCGGCGACCTGTTTTGGGACTCCTTTCAAGCTGGGGGGAGCACGATTTACAATTGGTTCGCGCTCTGGGGCCGCGGTGACCTCGGCAATGGGAATTACGCGCGCGACGACCTGGGCAAGATTCGCCAACTCGGTGCGAACACGCTGCGTGTGTACTCACTGATTTCTCGCCAGCTCGGCACAGACGGAAGGGTTCCTGCTCCTGAAACGGGTGAGCACTTCTTGCACAAGCAGTTCCTCGACGCGGCCTGGAACAACGGCAACCAGCCGCTCTACGTGCTCGTCGACATTCCGATGCCGGCGGCGGCATTTCAGAGCGACACCGTACCCACGCCCGGCGAGATCGAGTTCTGGGAGGCCACGCTCGAGGAGACCGTGCGCGACCTGGCGGGCCACCCCGCGGTCATCGGCTTCAACGTGTTCAATGAACAGGACTCGATGAACGCTGCGTTTCCGGACCAGGGACGGGGACCGGTCGACGCGCGCACGGATTACTTCTACTCGCAAACAGCGAAGTACGCGGATCTGATCAAGTCGATCGCGCCAGACAAGCTCGTCGGCTGGGCGCTTCACGATGCGCCTGACTTCGTGAAGTTTGCATCGAAGTTTCCGGAAAGCGGACCGAGCTACATGGAGCAGCTCGCGAGCTTCGACTACTGGGGCGTCAACACCTACCAGACGGAGAACTTCGACTCGATTTTCGGGGAGAGCTTCGCTGGCAGCTACGCCGGGCTCGAAGGGAGCGCTCGCAAGCCGGTGCTCTTCACCGAGTTCGGGATGCCCGCCACGGGGCACGACGCGAACGGCGCGCTCTATGAAGATGCCAGCACACGCGGGAAAACGGCGGAGTTCGTGTCCCGAATGTACACCTTGGCGTTCGGACAAGGGCTTCTCCTGGGGAGCTACTACTTCGAGTTCTCGGACGAGTGGTGGAAGCAGGCGCCAAACGATGCGACGCGGTGGAACCCCGGCCATACAAGCCAGTCTTTCCCGAACGGATTTTGGGACGAAGAAGGTTTCGGCTTGTTTTCAGTGAGCACGCAGGGTCGCGCGCCGACGGACAGCCCCTGGGCGGGAAGCGGCCCGCGGCTGCCTCAGGACAAGTTGACCGAGCGGACGGAGATCACGAGCGCCTTGAAGGCGGCGTACGAGAGCGTGAAGTAGTTGAGGCTGAGTTGGTGCGTTTGAATCCCACATCTGACTCAGTTAGGGATGTCCCAATCCCCGCGGGCATCGCTCAGCGCAGAGCACGGAGGTGTATGCACACCTTGGCAGTAGCGCTCAACTGCGTCTCGTGAAGGCGCTCGAACCGGCTTCACCGCCACATCGTGGTCAATATTTGGTCAACGAGAGTAAAAATCGCTAACCGCGCAACCCATTGAAATCCTTAGTCGGGGCGACTGGATTCGAACCAGCGACCTCATGCTCCCAAAGCATGCGCACTACCAGGCTGTGCTACACCCCGAGGCCCCCTGGGTAGCCGATGCCCAGGGGTTCCGCAACTCTTCACGGGTCCTCAGCGGCCCGCAATCTCCGCAACGTGCGCAATCGCGTCCCCGCGGTGCACGATTGGCGAAGTCACGTGTCCGATCAGAACTCCATCCGTCTTGGTCTTCACCTGCACTTTGCTGCGCCCGAGAGCGCCGAAAATCACGGCAACCGTGTCACCTTCCCGCACGTCGGCTCCGAGACGCACGGTCATCTCACAGAAACCCGTTCGCTGGGCTCGCGTCCAGGAGCTCGAGCG
>Ga0316197_10002097_pt1 | contig 14235 bp, 11 predicted proteins | sample OudBiesiAoxic_MG_FD_204939 | JGI IMG/M metagenome (GOLD analysis project Ga0316197, IMG submission 204939) | Coastal sediment microbial communities from Oude Bieten Haven, Netherlands - site A oxic | ecosystem: Environmental > Aquatic > Marine > Coastal > Sediment | place: Netherlands...
CAGTCATAACGATCTCCAGACAGTTCGGGGCCGGTGGATTAACTTTGGGAAAAAGAATCGCCAAACGACTCGACTATTCATTTTATGATAACGAGATCATCCAGATGGTCGCTAAGAAAGCGAAAGTATCCGCCCGCTGGGTGGAATCCATGGAAAAGGAAGCCGGAGGAAAATTGGAACGTTTGATTTCAGGCCTGGTTTCGAAAAATTTCTTTGATCGTTTACTTGACGACCGCCGAGGCTATATCGACGAAGAAATTTATGTCGACCTGCTTGGCAAGATCATCAAAAAAATTGCCGAGGATGACAACGCCGTGATTCTCGGCCGGGGCAGTCAGTATATCCTCAAGGACTATGATCGTGCTTATCACATCCTTCTGGTTGCAGACAGGGAATACCGCATAAAGTTTATTGAGGAAAAATACGATCTGTTCACCAAGCACGCCATACAGACCGTAAACAACGAAGACAAACGAAGAATTAACTTATATCGTAAATTCGGCAAGGTGGACTACGACAACTGGTCCCACTATCACCTGGTTCTGAACATGAGCCGCGTCGACTTGGAAGTAGCGGAGAATCTCACTTGCCAGTTGGTACAACCGTGATCGATCATACCGAAAAATCGATATCATAATTTATAAAATTGCTGAAATCACCGTCCTTCCCCGCCACGGATATCTGCCGGGGAATCCTCTCATTTTGTAAGTCATCGACAAACTCCCGATATTTATCCAGCCGTATCGCGCATTCGGACCTCAGGAATTGACCGTGTCCAAAACGAGCTTAACAGCCTTCTGCATATCCAGTTTTCCCATATTCAAAACCAGGTGGTAGAGGGCGGGATTATCATAATCGGTCTTGCCGATTTTTTTGTAAAGGTTGCTCCGTCGTTTTTCTTCTCGATTGACGACCTGAACCGCACGGCTTTCCGACAGATCGTAATGCTCCATCATAAATTTTACACGGTTTTCGAATTCATTGATCAACAGGATATGGCACACATCGGGGTGGTCGTGCAGAATATACTGACTGCCCCGGCCAAGAATGACGGCGTTTCCTTCTTCAGCAATTTGCGCGATAATGACCACCAGATAGTCCAGATAGAGTCTTTCATCGATGTATCCGCGTTCATCCTTGAGTATGCGGTCCACCAATCGCTTTGAAACCATGCTGGTTATTGCCCTGGAAATCTTGCCGCCAGCCTCCCTTTCAACCGATTCGACCCAGTGAGGGGAAACATTGGCCGCTTCAGCGACCATCTGAATAATGTCGTCATCGGCAAACGTGTAACCGAGTTTATCGGCTACCATTTTCCCGAGAGTCTTTCCTCCTGCACCAAACTGTCTTGATATGGTGATTACCGCCATCAAATCCTCCTGTTGTCAATCCCGCTCCGGCGATTACCGTTCACAACGGTATTTTATTGAGGTAACCATCCACCTCAATTTCGCCACGATTGGATTCTGCCGCAAATTGCGATCGCTTATATTGGTCACAAGCGATACGGGTTTTCATCTCCTGTTGTCCGGGTCACTTCTTTTTCTCTGGAGGGATAAGCAGGGTTGGGTAAACCGACTTTTCAGCGATGTGGCGTGGCGTACTGCCGAGCCAGCGTTCCACCCAGCCCGTCTTCCCGGAAGAACCCATTACGATGATCGTCGCCTGGCATTCCCTGGCGGCCTTTTCGAGCTCATGTTTCGGATCCCCGATGTACACATGGGCGCGTGTTTCGATACCTTCGGATTCGAAAACATCGCAGATCGCATCCAGTTTGCGGCGTTTCGCCTTGCGCGTCTTCTGGACATCCATGGCGGAAGAACCGGAGATTTCCTTCTCGCTGGCAACATGAATCACATTGATTTCCCGCACGATCTTGGCCAGCCCTTTGAGATAATCAACCGCTTTTAAACTGGCCGGTGACCAGTCGATCGCCAGAAGAGGTCTTTCAAACGGTTTTTCGAGGGCAAACGAATACTCTGACATGTATTTGTATACCAGAACCGGCGTGGCCGTCCGGTGGAGTAATTCGGTGACATCCGAGCCCGCATACAACTGTTTAAGAACGCCCTTCTGAGAGCGACCGATAACGATCAGATCAGATTCCTCTTTTTGGGCCGCCTTGATCACTTCGGAAACCAAGTTTCCCACCACGATATAAACGCCAACTTCCAAACCCTGTTCGAATAAATTCTCCGCCCACTGGATGAATCGGATATTCGCCGTTTCCCGCAGCCGGATCTCCTCCTTCTTGTTGTATCCGGTACCCCGGCGCATCGCCACCCGATCTCTCTCGATGACGTTGACGAACACCACGTGTTCGAGACCCGCCAGCCGCAAACCCAACAAGGACTTCAGTGCATCGAATCCCAGTTCCTCGAATTTCGTAACAAACAGCAGTTTTTTCGTTTTCATGATCAGTGCCGTTCTCTACCGTTTAATTTCGAATAGGCAACCCTGCCAATCAACCCAGAACCTTTTGAATCGTTGCCGCCAGTTCTTCGGCTTCAACCGGCTTTTCCAAATAGGCTTCGGGCTCGGGCACCTCTTTGTCTCCGAATTCGGCCAGCACCTTCTGGGAGCGCAGGAATGACTTCTCGGCGATGCCTGAAAGCATGATCACGGGAATATGCTTTAAGGTCCTGTCCGTTTTAAGTTCGCGGTACAGCCGTATGCCGCTTTCACGCGGCATGAGGACATCAAGGATGACGAGATCCGGTTTCTCCTGTCGTGCCAGATTTTTTCCCTCTTCACCGTTAGTGGCCACCAGAGGTGTATAGCCGTGCTCTTCAAGGACCGTTACGTTGAAAAGGCGAACATCCGGGTCATCATCGACGACCAGAACTTTCTTTCCCATGATTAAACCTCCTTGTCCATATAGATTTCAATCGGTTGCAGATTCGATCGACTTTGCCCAAAAAGAGCCGGCAACGAATTTGTGAAATCAGTGTTGTCGCTACTGTTGCTCAGGCGCCCTCAGGGGCAGACGGATAGTGAAGGTCGTCCCGATATCCGGCTTGGATGTCACCGATATTTGTCCCCCCTGCTCTTCGACAAGTTTGCGGGTGACCATCAGCCCGAGTCCTGTTCCCCGGTGACCCTTGGTACTGAAAAAAGAGGTAAACAGCTTTTCTTTAACCTCTTCACTCATGCCGGCGCCGTTGTCGGCGACATCGAATCTGAGACTTTTTTCATCTTCGCGGATGGTCTTAAGGACGACCTGCCAGCTCTTATCAGTTTCCTTATCGAACAAACAGGCATCAATGGCGTTTGTCATCAGATTTAGAAGGGCACTGTGGAGGGTCCGCGGATCCATCGACACCATACCGATGGATGGATCAAAGTCCTTAACAATGTCAACCTGGTTCTCCCGGGCTTTCTGCAGCATGAGTTCACAAACGTCATTGGCGATGCCATTTGGGGAACAATCTTCCAACTCGGGCTCTCTCTCCTTGCAATAGGTCAGCAGGTCCAAAACCAGTTCCGATGTTCGCCCGATGTTTCTTTTGATCATGTCCCATCCGCTTTTGAGCTTTTTAGTATCGTTCTTTTTGATTCCCAAGTCAACCAGGTAGCTGCCCCCTTTGAGGCCGTGCAAAATATTTTTCAGCCCGTGGGACAGACCAGCCACTGTCTGGCCGACGGCGGCCAAGCGCTCTGCTTTGAGCAGTTCCCGCTCCAGACGTTTGATTTCCCTCAGGTCCTGAAAAAAAGCGACACTCCCCATCTTGCGCCCCTTTTCATGGAGTACCGAGCCAGAAAACCGCACTGGAATACTCTCGCCCTTGCAATCCAGAACCATTGTTTCCTGCCAGGGAATCTCCTTAGCGCCGTTGTCTGCATCCATGGCGCTCATGAACAAGTGGGTTATATTCGAAGTGAAGAGATCCTTTAAACGCATTCGTTCGATAACGTCCCGGGCAGCATAACCGAAAATACATTCAGCCCCGGGGTTGTAAATAACCACCGACAGATCCTTGTCGGTCGCCACAATGCCGTCATTTGAACTTAAAATCAGCTTGCTCTGGAAGTTCGACTTTCGCCTCACCTCGCGGGTTGCTGCAGTGATTCTGTGTTCAAGGCCGACAGTGTACTCCTTGAGCTGCTGCTTGATATCGATTTTCTCGCGCGCCCTTTTCAAGGCAATGGAAAGGGCTTCGTCGCGAACCGGTTTGTTGATGAAGTCCGAGGCCCCGTACTTGAGTGCTTCGATGGCCGCGTCGATGTCGCCATGCCCGGTGATTATAATGACTTCCGTCTCTTGGTCGATTTTTTTTACTTCTCTGAGGACTTCGATGCCGTTCATACCGGGCATTTTGATGTCGGTGATGACGATGTCGGGTCTCTCGGTGCTGAATATTGCGAGGGCTTCCTCGCCGCCGGGAGCCGTCCGCACATCGTAGCCATCGGCTTTCAAGGAAATGCTGAGCACCCGCAGAATATCCGGTTCGTCATCGACGAGCAGTAACTTGTTCATTGGTCCATCGTTCATGGCTGGTATGGAAATTTGAGTTTAAAGGTGGTTCCCTCTCCGACCTTGCTTTCGATTTCGATCGTTCCGTCAAAGTCCTTAACGATCCCGTAACTGATACTGACACCCAGTCCCGTTCCCTTGCCCACGTCCTTTGTGGTAAAAAAGGGTTCGAATATTTTTCTCATAACCTCTGCGGACATTCCGTTGCCGGTATCCGAGACAATGACCGACACATACCCGTCTTCCACGAAAGATTTTATTGTCAATTTTTTCTCGGCCTGCCGGCACTCCGGCCGGCGGCACTTGTCATCCATGGCGTCAACGGCATTGGTCACAAGATTGATGAACACCTGCTCGAGCCGGTTGTGATCCGCCATGATAGGCGGAATTTTCAGACTGAGATCGAGATCGACCTCGATCTGGTGAACCCGCATTTGGTGACCGAGCACTTTGAAGACATCACGAATCGGATCGTTAATATCCACCTTTGCTCTAACGACATTCGACTGTCGCGCAAATTCCCGCATGTGCTGAATAATGGCCGCGGCCCGTTGGACGTTGTTGCTGATGTCATTCGCCATGGAGCCCAGGTCCTGATCGCTGATGGCCTGCCCGCGAGCAATCATCTTGTTGAAAAAGTCGGCGCAGACCTGAATGACATTCAGCGGCTGGTTGATTTCATGAGCAATGCCTGCCGCCATCTGGCCCAGCGTCGTCATTTTGCTGGCCTGAATCAGTTGGGTTTCTTTTTCCACGCTTTCGCTAATGTCGGTGGTGGAGGCGATGACGACCTGGCTTTCACCATATTTGGCAGAGCTGATGTTAACGTTGACATAGAACGGTCGGCGCCCTTCACGATAATGCCGTTTTTTGGTAAAGAGCATCGAATGGTCTTCCGCAAGGTTCCGCAGGCCTTCAGCGAGTTCTTCATCGGTCTCTTCACCCAACTCCAGAAACGGAATCCCCAGCAATTCCTTGCGTGAATACCCGTAAGTGTCCTGGGCGCGCTTGTTTGTGTCGAGGATTTTGAAGGTTTTACTGTCGAGGATGAAGATCGGATGGGGGTCACTGTTGAACAGGGTGCGGTACTTCTCTTCGGATTTGACAACCTGCTCCGTCAGCATGGCATTTTCGATCGCAACCCCGATTCTGTTGCCGATAAGTTCGAGCACGTCTTTTTGATCTTGTGAAAATCGCTTCGGTTTATGGCTGCCGATCCGAATCACCCCGAAAGTTCTTTTTTCCTTTGAGCTGATGGGGATGTAGACCATTGATGCCAGATTGTTTTCATCCAGAAATCGGATCTCCTCCGAACGTCCATCCGGCAAATCTTCATACATGGTGAAGGCACCGCTCTGGGCCACCTGGTGAACGATACTGCTTTCATCGACCACAAGGATGTTCCGACAGGCCTCCTCGGAAAAGCCGGAGCTGTATTGCATGTGATATTTTCCGTCTTTCCCAAGCAGGTAAATACAGAGTCCGTCGGCCGAGAGAAACTCGAGAATGGTCTGGATCGCCCGGCGAATGCCTTCTTCCAGCGTTTCCGCTGTGGTCAGAGAAGTGTAAATCGAGCACAGTGAACTCAATTCGCGGGTGTGCAACTCCCGCTCCTGCTCGGCATTTTTATCTTCGGTTTTGTCCCACAGGGTTTCAACGGCACCGACAATTCTTCCGTTAGGCGCTTTGATCGGCGCTGCAGTGAACCAGAGCCAGGTGCCTTTTTCTCCAAAACGCGGAAAGAAGTCTTCGGCCTCGTAGGCCCCTTCGATGAGGCCCGATTTTCGCCACTTGGTACCGTAGAGCTTTTTTATTTCCGCTTCGCTGACCTGGTCCAATATGACGTCGGCCATGGTGGCGCGTTCGTTCTTGTAAAACGCTTTCCATTGCCGGCGGGTTCCGACAAATTCATCCGCGCTGAAGCCGGTAAGCTTCTCCAGGGCGGTGTTCCAATGGGTGACCCGGTGGTTTTCGTTGATGACAAAAGTCGGTATCGTGCTGCCCTGGATGATCTGGGTCATGGTCTTTTCGCTCTCGGCCAGCGCCCTTGCCGTTTCGGTCAGCAACCGGGTCTGTCGATCCCGATCCTGTTCGGCCCTCTTGTCCTCGGTTTTGTCCCAGAGGGTTTCGATGGCGCCGGTCAGGGTGCCGTCGGGGGATCGAATCGGTGCGGCCGTAAACCAGATCCATTTGCCGTGATCACCGAGGTTGGGAAAAAATACTTCGGCCTCATAAGCGCCTTCAATCAGAAATGATCTCCGCCACTGGGTACCGTAGAGCTTCTTAATTTCCGCTTCACCAACCTGATCCAGTATGACATCTGCCATTGCCGGCCGGGCGTTGTCCCAGAAAGGCATCCACTGTTTGTCAGTGCCGACGATTTCTTCGGCCGGGACCGCGGTCATTCTCTCCAAGGCCTTGTTCCAGTGGGTCACGATGTGGTCCCGGTTAATAACAAAGGTTGGAATGGTGCTGCCCTGTATGATCTGGCCCAGGCTTTTTATAAGACCTTTCTCGATCTCCTGGTAACGCAGATTGCGCTTATGGATCACGTCCGACAAACGATCGGCGAATTTTTCAAAATACGTTACGATATCCGGAGTCACGCTTGCCTTTTGCTGCAACTCTTCGAGGGCTCTGCGCTTTTCCCCGGTCATTTGCAGAGCACTCCAAATCGATCTGATTTGGATGTGGTCGATAAGGTCGACCCCTGCGGGCTTGGTTTTTCTGATGACATCCCAGACTGTGGCATCTGCAGTCAACTCGATTAAAACCTGCAGATCCGAGAGAGAATAAAGGTTCCGATAATTCTGGGTGGTAAATATCCCCAACGAATCGGCATAGCGCAATCCCTCGGCCTGGGGGTTGATGTCGGCAACCCCCAGCACGGTCGGGCTATGGTCCACGCAGCTTTTGTCGAACAGGTACTCGAGGAATATTTTGCAGAACCGGCCCCCGCCGATAATGGCAATGTTAGAATCCAGAAAATTTATTGTCATGACGGCTCAAACCGATTGGAGTTGGCCCGGATAATTAATGCAATTTCGGTTTAGGCTCAATGCCTTCCCGACGCTGTCCACGGATCTTTGTGAAACAGAATTTCCTTCAAACCGACTTTCTTCAGTTCAAGAACGGCCTCGAGAGCGTTAAAGGCCAGTTCTCGGAAACGTGTATGAAAAAGCACTTTTTCGATTTTCATCGTCTCCGCTCCGGTGCGTTAGAAGAAAATCAGCGTGACAATCACAAAGCAGGGTATCAAAAAGATGAGGCTGTATCGGAGAATATATCCGAAAAAGCTTGGCATCGGCGTTCCGGCCTCTTCCGCTATGGACCGGACCATGAAGTTGGGCGCATTTCCGATGTAGCTGCAGGCACCGAAAAAGACAGCAGCGGCAGATATCGCCTTTAAGTACACCGCTTTATCCGTCATTAATAGCGGGACCGCTTCGGCTTCCGCCATCCCGGAGAAAAAGCTACCGAGGGCTGTGTTAAAAAAAGTAAGATAGGTTGGTGCATTGTCCAGAAAAGCGGACAGGGCGCCGGTCACCCAAAAATAATGGGCCGGCTGCTTGACGCCGGCGATCAGAATCGCCAGGGCCCCTTGCGAACCGGCTTTGAGAATGAGCAGGCACGGGATCATCGTGATGAAAATTCCGATAAAGAGGTAGGCGACCTCAATGATGGGAAACCAGGTAAAATCGTTATCCTCCCGAATCGATATCGATGTCGTTACCAACGACAGAATTCCCAGGCCGACCAACAGCCCATCTCGCACCCAATCCTGAACCGCACGATGTATGCCGAAGGTTGTGACCTCCCCCCAGTCAACGATACCGCTCATCAACACAGATATGACAACACCGGCAAGAAATATGAAATTATGGATGCCGACTAACTTCAGGGGTTCTTTAACCCCGTCGTCGGGGGCCTTGGCTCCCTCCTTACGGTAATAATGTGTATCTAGCAGAAAGTAGATCAACAGAAGCAGAATAGATACCACCAGCATGTGCGGTAGAATGTTGAACGTCCAGAAAAACGAAACGCCATGCAGAAATCCCAGAAAAAGGGGTGGATCTCCAAGTGGCGTTAACGATCCCCCGACATTGGCAACCAGGAAAATGAAGAAAACAACCATGAATGTCCGGTTTTTACGATGGGTATTGGCTCGAAGAAAGGGCCGGATCAAAAGCATGGCAGCCCCGGTGGTGCCCATCCAGGACGCCAGCAAGGTACCGATCAACAAAATGGCCGTATTGAGAACCGGCGTGCCGCGCAGAGTTCCGCGCAGGAGAATACCGCCCGAAATGGTATAGAGCGACCAGAGCAGGATGATAAAAGGCACGTAATCGGCCAGAATGATATGCAGGATTTCATAAACAGCCAGCCCTCGGTAGGCAACAAGAAATGGAATGCCGAGGGTGGCAGCCCAAAATGCGGAGATCTTGCCGAAGTGGTGGTGCCAGAAATCAGGGGCCATTAGGGGAAAAAGGGCGATCGACAGCAGCATTCCGGCAAAGGGTATACAGCTCCAGAGGGGCAAGAATTCGCCGAGGTTGTCATGACCGTGGCCACCGTCATTCACGGAGGAGCCGGTGGCGGTCTCTTCTGTGTGACCGGTGCCAGAATTGGTGGCCGCATGAACGGTCGCCGACAGCCAGCCTCCATCGCCTGTCGTGCCGGCAACGGCGACATCTTCAGGTTCATGCCCGTCAGTACCCGCTGTTGCGAAAGATGCCGAGAGGATCATGAAAAAAACGGCCATCACCTGTATCACCAGTTTCATTGCCTGGTCCCTTCCAGCAGTAAGTTTCACGTATTTTTTTTGTGAAGTTTATGATCCTGAGTGAAGTGACACCTTGTCAATGCCGTTCTATGTGATAATGATTCGCGACCCGTCTGATGGACACAATCGAATGGCGCCAGAAAAGAGCAACCGAACATGAAATTTACCGGGTAGGTCCAAAACGGCCAGAGTCGAATCAACGCCTTCTTTTGTAAGTGTCACTCGTATGCTGTTGAAGAATGGCACCGTTCTCTTCAACGGAATCGGCACGGCCGATTCAGGCCCCAGATTCACCAGATAAACAAAGACATGTCAAGTTAATAAAGATGGTTGCCGCATAAACAATTGCCTGGGTAAATATGGGGGCTGGGTGTCGACCCGTAAGGTGTTACTCAAAAAAAGACGCTCTTTATTGACAAACTTAAGCATGTAAATTAGTGTAGGTCGTTTAAATTTCGATGGGGTAAAATGATCAAGATTATTTCAACGATTGAAGATATGAGAAATGCCGCCGACAGTTGGCGGCGTGACTGCCGCCGGATCGCTTTTGTTCCGACCATGGGTTTTCTGCATGAAGGCCACCTGTCACTCATCCGAATCGCCCGCAAAGCCGCTGATATTCTGGTAGCAAGTATCTTCGTCAACCCCTCCCAGTTCGGGCCTGGCGAAGATTTTGAGACCTATCCCAGAAATCTGCAGCGTGACCTCGACCTCTGTGGCCAAGAAAATGTGGATCTGGTCTTTACGCCGGCAACCGGCGAACTTTATCCGGAAGGATACGAAACCTATGTAAAACTCGAACGCCTTCCGAACCACCTCTGCGGTTTGTCTCGACCGGTATTTTTTACCGGCGTCGCCACTGTCGTTATGAAACTATTCCATATCGTCAGGCCCCATGTCGCCGTGTTCGGTGAAAAGGACTACCAGCAGTTACTGATCGTAAAAAGGATGGCATTGGATCTGAATATCGATATCGAGATTGTCGGTGCTCCTATCGTCCGGGAGCCTGACGGTTTAGCGATGAGTTCCCGCAATGCCTACCTGACGACCACCCAGCGTCCTGCAGCGTTAACATTATACAGATCCCTACTGCTGGCCAAAGAAATGGTTGCAAAGGGTGTGCGGGAGGTCGTTCAAATCCTGGGCGAAGCCAGAAGGCTTATTGAAACCCAACCCGAGACCGATATCGACTATTTGACAATCTGCGATCCGCAAACGCTCACAGATTTAGACCGTGTTGACCAACCGGCGTTAATGGCCCTGGCCGTCAGGGTTGGCAAAACCCGCTTGATCGATAATATGATGCTTATGACGCATACCGGAGCCGCCGGCTCCGAGTAATGCGAATTCACGGCACAACAGAGCCTTTGTCGTTTCGAACAAACATCTCGCTGTGGCGGTAATATTTGCAGCGTAACAAGTGAAAAGCGCCTTAAATTTGGAGACTCGAAAGGACCACGCATGGATAAAGAACAATTTTTTTTCACTTCCGAATCGGTAACCGAAGGGCACCCGGACAAAGTCGCCGATCAGATATCGGATGCCATCCTGGATGCTATTATCGCTAATGATAAAAACTGTCGCGTCGCATGCGAAACGTTGGTAACAACGGGGCTGGCGTTTATCGCCGGTGAAATAACCACCAACACTTACGTGGAAATGCCCCAGATTGTTCGCGATACCATAAAGGACATCGGCTACCATTCATCTTTGATGGGATTCGACTGGCAGACATGCAGCGTTATCACAAGCATCGATCATCAATCCCTCGATATTGCCCAGGGAGTCGATGAGGGCAACGGGCTCTACAAAGAACAGGGCGCCGGCGATCAGGGACTCATGTTCGGATATGCCTGCAACGAAACCCCCGAATTGATGCCCCTGCCGATTATGCTGGCCCACCAGATCTGTCATCGACTGGCCGAGGTCAGAAAGAACGGATCGCTTGATTTTCTTAGGCCTGACGGCAAGTCACAGGTAACCGTGGAATACGAAAACGGTGTTCCAAAACGAATTGATGCCGTAGTCCTTGCCGCCCAGCACAAGCCTGACGTCGATTACGACTATTTACGGGATGCAATCATCAAAAGCGTTATCAACAAAGTTCTGCCGCAGGATATGGTCGATGTGGAAACGCGTTATTATGTCAACGCCACCGGCCGTTTCGTCGTCGGCGGTCCCATGGGAGACTGTGGTTTGACCGGCCGTAAAATCATCGTCGACACGTATGGCGGACAGGGCAGTCACGGCGGCGGCTGTTTTTCCGGCAAAGACCCCTCGAAAGTCGACCGCAGCGGATCCTACATGGCCAGACACATCGCTAAAAATATCGTTGCCGCCGGCATCGCCGACAAATGCGAGATTCAAATCGCCTATGCCATCGGTGTGGCCGAGCCGGTATCCTTGATGGTGGATACCATGGGGACAGACAACGTACCCAAAAACCGGATTAAAGAAATCATCAGGACATGTTTCGACCTAAGACCAGCCGCCATCATCGAGTATCTCGATCTGCGGCGACCAATATACCGAAAAACCGCCGCATACGGCCACTTCGGCCGCACCGACCCAGAGTTCAGTTGGGAGCATACCAACATGGCCGATAAAATGCGGGAAATGGCGGATTTATAACCACTTTAAGGAGAATCTAGCGATAATGGATTACGATGTAAAAGATCTCAAGTTGGCAAAAGAGGGCGCGCTTCACATCGAATGGGCCGATCAGAACATGGTGGTACTGGACCGGATTCGGAAGCGATTTAAAAAGGATAAACCGTTGAAGGGTCTGCGCATCGCCGCCTGCCTGCATGTAACCACGGAAACGGCATCCCTGATGCAGACGTTGAAAGCCGGTGGTGCCCAGGTGATTCTGTGCGCCTCGAACCCCTTGAGCACTCAGGATGATACGGCCGCTTCCCTGGTAAAAAATGACCGAATTCCCGTTTTTGCCATAAAGGGCGAGAACAACAAGACGTACTATTCCCACATCAATGCCGCTCTGGATTTCAAGCCCCATTATACGATGGACGACGGAGCGGACCTCGTTTCCACGCTGCATACCGATCGCTCGGAACTTCTACCGGACGTAAAGGGCGGTACCGAGGAGACCACTACCGGGGTCATTCGACTGCGGAGCATGGCCGCGGAGGGCGTATTACAGTATCCGATTATTGCCGTCAACGACGCCCAAACCAAACACTTCTTTGACAATCGGTATGGAACCGGACAAAGCACGCTCGACGGAATAATTCGGGCCACCAACCGTCTGATTGCCGGCACCAACTTCGTCGTCTGCGGCTACGGCTGGTGCGGCAGAGGCGTGGCCATGCGCGCCCGCGGCATGGGCGCCAAAGTAATTGTCACCGAAATCAACCCCCTGCGGGCCATCGAAGCGGTTATGGACGGTTATACGGTCATGCCCATCCGTAAAGCGGCCGCTGTCGGAGATTTTTTCTGCACCCTGACGGGCAACATCTCCGTCATCCGCAAGGAGCACTTTCAACTCATGAAGGACGGCGCCATCGTTTCAAACTCGGGACACTTCAACGTTGAGCTTGACCTGGACGGTCTTCAGACCATCTCAGAATCGCAGCGCAGCATCCGCCCCTACGTGGAAGAATATGTGCTCAAAAACGGTCGACGCATTAACGTGTTGGGTGAAGGCCGCTTGATAAACCTTGCCGCGGCCGAAGGACATCCCTCGAGTGTCATGGATATGAGTTTTGCCAATCAAGCGCTCAGCATCGAATTCATGGTCAAGAACAACAGCCGCCTATCTAAAAACGTTCATCCGGTGCCACAAAAAATCGATCAACAGATTGCAAAGGAAAAGTTGGCTGCGATGGGAACGAAAATAGACACCCTGACAGCACAACAGAAAAAATACCTGTCCTCCTGGGAGATGGGAACCTAACGGGAGCTATTTCAGCCTGTGAGCCAGGCAATTGTGATCTGTCACGTTCGACCGCCGCTCCACCTCAATTTGGCCTTGAGAACATCATAATAGTTCTGGCTCGGCTCGGAGATCAAGTATATCGGGTAGGGAGATTTGCTGACCACAATCGTATCCCGGTCATCAATCGGAAGGCCCTGCTGACCGTCGAAAGTGAGCATGATATCTGACGATCTCTCAGCGAGATTGATCGTCACGGTCGCTGTATCAGGTATTATCAATGGACGGTTTGTCAGGGTAAATGGACAGATAGGGGTCATGACCACAGCCGGCACCGTGGGATGAATCACCGGTCCGCCGGCGGCCAGTGAGTAAGCAGTTGATCCGGTTGGCGTCGCGATGATGAGACCATCAGCCCGGTAAGTTGTCAAGTACCGATCATTTATGCGGGTTTCAATATGGGCCAACCGGGCCAAGGCCCCCTTGTTGATGACAACGTCGTTGAGCACCGTCTCGACCGCACGTTCCGTGTTTTGACGGATCACTCTGACGCGTAATCGCATGCGGGGCTGCGTCGTAATTGTGTCGTTCAGTATGGTCTCTGCCACGGCATGAAGACGATCTTCTGCTATCTCTGCCAGGAAACCGACCTCTCCGAACTTGACCCCCAAAATCGGTATGTTCTGATCGCCAATCCAGCGTACGGCACTCAGAAAGGTACCATCCCCGCCAAGGACCAGTATGCAATCAAGATCTGCGGGTGCCCGGTCAATATTCTCCCCCAGCTGGCCTGTATGGGGCGGGCGGCTTTCCCGTCGGAGGGTCTCCACTCCTTTGCCAACCAGCCAACGTTCCAGGGCATCCGCTTTTGGGCTGACGGCAGGATCCGCCTTAACGATGATGCCAATCTTTTTCACACCCAAGCGCCTCTCCGTCGTATTTAGCGGCTCACCATTTAGGTCGTGTCCACCCGCGAAAAGCCGATGGCACTATTGAGTGTCCAATTCATGAATGAGATTTTTTTTTTCGTTGGGCAAGGCCAGACAAAGGTTTACGGCAAGATGTACTTTCCGTAAGCTGCAGCCG
>Ga0316197_10002098_pt1 | contig 14232 bp, 13 predicted proteins | sample OudBiesiAoxic_MG_FD_204939 | JGI IMG/M metagenome (GOLD analysis project Ga0316197, IMG submission 204939) | Coastal sediment microbial communities from Oude Bieten Haven, Netherlands - site A oxic | ecosystem: Environmental > Aquatic > Marine > Coastal > Sediment | place: Netherlands...
TCCAGGGACGCGCGGGTCAAGCCACTCGCACACTCTCCCGCAACGAAATCAAAATGCGGCGTTCCACCACGAATCACTGCTCCGAGGGCAATGACTGCATCGTATTTTCCCGACGCCGCGAGCTGATCCGCCAGCAGAGGGAGTTCGAATGCACCCGGCACCCATATCAATGCCTGGTGCGATGCCTTAATGCCCAGACGGTCCATGGCATCCTGCGCACCGGCCACCAACTGGTCAACAATAAACCGGTTAAAACGACCGGCAATGACCGCGATTCTCATATCGTTTCCCAGACCGGGCGCACAAATTTCTATCATGAAAGTTCCGCCTCATCAGAAAGAGTTTCTATATATTCCACAACCTCAAGGCCAAAACCCGCCAGCCCGGTCAACTTCCAGGGCGCACTCAATACGCGCATCTTGCGAACTCCCAGGTCTGCAATAATCTGTGCGCCGATGCCGTAGGTCCTCAACTCCCGTGAACCGCGATTGTCGCCACTTGATTCGATGGACGGCGCAGGCTTTTGTTGGATCTGACGCAGAATTTCATCGTCATCCTTGTTGCCGCCCAGCACAAGCACCAGTCCGCTACCCGCGGAGTCAATCTGTGCCAGAGCTGTGCGTAAAGGCAGACCGAAATCAGAACGCTTGATAGACAGGACGTCACTCAGCGGGTTCTGGACATGCACCCTGACCAGGAAAGGTGCATCCTCACACGGCATGCCGCGCATCAGCGCCAGGTGCAAGCGGTCTTCGATCAGATCCCTGTAGGTATGTAGCGCAAAAGGTCCAAAATCCGTATCCACTTCATGCGTCGAGACGTGCTCGACCGATTTCTCGGTTTCCATTCGATACCGGATCAAATCTGCGATCGTGCCAATTTTCAGGCCGTGCTCCCGTGCGAACGCTTCCAGTTCGGGTCTTCGGGCCATGCTTCCATCTTCGTTGAGAATTTCCACCAATACCGCCGCGGGCTCAAGACCCGCCAGCATGGCCAGATCAACACTCGCTTCGGTATGACCTGCCCGGGTCAGCACGCCACCCGGTTGAGATATCAGGGGAAAAACATGCCCCGGTTGCGACAGATCCTCTATCTGAGCATCGGGCCTGACCGCGGTACGGATGGTATGGGCCCGATCATAGGCGGATATACCCGTAGTAACACCTTCGGACGCCTCGATCGAAACAGTAAAGTTTGTCGAAAACCGCCCCTGGTTCTCATTGACCATCAGGGGTAACTGGAGCTGTTTGCAGCGCTCACGGGTCAACGGCAAACAAATCAGACCACGACCGAAACGGGCCATAAAATTGATGTCTTCCGGCCGGATCTTGGAGGCTGCCATCACGAGGTCACCCTCGTTCTCGCGATCCTCGTCATCCATCATGACAACCATCCGGCCGGCACGAATGTCTTCAAGAATTTCTGGAATACTATTTAATGCAAGTTTTTTGGACATACCTTAATCCTGGCCCGGGTCCTGGTATTGCGGAGCCATCAGACGCTCCAGGTAACGTGCGATCAGGTCGACTTCCAGGTTAACTTTGTCGCCAGGCTGAAGATTTCCCAGGGTGGTGATCTCCAGCGTATGGGGAATCAGGCACACGGAAAACTCAGAATCCGCAACTTCGTTAACTGTCAGGCTGACACCGTCTATACATACCGAGCCCTTCCTGGCGATATAGCGCGCAAGGTGGTCGGGAACCTCGAATTCGAAACGTTCGGAACGGGCATCTTCATGCCGTGATACCAGGTGGGCCATTCCATCGACATGCCCCGTCACCAGGTGGCCGCCGAGGCGGGCCTCAAGGCCAAGTGCAAGCTCCAGGTTAACCGCCTGGCCCGGTTGAAGCTGACCCAATATCGTGAGACTGAGGGTTTCCTGGGATACATCGGCAAAAAAACCTGTGGCCCCCGGGTTCAGCATGGTCAGGCAGGCCCCGGAAACAGAAATACTGTCGCCGACACGCGCAGATTCAAGTTCCAACTCACTGCAGGCAATGTGCAGACGGCAATCACCACCCAGCGCTTCTTTTTCGAGCAGAACGCCCTTGTTTGCAACAATTCCGGTAAACATTATCAGTACCCGATCTCTGGTTGTAATCGAACTCTCAAGTCTCCACCGAAATGAGCAGTCTCCAACACTGTTAAGTGTGTTCTTTCCGACATGGATTCAAGCTGACCGATGGCGAAAGGACCAGGAGCGCCCTGCCCCAGCAGAACAGGAGCCTGGTACAACAGTATCTCATCCACCAGTTGCTCTTTTAGTAATGAACCGCAAAGACGGGCGCCGGCTTCAACCTGGACTTCATTGATTTCCAGCCCAGCCAACGCTTCGAGAAGTGCAGTCAGATCAACTCCTTCATCATGGGTTTCAAGGCCCAGGCACCGAATCTCCCCGGCGGACAGTGCCTTGGGGATGTCCCGGGACCTGTCACCGGCAATCAACACCCCCCCTGGGCTCTTCAATATCCGGCTGGTCGCGGGGGTTCGCCAACGACTGTCTGCCACTACCTTCAATGGCTGTTTTACCGGCTGTTCGACGCGGGCATCCATCGAGGGGTTATCCGCCAGAACCGTTCCTACACCCGTGAGTATCGCGGCTGAACGAGCCCGCCACCTCTGTACATCACGCCGCGAAGCCTCGTTGCTTATCCATTGGCTTTCGCCGTTGTTCAACGCCGTCCTGCCATCAAGACTAATCGCGCTTTTTACCCTGACCCAGGGACGGCCTTTTCTCATCCGCATCATGAAGCCGGCATTCAGCTCTTCTGCCTGCGCGGCCATCAATCCGGTTTCCACAAGCACTCCCGCCGCGCGCAACCGGGCAAGACCATCACCATCAACCGAGGGGTTTGGATCTTTCGAAGCAACTACAACACGGGCGATGCCTGCTTCGATCAGGGCATCCGTGCACGGTGGCGTGCGACCCTGGTGGCTGCAGGGTTCCAGCGTAACGTAAGCTGTCATACCCTTTACGCGATCCTTGCCGTCATCGCTTGCATCCCGTAATGCGGCAATTTCGGCATGAGGCCCACCGGCTTGCTCGTGCCACCCGGCCCCGATCACACCATCAGCACCGGCAATGATACAGCCGACCCTCGGATTCGGGTCCGTAGTGAAGAGGCCTTTTTGAGCCAAACGCAGAGCTGTTGCCATGCATTCGTGATCGAACCGCGAGAAACTCACTTCTTACGCCGTTTTCCTGGCACTCCGCCCTCGCCCAGCAACGGAATCTGCCGTTTGTCTCCGTCAGCCGGCGCATCGCGCTCCAGGCTATCGATAACATCACGAAAAGCCTGAACATCGTCAAACCGGCGGTATACGGAAGCAAACCGGATATAAGCGACCTGGTCCAGTTTACTCAACTCGCGCATGACCCATTCACCCAGCAAGGAGCTGGAAATCTCTGAATCTTCCACGGTTGAAATTTCACGCAAAAGCGAACGGATGGAGCGCTCCACTTCCCGCGTTTCGACGGGGCGTTTTTCCAGCGCGCGCAACATGCCTTCCCGGAGCTTCTCTTCTGAGAAGGCTTCCCGCGTTCCGTCCGCCTTGATGATGCGTGGTGATTTAAGCTCCGGCGCCTCGTAGGTATTGAAGCGCGAATTGCATTCTTCACACTGCCGCCGCCGCCGAATCTGCATACCATCACGGGTCAGGCGCGAGTCCACCACCCGTGTATTTTCGTGGTTGCAGAAAGGGCACCACATTCAGAGAATACCGGGAGAGTAGACCGGGTGATTTGCGCAAAGTGCCAGTGCGGCCGCTTTAGCACGTTGCTCGACTGCTTCATTGCCTACATTGTCGAGGACATCGCAGATGATCTCCGCCAGTTCCTGGCAATCGGCTACCGTGAAACCACGAGTTGTCACGGCTGGAGTCCCAAGCCGCAGCCCGCTGGTGACGAAGGGCGACCGGGGTTCCCCTGGAACGGTGTTTTTATTGACCGTGATAAACGCCCTGCCCAGCGCTTCCTCTGCATCCTTACCGGTAAAGTCTTTACCGATCAGGTCCACCAGGAAGAGGTGGTTGTCCGTGCCACCCGAAACAATTTTGTATCCACGGTTCATGATCACAGCAGCCATAGCGCGGGCATTGTCGATTACATCGCGCTGGTAAACGTGAAACTCAGGATCGAGTGCTTCCTTGAATGCCACCGCCTTTCCAGCGATTGCATGCATCAGGGGGCCGCCCTGGGTACCCGGAAACACGAGGGAATTGAGGGCTTTCTCCATCTTCTCATCGCCGTTTGACAGGATGATGCCCCCACGCGGACCACGAAGGGTTTTGTGAGTCGTGGATGTCACCACGTCTGCGTGGGGCAATGGATTCGGATAGAGGCCGGCTGCGACGAGCCCCGCCACGTGCGCCATGTCCACCAGGAACCATGCACCGACAGAATCAGCAATTGCTCTCATCCTGGCCCAGTCTATTTCGCGCGAATAAGCGGAAAACCCGCCGATCAGCATTTTTGGGCGATGTTTCCGGGCAAGGCTGTCGATGATGTCATAGTCGATCATTCCGGTCTCGATATTGATCCCGTACTGAATGGCATTGAACAACTTGCCTGAAAAATTGACCGGGCTGCCATGCGTCAGGTGACCACCTTCGTTAAGACTCATACCCAGAATGGTGTCTCCGGGGTCAAGCAAGGCATGGTAGGCCGCGGCATTGGCCTGTGAACCGGAATGCGGCTGAACATTGGCATAGCTTGCTCCAAATAGTTCTTTGGCGCGCTCGCGTGCCAGTTGCTCTGCCTGGTCTACAAACTCACAACCGCCATAGTATCGCTTACCGGGATAACCCTCGGCGTACTTGTTGGTGAGTACCGACCCCTGTGCCTCCAGCACCCTGGGGCTCGCATAATTCTCTGAAGCAATCAGTTCAATATGCTCTTCCTGCCTGACCTTTTCCGCCGCTATGGCGTCAGCCAGTTCATCATCAAATCCGCGTAAGCGGAAACTCTGGTCAAACATTCCTGGTCCCGTATCCTGTTGTTGAAAAGCCGGTTGGCTTAATCGTGAAATATAGCCGCTCATTCTAGCATTCTTGAGGGCGTCACCGTCGATTTGCAACTCTGGACCCAAAAGCGGGCATCACGCATAATTCGCCCCGAAGTTGCAGACGCTGTAGCGGGAACAAAAAATGGCTCAATACATCTACACAATGATCGGGGTGAGCAAGACCGTACCCCCTAACCGGACCATCATCAAGGACATATCCCTGTCCTTTTTCCCCGGCGCCAAGATCGGCCTGCTGGGTTTGAATGGCGCTGGCAAATCAACCGTCCTTCGCATCATGGCCGGCGCCGACCCGGATTTTGAGGGCGAATCCAGGCCGCAACCCGGAATCCGGATCGGCTACCTGCCCCAGGAACCGGTACTGGATGACGGGAAAACCGTCAGGGAAATAGTCGAGGAAGGCGTTTCCGAAGTCAGGGATCTGCTGACCCGGTTTGATGAAATCAGCATGAAGTTCGCCGAACCGATGGATGATGACGCGATGAATGCGTTGCTTTCTGAACAGGCGGAACTACAGGAGGCGATCGAGGTCGCCAATGGTTGGGAACTGGAGCGCACCCTGGAAACTGCTGCGGACGCACTGCGGCTGCCCGAGTGGGACGCCTCTATCGAACACCTGTCCGGCGGTGAACGCAGGCGTGTCGCAATCTGCCGGCTGTTGCTGTCGAGCCCGGACATGTTGTTACTGGATGAACCGACCAATCACCTGGACGCAGAGTCCGTTGGTTGGCTTGAGCGTTTTTTGACAGAATTTTCCGGCACGGTCGTCGCCATCACGCATGATCGCTATTTCCTTGACAACGCTGCCGAGTGGATTCTCGAACTGGACCGCGGATACGGCATTCCCTGGAAAGGTAACTATTCCTCGTGGCTGGAGCAGAAAGAAGCGCGATTGCAGCAGGAAGAGGGTCGTGAACGGGCCCGTCAACGTTCCATTCATGCGGAATTGGAATGGGTGCGCTCAAATCCCAAGGGACGACGGGCAAAAAGCAAAGCCCGTTTGCAGCGATTCGAAGAACTGAGCTCGCAAGACCACCAGCAGCGTAATGAAACACATGAAATCTTCATTCCGCCGGGTCCGCGACTGGGCAACCAGGTCGTCGAGGTTGAGAATTTAAGCAAAGGCTTTGGTGACCGCTTGCTGATAGATGATTTGAGCTTCAGCATACCGCCGGGGGCGATCGTGGGCGTCATTGGAGGCAACGGTGCAGGCAAATCTACATTGTTCCGTATGTTGACGGGGGAGGAACAACCCGATTCCGGTGAAATCACGGTTGGACCCACCGTAGATCTCGCCTATGTCGACCAGAGCCGTGACAGCCTGAATGGTGAGAACAGCGTCTGGCAGGAAATCGCCGACGGTGAGGAAATCATGCAGATCGGTAGTTACAAAACCCAGTCACGCGCCTACGTCGGCCGTTTTAATTTCAAGGGTGCAGACCAGCAAAAACGGGTGAAGGACCTGTCGGGTGGTGAACGAAACCGCGTACACCTGGCAAAACTGTTGCGCTCCGGAGGCAACTTATTACTGCTTGATGAACCGACTAACGATCTGGATGTTGAAACACTCCGTGCACTGGAAGAAGCCCTGCTGGAATTTCCGGGTTGCGCCATCGTTATCTCTCATGACCGGTGGTTCCTGGACCGGATCGCCACCCACATGCTGGCTTTCGAAGGGGACAGTCACGTGGAGTGGTTTGAGGGCAATTACTCAGAATATGAAACGGATCTGAGGCGCAGGATCGGTGACGATGCCGCCACCCCGCACAGGATCAAGTATCGCCGCCTGACGGGATGATGATTCGGGGAAATCAGTTTCAGCGCCGGATTGCTGCCTTAAGTTGCAGTATTGAGTTGCAGCTGGCTGGCCGCCACCGGAATTTCAAAATCGGCAGGCACAGGATCGAACGGGCGGGGAGCATAAGGCAGTACCTCCCGCAATCGTGAATCGTCAAATGTCATGTCCTTGCATTGGCGTCGCACCATTTCCGGATTAATTCCCCGGAAAGCTGAAAAATTTGAGGCCAGCCTCACAGTGGCGAGCAACACCCAGGGGCTGATGGCCAGTATCCGAACCCCATTACCACTGGCGGCGGCAGTTTTTTTTGCCATTTCCTTGTAAGGCAAGGTACTTCCGCCACATGCCATACTCTCCAATCGAACCGGGGTTGCGGCCAGCAAGGCGCTAACCGCGACCGCCGCCAGGTCATCTGCATGGACAGGCTGGCGCAGCCCGGCCGCGTTGGAAGCAACCGGGATAAAGCCAAAACGCCGGCCAAAACGTGCGAGCAAGCTCACATTCCGGTCCAGCCCACAACCATAGATTAGCGTTGGCCGGATCAACAGGAGCGGGATATCCCGCTCTTCGCACTGCTTTTTCAGTCGCTTTTCGTTCTCAATAATTCCGGTAATCTGTCGCTCTTCAGCACGGTTATGAGAATCTGCCTTGGTCAGGGTACTGCTGGTGCTGAAAGCGACGACCCGTTTTAATTTCTGATTCACCTGTACCTGCTCACAAGCCAGCTCCAGGGGACCACAAGAAACCAGGTAGCGAACCTGCGCTTCAGCCGGACCCGGTTGTTGCCAGCGAATCCGGTCTTCTATTTCGAGGGGAACCGACGGTGCCTTCCGGCTGATCGCAATCACCCGGAAGTTGGCTGCCTTTAGTCGCGGAAGAAGGAATACTCCCAGTTGACTGCTTGCGCCGGTTAACAGGACGGTAGAGGGCATCAGACGCTCATCAACGACGCAGGAGAATCAAAGGAAGCGTCAGAGCAAACCGTAACCAGATCCCGGCAACCACCAGTAAACGAAAAAGAGGGCCGTGCTCCTGCGCCTGAAACTTAGTGAAAAATCGTTGCATCCCGCGGTGCTTTTGCCAATGGACCCACACCGGCCGACTGCTGCTTGAGGTGCCCTGCTCATGGAAAACGCGGGCTGCAGGGACGAACAGGCAGTAGAGTCCTTTCTGATGCAGCCTGAACATCAGGTCAAGGTCCTCGCAGTGCAGGCCATATTCATCATCCAGGCCACCCATCGCGACAAATTCTGCTTTTCTGACCAGCATGCAGGCGCCGGACACCGCCTCCGCTTCAGTAACCCTGTCGGGAAGCCCGGCACTCAAATCGACACCACCCAGGGCAGGAACCACCTCACCCAGGCGGGAAAGGCCGGTAAACGTGACGAAAGAGCGCCAGGGATCAGGAAAACGGCGCAGCGTACCGCGCATCGCATGCCCGGCGTCGTTCACCACGAGTGGCCCGGCTAAGGCTGCCCCCGGGTCAGATTCGAGTGCACCAACGAGGGCTGCCAGTGAACCTGGCAACATTTCACAATCGGGATTCAGAATCAGCAGGTATCGCCCTTCACTGCTCAGTTTCTGAACCGCTCCATTGACGCCGCGGGCAAACCCGGGATTGCTGTCGTTATGCAACAGGCGAAGTTCGTTGACCTGGCCCAGGGATTTACTCAGCCCGGCCATACTTCTGTCGGTGGAGGCGTTGTCGATGACTACGATGTTGACCTTCTGCTGTTGAGAAAGAACAGATTGCACACAGCGGGCCAGCGCATCGCCTGCATTGAAGTTAACAATAACAACGTCGATTAATGGTTGCTCGCTGCTTTCCGGCATCATTTGCCGCCCAGTAAACGGCTCCACCAACCTGGCGCGGCCTGCTTTCTCTCCAGCTGCTTTCTCAGGTCTGCCAGTTCCCGGTCCCGCTCGGCCAATAGTTCGCCGGCCGCGATGTGTTTCCGGATTTCGTGGTAGTAGTGTTCGTAGACCGATTCAGTTGCATCATCAAACAGGCTGAGACCCTCTCCGACCGATGGCAGTGAGGACGGTTCGTTTGCGCAGATAGCAATAAAATACACCGGCTGGTGATGAACTGCCGGATAGTCCGTGACCTGGCCGGCTTCTTCCTGCTGAAACACAACCCCGGGGGCTTCTTCAAGCGACCAGATCGCTGACTGGAACAACAATTTCTGGCCCCACAAACAAAACGCGGGAAAATACTGTCCGAGCAAGGCTTTTAACTCATCCTGGTAGAGTTCGCGGACATGGAATTCGTTCTGATTCTGTTGCTGATCGGTATAGACGGCCTTGTCAGGAGACGACAGTATCAGGAAACCCGTGGGTTTAAGAACCCGTCTGAATTCAGCCATCATCCCCTGGTGGTCTTCAAGATGCTCCAGGGTCTCGAAGGATACAATTGCCTCAAATTCATCATCGTCAAATGGCAATTGCCGGCAATCGGCAGCAAAGAATTCAAGAGTTTCTGAGTGGTACCGGCTCCTGGCGTGAGTGACTGCCGTCTCGGAAAGGTCTACTCCACACACCGATGATGCGGTTCCGGAAAGGAGCGCTGAACCATAACCTTCTCCACAGGCTGCATCCAGCACCCTGAGTCCCTTGACCAGGTTACGCGCAAAAACATACCGGTGAAAATGCTCGTACCAGATCTCGCGAACACACTCGGGCGTAAAACGCTCGCCGGTAAACTCCAGGAATTTGGACAACTCGCCCTCCGTTGAAACTTTCGCCAAAGGCTGATTTTAACCCAAAGCCACTCCGGCACGGTGCAAAGCTTCCAGGACAGCCAGTCGGCGTGGCTTGAGAGGGTCTGCCGCTATGAACTCCTGAACCTGCTCGAGATAACCAGGATGTCTCGAGAGCAGGCGCCGCATACTCGATTCATCCGGTGTCAGACCAATCGGGCCGAACGAACGGCCACCCAGGTGAACGACGTAGACATCATCGCACAAGACATTACGGAATCCGGCCTGAATCGCACGCATGGAAAAATCATTTTCTTCCCCGTAGCCCTTACCGAACAATTCCGCGTCAAACCGCCCGATCCGATCGATGGCGCGGCGCGAAACGGCCATACAGAAACCCACGGCTGTTGGCAGCGACGGATAGACAGGGTCACCTGCCATTGCAATCGCCTCTGCAACGCTTGCGGGATAAGGAGGAACCGGATTAGATTCGCAGAACAACGGCAGCGATGCAATTTCACCATTGTTCGTCCACGGTGTCGCGGTAGCGATTCCGGGGTCCGATTCGAGGCACCGTTGCAATCCCTGTAACCAACCAGGAGTGACTTCGGTATCAGAATTCAAAAGCACGACATCATCTTTGGCCAGCTTCATGCCCAGGTTGGCCGTTCCGACGAATCCAAGATTTACCTTGTTCCTGTGGTATTCCCAGCAGGATGGAGATTGCCGTTTCCAACGCTCCAACACCGTCTGGATCGAGGGATCAGGTGAAGCATCATCGATGACAATCACCCGGATATCTGACGGTACGGTTTCCTGTAAACACGCAAGGCATTGGTCCAGTTCCCCGGGCGCATTATAAACGGGCACGATGACTGAAATGGCTGCAGAACAATTCATCGGGGACCTTTTCAGGACTTGTCGTTCCAGAGGTGCGGCAGACGGATAATTCCCAGCTCCCGGCTTTCACCGGCAATACTAAAGCGTATTTCAGCCGTGTCACACACGCGCAAACCTTGCGGATCCATAGCGTGTCCGCGAAGAGAGTAACTGCCCGGCAATAACGGAACCTGGCTGAAGCATATTCGGTACCGGTAATGATTTTCATCCAGGCGTTCAGGTTCAACCTCGTCATAATCTGAAGCGATGCCATAAACGGGTGTACCGTCAGCGCGCATGATGCCAAACAGACCAACGGGTGGCATCCCATCCGGAGAGTGAAGCACGAGCTCAGCTGTAAGATCGCCTCCAAAGTCAATTAAGGGATCGGCCTCAGCCACATTCCCGGACAAAGAAAAATCTGCGATACGATAAATACCGCTTTCTCCGCGCTGCGACTGCCTGTCCCTCCGCTCGGCTGCGCTGCGCTCCTCGTGATAAGCAAGATAGGACTGTGTCACCGGAAAAACGTCGCCAATTTCCCGGGTCGCACCGTCGTGCAGCCAAAGCGCCTGGCGGCATAGTTTTTGAACCAGGTACATGCTGTGCGAGACCATCAACAAGGTATTACCTCGCTCAAGAAAAGACTCGATCCAGCGAATACATTTTTTCTGAAAAGATTCATCACCCACCGCCAACACTTCATCTGTAATCAGCAACTCAGGGTCGGACGCGGCAACCACTGCAAACCCCAGGCGAACCACCATGCCGGATGAATAGTGTTTGATCGGCTCGTAAACATAGTCACCGATATCTGCAAATGCGAGAATCGAATCCAGGTTACGGTCCAATTCGCCGGGAGTCATTCCCAGCAGGGCGGCTTTCATTTTCACGTTATCGATACCGGAAAATTCGGGTTGAAAGCCCGCACCCAACTCCAGAAGTGCAGCGACCCTGGCGTTGACCTCCACCGTTCCACGACTCGGACTGATAACCCCGGTCAGTATCTTCAAAAGCGTGGACTTACCCGCGCCATTCTCACCGATTATGCCAAATGACTGACCTTTAGTAATTTCCAGGCTGACATCCTGCAGCACTTCGGCTCCTTCCCGAATTTCATTGCCTGTCATCAGGGAAGCAAATGCCCGCAGCCGTTCCCTGGGCCGATTAACACGAGGATAAAACTTGGAAACACCTTGCAGCCGAACCAGTGGTTTCATCAGAGAAAGTCCTCGAAATGACCACTGAAGCGTCGGAAAAACAGCAGGGAACCCCAGAAAACAAGCAGAGTTAAGGTCGGAATTATCACATCCATTGCTGAGAACTCAAATTTTCCGAGCAGCAGAAAGTCGCGCAAACGCTCGACGTACCAGGCCATGGGGTTGAACTTCAGCAAGGTAGCGAATGGGTCAGGCACCAGGCTGGAGCTATAGAGTATCGGTGTGGTGAAAAACCAGAAGGTCATCAGTGGTGGCAGAATCTGGGAAACATCCCGTACAAAAACCTGTAGTGCGCTGAAGAACAGGGCAAGCCCGCAAGCCAACAGGTATAAAAGGGCGAGAATGGGAATGGCAGCGATGGCCCCCAGCCAGTGAATGGAAACACCGGTCAGTTGCAGAACCAGCAACACGGCCAGGTAGCCGGCCATGTTCATCAGGAAAGTGGCCGTCACCGTGGAAAGCGGTAGCAACTCACTCGGAAACGAGACCTTACCGATCAGGGCGGCATTAGCGCTGATGCAGTTGGATGACCTGAGTACCGACTCGGAAAAAGCGGTCCATGGCCAGAAAGCAATCGCCAGGTAAGGCACGAACCCGCCCATTTCAGGGTCCGCCACCCGGGAAGTGAAAATAGTCGTGAAAACAAAAGCATAAACCGCCAGTAAAGCCAGCGGCTGCAAAACAAGCCAGGCAAACCCTGTCATGTTTTCAAGGTAATCCGTCCTGATGGCACGTAAGACCAACTGGCGAAATACCGTATTTGAGAATAGCTTCACTAGCAGATTACCGCGAGGGAATCCTCTATTGAATCACTCCTTGGAGCCTGGCGCCATCTCCAGGTCCTCACCAAAGTAATGTTTGACCATTTCTTCAGCGGCAGCTTCGTTCAACTCAATTGGCTCCGCAATCATTCTTTGAATGTAACGACGACGTACCCCGGACAGGTATTCTTTTTTGGCTTGTTCCATCATTTGAGGCTTAATCTGCTCAAACGGCACGGGCGCAGGCGGCATTTTTCTATTAAGGCGAATAAGATGATACCCATAGGTTGTCTCAACCGGCTCGCTAATGTCTCCAGCCTCTTGCAGCGCAAACGCGGCATCCTCGAAAGGCTTCACCATCTCACCGCGTTGCACAATCGGGTACCTTCCATTATTAGAGGTTTTTGCAGGGTCTTCCGAGTATTCCAGAATATAGGCATTGAACAGAGTCGGGTCCGAGCGCAATTCATCTCTTAGCCCGCTCGCAACTTCAAGTGCCTCTTCCCGGGTCCGGTCGTCAATTTTCACGAGAATATGCGAAACATCGACCATCTCCTGGGAATTGAAATCATCCGGATGGGCAATGTAGTACTCATTTGCAATGGCCTCATAATCTCCGTCAGGCGCATTTTCCATGATATTCAGAACCCAGGCTTCTGCGAGTTCTTTTTCAGCAGCCATTTCCATCCTGTGACGTACCAGCGCGTCCTGACTGAAACCCGCACGATCAGCGTCGGCAGCAATCAACCTCATGCGAAGTATGGTTTTAACCAGGTTATCTACTTTTTCGCCGTCCCTGATATACCGCAGGCGTAGATCAGCAGGGATTGACGAAAACGCCGCGTAAAGTTCTTCCAGGGTCAGTTCAACGTCTCCCTGGCTCGCGAAAACAGTGTTGGCCGGGCTGATACCGGCCTTTTCAGTATCATCCTGTGCTACAGCTTCCTGGTGGATAGCTGGCGATAACATGAGACATAAAAAGAACTGGAAAATTAATTTAAATTTCATACCGGGTACTCAATTAATTCAGGTGGAACAAAAGAAGGGGCTGCTTTCGCAGCCCCTTCTCAATCATTGCCGAAGCTATGATTTCTTTATTGCAGGTTTACGTATTAGTCCATGTCACGTTCAGATGCTACACGACGTACGTTACCTTTATGACCGAATAATCCGCCATAGAATGCCTTGACACCGTCTCCTTCAATGAAATCATTTTCGAATTCATAGGCGGAGAAACCGGCAACCGGCAGACCAACCAGACCTTCACTGTCCTTACGTAATCCACCCTCGACTTTCGTATCGATTGCGAGATTCAAGCGACCCCAGCCTTTTTCGAACTCGTCATTAACTGTCAACAACAGGCTCTGACCATCAATGGTCGGGGTACCGAAGATATTTGTATTGTCGCCGAAGCGAAGTACATTAACTTCGTTACACAGTTCGAAGTAGGTTTCGAGTGTGCACTCTTCTTCCAGACCAGGCTGGCATGGGCGAGGCGGTGCAGGTGAAACTGTCGGAGGAATAATTTCTGGATCTGGTCCTGTAGGCGAGAATGTATTTTCTTCACGATCCCAGGTTTTCAGGAATACGCCTTCACACACACGGTTGCCATCAGCATCTTCCGCTGCAAACAGTTCGGTGAATGGTGCGCGAGCAAAACCCACGTCTTCACAGACTTCATCATCACCTTCGCCCGTGCAAACCTCTTCCTCATAATCCAGTTCGGTCAAAGTCATGGCCACAGGATCAGCATAGAAAGCCTTGGTCGGGAACGTCAGTACCCACTCAGTGCTAGCACTCAGGTCTTCTTCAACCGTATATTCGTTCATGATGTTTTCATGCATGAATACGGCA
>Ga0316197_10002099_pt1 | contig 14226 bp, 6 predicted proteins | sample OudBiesiAoxic_MG_FD_204939 | JGI IMG/M metagenome (GOLD analysis project Ga0316197, IMG submission 204939) | Coastal sediment microbial communities from Oude Bieten Haven, Netherlands - site A oxic | ecosystem: Environmental > Aquatic > Marine > Coastal > Sediment | place: Netherlands...
CCTTGGTGGTATAATATTACAATATAAAATTAAGTGAGGAATATATAATGGATATGCAGGACCAAATGCTCAGTGTTTTAACACTTTATCATGGAGAAAATGATTTCGATGTGAGCCCTTATGTACCTTCTAACATAGAGCAATATGCGCGTGCTTCTCTGGATATAGCTGATGATGATTATGTGATGGCAACAATGCGTACATCATTTGGAAAATTTTACCGAGGATTAGTTTTTACACGCGACGGTATTTATTGGTTAAATAGCCCAACAGTGAAAACAACCTGCAACCATTTAAGTTGGCGCGAACTAAGCGAGCGTAAGAGTCAGTTTCGCTCACATCCTAGATCAGTCAGTCTAGGCGATGGTGCTGTATTTGATAATAAAGGTTCACTGAACAAAAGTAGTTTAATTATCAATATTATCGACCTGCTTATCGCTCGTTATGAGATGCAAGAAGCGGGTAGCGATGGTTTTGTATTTGATGATGAAAAAACGCATACATTACTGCGATCGATTCCTGCCGATAAAGCACAGCTCAAGTTAGAAAATACCGATAGCACGGCTGAAATGTTAACCATTAGCTATTTTTTCAGTAATTTATTCAAAAAAATATTTACAAGATAAATCAGAAAAGGGCATAAACACACTGTTCATGCCCTTTGAATACTAGCTGTACTTTAACGTGTCGGTTATGACGCTTTAATGTAACTGTTGGTAAAGTCCTGCGTAATATGAATCCTTGGCTAGTAGATCTGCATGTTGACCTGAAATTCGTAACCTCCCATTTTCCATTAAGTAAATTTTATCCATTTTAGCCATTGCGGTAAGTCGGTGGCTAATCATCAATACGGTTTTATCCTGAGCAAACTCAAATAACAGCGCAAGAATTTCTCTTTCTGTACGTTTATCTAGGCCTTCAGTTGGTTCATCAAGTAACAATAGTGGGGCATCGCGCAGTAATACCCTTGCCACACCGATTCTACGCTGCTCGCCACCTGATAGTTGTCGACCACCTTCACCTATCCAAGCATCAAGCGGATTTTCTCCTTGTGTTAATACGGATAATCCTACTTTTTCAAGCACGCTAATCAAGCGCTTATCATTATCGTCCTGCACTGTTTTTTGCTTCGCATAAGTTGCAAATTGAGGTGGTTCTGGTTGCGCTAGGGTTAAGTTGCTTCTTAGCGTGCCAGTGAACAGGTAAATCCGCTGACTGACCAAAGACACCCCCTCTGTCAGTGCCTGTTGGCTATATTGGTTTATCTGCTTTCCATCGAGCAATAAGCTACCTGAATTTGGCTCCCAGTCGCGAATAATCAATGATAATAAACTTGATTTCCCACAACCTGTTTGCCCTAATAGTGCAACTTTTTCACCAGGCTTGATTGATAAGTTAATGCCTTTTAGTACATCAGTAGGCTCAGTTAGCGAATTTGGATAACTAAAACGAATATCTTTAAGCACCAATTCGCCTTGTTTTATGGTGGCATTATTATCATTTTTAAAGACGATGTCTGGTGTTTGCTCAACCAACTCATTAACACGTTTAGCTGCGTTAACACATGCAGATAAATGTTGAAAAGCACCTGCGATAGGTAACAACATTTCAATGCACGCTAGTGCCATAAAGGCGATTAATGCGAGGATTGCGCCTGGAGGTTGATGATCGCCAATACCAGAAGCAGCAATATAAAGAATAATTAATACCACTACGCCATGACATAGAATGAGCGCAGCTTGGCTGAATGCCATCACATTAGCCATCGCAGCTTGGCTATTAAATAGATCCGTTTCTGACTTTGTAAGCTGTTCACGAAAACGCTGATTAGCGCCAAACAGCGAAATCTCCGCGAGTCCTTGTACGTATTCTAATATTTGTACTCTAAATACACGCTTGCTTTCAAGCTGCTTGATACCCGGGACGCGCCCTAAAAAATAGAAAAAACAAGGCAATACAAGCCAAATAGAGAGCAGGCTTACGCATAAAACAAGGGCTAATTGTGCATCTATCCAAGCGACAAAAAAGTATAAACCTACGAGGGTTAATAAAGCCGCTAGCATCGGTGTAATTAAGCGTAGATAAAGGTGGTCTAAGGTGTCTATATCCGCCACTAAACGGTTGAGTAACTCACCTTGGCGTAACCCTTGCATATTACGTGCACTTAAGGGTAATATTTTACGCCATGCCCAAACGCGCAGTTGAGTCAGCAGTTTAAATGTTGCTTCATGGGTTGCTAAGCGCTCACCATAGCGGCTTGCAGTTCGAATAATAGAGAGAAATCGAACTCCACCACCCGGCGTGAAGTAGTTAAATGCTTGTGCTGTTACTAGGGTCAATCCAGCAACCGCGGATGCCGATAAAAACCAGCCTGATAGTGACAATAAACCAATTGCAGCGGTCAAGGCGACGATACTTAATAACAAACCAACCGCCATCATCAACCACTGATGTCTGAACAATTTTAGAAAAGGTAATAGGGCTCTCATGAAACTTCTCCCTCATTGTCTGGTGCTGTTTGTTGTGTTTCTTCGAATGCTTCAATCTCATCTGTTTGCATCTGTTTAAATAATCCTGGCATATTGTTTAACTGCGCGAAACTCCCGCGTTGAACAATTTGACCTTTATCTAATACGATAACATTGTCCATTTGTTGTAGCTGATCTAAGCGGTGCGTTACCATTAAGCATGATGATAGTGCCATCGCATCACGTAATGCATCAAAGACTGCTTGCTCACTATGTCTGTCAAGGCTTGCGGTAGGCTCATCTAATAAAAACAGTGAAGCTTGCTGACCCAATGCGCGTGCTAAAGCAATTCGTTGTGCTTGCCCAACTGAAACCCCTGTCATCTGCTCACCAATTGCAGTGTCTAATCCTAATGGTTGTTGATTAACAAAATCGAGCACTTTCGCTTTATTTAATAAAGCTGTAACGGTTTCATCGCTCATGCTCGGGTCTGCCATCGCGACATTATCACGCACTGAACCATGGAAAAGTTGTGGTTCTTGGCCAAGCCATGCAAGTTGAGCACGCCATTGCGGCATCGCTAATTGGTTTAATTCAATACCGTTAATTTTAAGTGAACCTTGATAAGGTAAAAAACCTAATAAGCCATTTAATAGGCTACTTTTACCTGCGCCACTTGGGCCTACAAATGCGATATGTTGACCTTTATTTAGCTTAAAACTTAAAGGCCCCACTAAAGCAGTACCTGAGTGACTGGTTACCACTAAGTCTGTCGCGTTAATGACGATGCCTGCGTTGAAGTCTGCTTCTTTGGAGCTGTGGCTTTCATTATTAGAGGTATCTTGATTTGTTTGTGGTTGGTATTCTAATAGTGCCATTAGCTCCTCTGCAGCGCCGATCGCCTGTGCTTTAGCATGATAATGGGTGCCCATGTCACGCAGAGGTTGGTAAAATTCAGGAGCAAGCATTAATACAAACATACCAACAAAAAGGCTGAACCCGGCACTATAATCACCAAAATTGAGGTGTCCTAAGAAGCTAAAACCAAAATAGATCGCTAATAAGGCGATAGAAATGGCGCCAAAAAATTCTAAAACGGCGGAGCTTAAAAATGCAAGGCGTAACACAGACATGGTTTTTTGGCGAAAGGACTCAGAGGCTTGTTCAATTGCTTTACCTTCAGCTGCGCCACGGTTAAATAGCTTTAAGGTGTTTAAGCCTTTTAAGCGATCCATAAAATGGCCACTGATTCGAGTCAGTGCTTTGAAGTTTCTGCGATTAGCCTCAGCCGCACCCATACCAACAAGCATCATAAACAGTGGGATAAGTGGTGCAGTGCATAATAAAATGAGGCCAGCAGCCCAATTTAATGGGAATACAACCATCAAAATGGATATTGGAATAAACACAGCAAGTAGCATTTGTGGTAGGTAACGCGCGTAAAAATCATGCAAATCTTCAACCTGTTCAAGCACAATACTTGCCCAACTCCCTACCGGTTTGCCTTTGATAAAAGCAGGTCCTAACTCGGTAAGTTTATCGAGAACCGCATTACGGATATGTAAGCGTAATCGTTTTCCTGCTTCAAAGCTGCTGCGCTCGCGTGCAAATGCGAATAATGCGCGTACAGGGATTAATGCGATTAACCCCCAAAATTGAGAACTAAACTCAGATTTAGGGATATTTAGAATAATAATGCCATGCAGTATAGTTGAGATTAGATAGGCTTGTACGATAAGTGACAAACCGGTTAATAAACCAAATAACACCGTTAAATTGAGGTAAAAACCACAGATTTTTTTCTGCTCTTTTAACCAGGACGTTAGTTTTTTTTCTAAGGGTTTATCCATGTTTTTCCTGTACTAAAAATTATGACGATTATAATTGCGGGCATAACGGGGAAAGTATCGCCGCCCGTAATCATGAATGAAACTATCAAGCAGTACAATACAAAGAAAAAATTGTTAGGATTCATGCTCTATCAATTCACCACGAATATCTATTATCTTTCTTTTATAATGAAATTTTACCATTTGATGATCCCAATCCGGTGCAAACCAAGCGATAAAACTACGATCTGATTTTCGAACCTGCTCTACACGATAGGCTTCTATATTGCCAAATTTTGTTTTAATTATCTCCTTACCTTTCACTTGGAAAAAATAGTGAGAGATATCATCAGAGGTTTGCATGTAAAACTCGAAATCAATGACTCCTTTTTTTAGCCCTTCTCTTATTTGTAAGTTGATCGCATTAAAATCAACTATTGGTGCCTTTTCATTGCTATATTCGGATTGTATACCCTCGCTGACAACATCCGTTTTATAACCGTTATTATCAAAACTTGCTCTCATATTAGAAGACCCAACGCCAACACTATTTCTTGAAAAAGAACGAGTTAAAAATAACTGCTGTTGTTCATTCCAATAAATATCTGATTGTTGGCTGCCACCAAAGGAATAATATAAAAATGAAAGCGCGGCATGTGAATCAACCATTATCTCTTCTCCTTTTTTATGATAAAGCTGTGTCATTTTACCTATCGACATTTTTTTATAATAAATTTCATAAACATAACGTTGATTAATATTTTGTTCGAGCGGATAAGCAGCAATTGCAAAGCTAGCGTTCGTTAATGATAAAAAAGCATAGAAAATAGTGAAAATATTTATTTTACGCAAGAGTTGACCTCATAACATATTGTTTTAGAATTTGAAGTGATGTTGTTAGATGAACGCTTTGGGGAATTATCTTAGTTTGTAATAAAGATTGTGTTCGACATACTACCAAGGCTTACCAAGCTTATATTACTCGTCTATTTTTATATACTATTTTTGAAATGTGTATTGGGTGGTTTATTTAGTTGCTGATATATCAATGATGTCTTCCATATTAAGTTTGCAACATGCTGTTCTACAATAGAAAAACTTCAATTAATTAATAATTATCCAAATCTGCAAAGAGGGTCAAAATTTCTATCCCATTTTTCATGTTAATCATTTGTAAATCAGTTTATTTACCCTAGTGTTATAGGTACCCGTTATCCAGTTAGCTGTAATAGCACTATTTGTGTAAAGATAAGCAACAGTTTTAGTGGGTATAGGCTACTCATATAAATAGGTGATGCAGATGACTTCTACTCTTAACCAGAAAAATGATATTTTAGAGCAAATTTTTACTCAGTTAAAAAAACATTTCTCGGAAAAAGATCAAAAAACCTTACAAACTTTTATTAACAGTGTTTATCGAGATGTCTCAATTGCGGATCTGACACAAATGTCTCAAGAAGACCTTAATGGTCTAACGGTTTCGCTATGGCGAGAGGTTTTACTTTGGAAGGGGGACAAAGCAAAAATTAAAGTTTTTAATCCTGATGTTGAGCAAGATGAGTGGCAGTCAGCGCATACAGTTATCAGTGTATTATGTCGTAATATTCCCTTTGTCATTGATACGTTAAAGTTAGTTGTTAATGAGCTAAATATTAAGTTACACCGCGTTTTTTATAGTGAAATTCAAAGTAAGCGCAGTAAGTCAGGAAAACTTACGTCACTGGTTGACTCATCAGCGGATGAATTACTGCTCTATTTTGAGATAGACCAAACGAGTGCCATCACGGAACGAGAAGATATACAGAAGAGAATGGAGAGCGCGTTATTAGATGTTGCTTTAGTTGTCGATGATTTTCAGGTGCTCACGCAAAAAGTGACTGAAGAACTCAAACATAGTGAAAGTGATAAATTCAGTGTTCAGATAAATGATGTTGAAGAGCATCAAACATTTTTAAAGTGGTTATTGGATGATCATTTTACGTTTATCGGTTGTGATCAGTTTAGTGTACAAGATGGGATTGTTCATTGCGTGAAAAATAGTCAGTTAGGGCTATTAAAACGAGAAGATTTTCTACATGAGCCACTGCCTTTTGAGTTGTTTGATACCTTAAAAAAACAATCTGTCATTCATTTTAGTAAGGCTTCTCAACGTGCCATGGTGCATAGACCCGCTTATCCTGATGTTGTTTATGTTAAACGCTTTAATGAAGCGGGTGAATTAATTTCAGGGTATCGGTTTATCGGTCTATACACTGCGTCGGTTTATAGTGGTAGCCCCAAACATATCCCTATTGTTCGCCGTAAAATAACTAACGTATTAGCACAGTCTCATTTCAGTGAAGGCAGCCATTATTTTAAAGAGTTATCACAAATTCTTTACACTTTTCCGGTTGAAGACTTACTCCTATGCAGTGAAGCAACACTTTTGAATAATGTTGTTGAGGTCTTACATGTGCAAGAACGCAAAGAGTTAAAATTGTTTATGCGTTGTGCGGGTAATAGAAAATTTGTAATAGCCACCTTATATGTGCCTCGAGATATCTATAACACCAAGGTGAGGTTAACATTTGAGGATCTTATTTGCCGAACATTAGAGGTGGAAGATATCGATTTCCAAACTTACCTCAGCGAATCTAATCTTGCACGACTAAGGGTTGTACTCCGTCTCAAATCACCTCTCAATCAAGCATTAGAAGAGCAAGCTATTCAAGAGAGAATGAAGCAACTAACGAGACGTTGGGATGATGAATTACATTATGCTTTGATTGATCAATTTGGCGAAGAGGCGGGCATTAAGTTATCTAAAAAATACGATGAAGCTTTTTCAAGTAGTTATCAAGATAACTTTAGCTCACGTGTTGCAGTCGCAGATATCGACCGTATTGAGTCTTTATATAGCGATAAAAATAGAGCGATGACACTTCGCTTTTACCGTTCAGTTGAACCAAATAGTAGTGAGTTAAAACTTAAACTTTTCCATCAAGATGGTGCTTTATTACTTTCTGATCTAATCCCTATTTTAGAAAATATGGGCCTTAAAGTGGCAGAGGAATACCCTTATAAAGTGACCCCAATTGGAGAGAAATCTTTTTGGTTATATGACTTTACGTTGCTTTATTCGCAAGTCAAAAACTTTGATCCTGACTTACACCGCGAGCGTTTTGCTGATGGTTTTTTATCGGTTTGGTATGGCAAAACTGATAATGATCCATTTAATAAATTAATTTTAGGTGCCGGGCTCACCTGTCGCGATATAAGTATGTTACGAGCTTATGCTAAATATTTAAAACAGTTACGGTTTGGCTACAGTCATTTTTCTATTGCTAAGACATTGCTAGCACATAGTAAGCTAGTGACTGAAATTGTGGCATTATTTTACGCTCGTTTCGATCCTCAAAAAGTATCCGATCTAGCTAAACAGGAAAAATTAAAAGAGAAAATATTAAGTGCGCTAAATGAGGTCTCTAACCTTAATGAAGATAGAGTGTTACGCAAATATGTTGAACTTATTATGGCTACCGTTCGTTGTAACTACTTTCAGAGTACACAAACAAAACCCCATGATTATATCAGCTTTAAATTTGATCATAATCTGATCACAGAGATCCCATTACCGCGCTTAAATTATGAGATATTTGTCTACTCTCCGCGTATTGAAGGGGTCCATTTACGTGGTGGGAAAGTTGCCCGTGGTGGTTTACGCTGGTCCGATAGAAGCGAAGATTTTCGCACAGAAGTACTAGGTTTGGTGAAAGCACAGCAAGTTAAAAACGCTGTGATTGTCCCTGTAGGGGCTAAAGGCGGCTTTGTTGCGAAAAAATTGAGCCCTAAAATGGACAGAGAAGCCTTTATGGCAGAGGGCATTAACTGCTACAAAATTTTTATCAGTGCCTTATTAAGCATCACTGATAATCTTGAAAATGATAAACTAATTCCACCATTAGATGTTGTGCGCTATGACAGTGATGACCCATATCTAGTTGTAGCTGCAGATAAAGGTACTGCGACTTTTTCCGATATTGCTAATGAATTAGCAACCGATAGGCACTTTTGGCTAAATGATGCTTTTGCATCGGGTGGCAGTAATGGCTATGACCATAAAAAAATGGGTATTACTGCACGTGGTGCTTGGATTAGTGTGCAGCGTCATTTTCGAGAATTAGGCATTGATGTGCAAACTAAGCCAATCAGTGTGATTGGTATTGGGGATATGGCGGGAGATGTATTTGGCAATGGCATGCTTAGCTCCAAATGTATTTCATTGTTAGCGGCATTTAATCATTTACATATATTTATTGATCCCTCTCCAACGGATCTTGAAGCAAGCTTTAACGAGCGTTTGCGTCTCTTTGAAACACCAAGAACTGGTTGGAATGACTACGATAAAACACTCATATCTCAAGGTGGTGGTATATTTGATCGGAGCGCTAAATCGATCAATGTTACCCCTGAGATGGCAAAGCGTTTTGATATATACCAAAAGCAGGTCACGCCAACTGAACTGATCACCATCCTATTAAAAGCACAGGTTGATCTGTTATGGAATGGCGGTATTGGCACCTATGTGAAAGGTGAAGCACAAAGCCATGCGGATGTTGGAGATAAAGCCAATGATATGTTGCGTATCGATGGAGCAGAGTTACGTTGCTCTGTTGTTGGTGAAGGTGGAAACTTGGGGTTTACGCAGCGTGCGCGTATTGAATATGCACTTAATGGCGGACACTGTTTCACCGATGCGATAGATAATGCCGCTGGTGTTAACTGTTCAGATTTAGAAGTAAATATTAAAATCTTGCTGGATAAATTAGTTTCGAAGGGGGACTTAACTGTAAAACAACGCAATATTTGGTTAGTAAAAATGACCGATGAGGTTGCACAGATTGTATTAGCTAATAATTATCGCCAAGCACAATCGATTAGTCTCTCTTATCTTGAAAGTTATAAACGTATTGAAGAGTTCCGACGTCTAATTGTTGATTTAGAAGATAAAGGTAAGTTGAATCGTGGATTGGAGTTTATTCCTAGCGATGATGTGTTGAATGAATATAAAAGTATGCAACGTGGTTTAACACGTCCAAGCATTTCGGTGATGCTCTCTTATGCTAAAAATGAGTTAAAAGAAGCGCTTGCTAAGGAGAGGATTGCTGATGATCCTTATTTATTAAAAGAAGCTGAAAAAATATTCCCCATTGCATTAGTCGAGCAGTACAAACAAGAAGTATACCAGCATCCTCTTGTGACAGAAATAGTCGCAACGCAAGTAAGTAATGATCTCTTTAACTGTATGGGTCCTACCTTTGCACACAGAATTATGTCCAGTGCAGGCTGTTCGTTTTTAGATGTGAGTAAGGCATGGGTTGCAGCACGGGATATCTTTTCAATGGATAAGATATTACGAGAAATTGAAGCGTTAGATAATGTTGTCAAAACAGAAGTTCAAAGCATTCTTATTGAACGCTTAAAACGCATGGTACGTCATGCAACACGTTGGCTTGTTCGTAATCATCGTACTGATTTGGATACAGGAACCTTGGTGAAGTGCTATCAAATGCCGTTACAAAAGTTGGCATCACAATTTGATACACTGTTAATTGGCAGTTCCATTGTACATCGACAATCGGTTATTGAATGCTTAGTCGCTGATAAAGTACCTAAACTTCTGGCGGCTTCGCTGGCAAGTAGTGATCAGATCTACGCAATGTTAGGAATTATCTCAATTGCCAATAAAGTGAAAGTAAAACCGGAGCAAGCGTTACAAGTATATTTTCATAGTGGCGATTCTTTAAAACTTTTTGACATTAGTAAGCAGCTTAATCTTTTACCAGGTGAAAGCCATTGGCAATCATTAGCAAGAGAAGCGATGCGCGATGATTTGGAGTGGCAACAGTTACGTATTACCAAAGGTATTTTGGAAAAAGTACAAGATGGGGTTGATATTGATGAGGCCTTTGTTGAATGGCATACATCACACCATATTCTTTCTGAGCGATGGCAGCGAATGGCGGATGCGATGTTAGCGGTTACTAAACCTGAATTTAGTATGTGTCAAGTGGCGATGCGTGAGCTATTAGACCTTTCTCAAAGCTAAGGTAATAGTTAAATAAGCGCGTGCAAAAACCCATTAATTGCTGATTAATTATCAATGATTAATGGGTTTTTAATTTAACACAAATAACCTGCAAGCTATTTGTGTGATTAATTAACCATGTTTTCTTTGTTGCGCTAATCACTGCTTTAATTTACTTTAAATTAGTCAACAAGCCCTTAACAAAATTGTTGCCTAGATCGCATTTTTTGTAACTTCTCATCATAAGTGATCAAAATAGCCGCTAAATCACAGTTTGCCACTTGAGTTAGATCAAACTTTACTAGACAGCTGTTAAAAAAATTGTTAATTTCTTTTTACAAAATAAATTGGTAATACCATTTTACAACCATGCTATAAAGAGCACTATGTCTTACGTAAAAATCAAACAACCTAAATTAGCTGATGTGATAGAAAATCGTATTGAAAGTATGATTTTAGATGGCTCGTTAGAATTAGGTGAAAAGTTACCCGCTGAGCGCGAACTTGCTAAGCAGTTTGATGTTTCTCGCCCTTCACTGCGTGAAGCTATTCAACGCTTAGAGTCGAAGGGATTACTAACTCGACGTCAAGGTGGTGGGACTTATGTACAAGAGGCATTACGTGAAAAATTAGCAGATCCACTTTTTGAGTTATTAAATACTCACCCTGAATCACAATATGATCTTATTGAATTCCGCCATGCTTTAGAAGGTTTCTCCGCATATTATGCAGCTCTTCGTGGTACAGCTGAAGATTTTGATAAAATAAAATCTTGCTATGCAGCCATTGAAAGAGCACAAAAAAAGCAAGATTTACAATGTGAGATTCAAAATGTGGCTCTATTTTATCTGGCTGTAATAGATGCCTCTCATAATGTGGTATTTATGCATTTAGCACGTGGTATTAAACCTTTATTAGAAAAAAATATTTCTGACAATGTTCAACAACTTTATGCTTACCCTGAAGTAGCTAAAAAAATTCATGAACATCGTTTTCAGTTGCTTGAAGCGATTCTTTCTAAGCAACCTGCTGCTGCCCAAAAGGCATCTGCTCAGCATCTTATGTACATTGAACAAACACGTTCTGTGATATTACGTGAAGAAAGCTCTTTTAAACGTGAATTAGGTCGTTTTTAACTTTTTAAAAATCACATGCGTAATTATTTAGATTACTTATTGCCGATTGGCATTAACCATTAACCACTGGTAGTGGGTGAATCTAAATAATTACATAACTACACACTTAGCCTTATGGCTGAGATACTTAAGTATAGAGAAGGAAAGTGTCATGACTGACATCTTAAACAGTGATATTGATGCACAAGAAACTTCAGAATGGCTTGCCGCACTAAGCGACATTCTTGAAGATGAAGGCTCTGAACGCGCACAATTTATCCTTGAAAAAGTAATAGAACAGGCTCGTGCAGAGGGTGTTAACCTTCCTCACGGTATTAACAGTCGTTATGTAAATACTATTCCTGCAAGCCAACAACCTGCTTATCCTGGTGATGTAAAGCTAGAGCAACGTATTCGTTCTATCATTCGTTGGAACGCAATCATGATCGTAATGCGTGCGTCTAAGAAAGATTTGGATTTAGGCGGCCACATGGCTTCTTACCAATCTGCTGCTGCGTTTTACGAAGTTTGTTTTAACCACTTTTTCCGTGCACCAAATGCAACGGACGGTGGTGATTTAGTGTATTACCAAGGACATATTTCTCCTGGAATATACGCACGTGCATTTGTTGAAGGGCGTTTAAGTGCTGCTCAACTTGATAACTTCCGTCAAGAAGTTGATGGTGGTGGTCTTCCTTCTTACCCTCATCCGAAACTATTACCAGAATTCTGGCAGTTCCCAACAGTTTCGATGGGGCTTGGTCCAATTACCGCTATCTACCAAGCGCGTTTCTTAAAATATCTTAACGGCCGTGGTTTAAAAGATACAACTGCACAACGTGTTTATGCTTTCCTCGGTGATGGTGAGATGGATGAGCCAGAATCACGTGGTTCATTATCATTCGCTTCTCGTGAAAAACTTGATAACTTATGTTTCTTAGTTAACTGTAACCTACAGCGTTTAGATGGACCTGTAATGGGTAACGGTAGCATCATTCAAGAGCTAGAAGGCCTATTTACAGGTGCTGGTTGGAATGTTGTTAAAGTTATCTGGGGCAGTAACTGGGATGCGCTACTTGCTAAAGATACGACGGGTAAATTATTACAATTAATGGATGAAACTGTTGATGGTGATTACCAAACATTTAAATCAAAAGATGGCGCATATGTACGTGAACATTTCTTTGGTAAATACCCAGAAACAGCCGCTTTAGTTGCTGATATGAGTGATGAAGAGATCTTTGCGCTAAAACGTGGTGGTCATGATTCATCTAAACTATTTGCTGCGTTTAAAAATGCAGAAGAGACAATGGGTAAGCCTACGGTTATTCTTGCTAAAACGGTGAAAGGTTACGGCATGGGTGCTGCTGCTGAGGGTAAAAATATTGCTCACGGCGTGAAGAAAATGAATGAATCTCACATTCAAAGCTTACGTGACCGTTTAGGTCTTCAAGAGCTATTAAGCGATGAAAAAGCGGGTGAGTTACCTTACCTAACGCTTGAAGAAGGTTCTGAAGAGTACAAGTACCTGCATGCTCGTCGTGATGCGCTACATGGTTACACGCCACAGCGTCTGCCTCACTTTACAGAGAAGTTAGCAGTACCTTCGCTTGATAAATTCGCGCCGCTTTTACAAGAGCAAAAACGTGAAATATCAACAACGATGGCTTATGTACGTATTTTGAACGTATTATTGAAAGATAAAGGTATCGGTAAAAACATCGTACCCATCATCTGTGATGAAGCACGTACCTTTGGTATGGAAGGTCTGTTCCGCCAAGTGGGTATTTACAACCCAGATGGTCAAGAATACACGCCAGAAGATCGCGGCGTTGTTTCTTATTATAAAGAAGCAACATCAGGTCAAGTATTACAAGAAGGTATCAATGAGCTTGGCTCAATGTCTTCTTGGGTAGCTGCTGCAACGTCATACAGCACGAATGACTTACCAATGATTCCATTCTACATCTATTACTCGATGTTTGGTTTCCAACGTGTTGGTGATATGGCATGGCTTGCGGGCGACCAACAAGCACGTGGTTTCCTTTTAGGTGCTACTGCTGGCCGTACCACGCTAAATGGTGAAGGTCTACAGCATGAAGATGGCCACAGCCACATTCAAGCAAATACAATCCCTAACTGTATCTCTTACGACCCAACATTTGCTTATGAGCTTGCTGTTATCGTACAGAACGGTATTGAGCGTATGTACGGTGATAACCCAGAAAACATTTATTACTACTTAACAGTGATGAATGAAAACTACGCAATGCCTGCAATGCCAGAAGGTGCTGAAGAGGGTATTCGTAAAGGTATCTACAAGCTGAAATCACATCCAGGTAGTAACAAAGTTCAGTTGTTGAGCTCTGGTACTATTATGAATGAGGTGACTAAAGCCGCGCAAATTCTAAGTGATGAATATAATGTTGCTTCAGATATCTTCTCTGTAACGTCATTCAATGAGTTAACACGTGAAGGTCAGAATGTTGAACGTGAAAACATGTTAAACCCTGAAGCACCAGCAAAACAGGCTTATATCACGACTGTATTAGGTAATGAGCCAACGATTGCAGCAACAGATTACATGAAAAACTACGCTGAACAGGTACGTGCTTTCATCCCATCTGATACATATAAAGTATTAGGAACGGATGGTTTCGGTCGCAGTGATAGCCGTGCCAATCTTCGTCGTCATTTCGAAGTTAATGCGGGTTATGTTGTTGTCGCTGCACTTAGCGAACTTGCTA
>Ga0316197_10002101_pt1 | contig 14221 bp, 17 predicted proteins | sample OudBiesiAoxic_MG_FD_204939 | JGI IMG/M metagenome (GOLD analysis project Ga0316197, IMG submission 204939) | Coastal sediment microbial communities from Oude Bieten Haven, Netherlands - site A oxic | ecosystem: Environmental > Aquatic > Marine > Coastal > Sediment | place: Netherlands...
TTGCGTACTACCGCGTCATCAAGCAAAGGGACGGGATTACATGACACGGGTACTGAACGCAGAGCGCCGGGCGCCGAAATCGGGCGACACACGATCCATCGTGGTTTTTTTGCATGGCTATGGCGCGAATGGCGCGGATTTGCTGGGCCTTGCCGATCCATTGGGTGAACATTTGCCCGACACCATGTTCATCGCACCTGATGCCCCCGAAGCCTGCGCGGGTGCGCCGTTCGGTTTCCAGTGGTTCCCAATTCCGTGGATCGACAATTCCTCCGAGGAAGAATCGATGCGTGGCATGGCGCAAGCGGTCGATGACCTGAACGCTTTTCTGGATGCGTTGATGGTTGATGAAGACGTGCTGCCGGAACAAGTTGTGCTTTTTGGGTTCTCTCAGGGCACGATGATGGCGCTGCATGTAGCGCCAAGGCGTGAAGACGAAGTCGCCGGTATTGTGGCTTTCTCCGGCCGTCTGATGGCACCCGAAACGCTGGCCGACGAGGTTGTAGTGCGCCCGCCGGTCCTGCTGGTCCATGGTGACGCGGATGACGTGGTGCCGCCACAGTCATTGCCGCAAGCCGCCGAAGCCCTTCAGGAAGCAGGCTGGAAAGATGTCTATGCGCACATCATGAAGGGAACGGGACACGGCATTGCGCCTGACGGGCTGTCGGTTGCCCTTGCGTTTATGCGTGACAAGCTCGGGCTTTAGTGCGGTCTAGTGTTCAGCTTTCAGACCAGACACCCATTTCTGTCCCACCCGGTTCGATAAACTGAAAACGTCGCCCACCTGGAAAATCAAATATCTCGGCGGTAACTTCGGCGCCTGCGGCGCGTATCTGCGCAAGCGTATCTTCCAGACGGTCTGTTTTCAAAATTGGCATAGGCGCGCGGTGCGGTCCGCGCGCAATCCCGCCGCCTAAACCTGCGTTTTGAATATCGCGGTAGTCATCTCCGTAGTTCACAAATTCCCAACCAAAACACGACTGGAAAAACGCTTGTGTTCGGTCCAGTTCCGGTGAGGAAAACTCTATGTAATCCAGTTTTAAAGGCATGACGGGCTCCAATGAGTTGATGTCGTGTTCATGGTAGTCATGCGACTCATTAGTCACAAGCATTCGCCTCTTGATGTATCTTGACACATTTTGGTCAAATTTCATGTCTAGCCGTTTGGGAGGACGTACTATCATCGTAAACGGATCCCTTACTCATGATGTTACAAGAGTTGCTTGCAGAGACAAATATCGGTACGCTGATCATTTTGGCTGCGCTGTTCGTGCTGTTGATGAGCCGTCGACGCAAGGCTGCATCGCGAGAAAACCCGAAACCTACTGCGAACGGCGGCAGTCGCTCTGCTGCGGGTAAATAATCTGCCAGCCGACACCGCGTATCCCGAAAACCAAATTGCAGATCGTGCCATTGGTTGCCGCGTAGAACGGCTTGTGGATAACTGTCATCTGCCTGTGATCTAGGCACTCTACTTCTGCCGCGACATCTAGTGGCGCAAGTAGGGCTTGCCAGACAAAAACCACGAGATATAGTCAGCTTATCGGCGGGGTAGGCTCGCTGGACCGGACGCGGAACGGAAAAGGTACAGTGCACTTATGGATGGCGATTTCAGAACAGAATTTACCCGAAGTCCGGCAAGCCTCAGACACCGGCCTGCATTGGTTTTGAATGCAGACTACAGACCGCTTAGCTATTACCCCTTGTCTTTATGGCCTTGGCAGGAAGCGGTAAAAGCCGCGTGGCTCGATCGGGTGGATATCGTCGCTGAATATGACGAAACCGTCAGGTCTCCGAGTACCGAAATCAGAATTCCGTCGGTCGTTGTCCTGAAAGACTATGTGAAACCTCAAAAGCGCGTCGCCTTCACGCGCTTTAATCTGTTTTTAAGGGATGAATTTTGCTGCCAATACTGCGGTGCACGCGGCGATCTGACCTTTGACCATGTGGTACCCCGCGCATCGGGTGGCGTCACCAGTTGGCAGAACGTCGTAGCGGCCTGCAGCCCGTGCAACCTCAAAAAGGGATCAAAGCCGCTGCACCGCACCGGATTGTCATTGCGCAAACCACCGCGCCAGCCAGGCGCTGAAGAGCTGCGCAATATGGGGCGCAAGTTTCCGCCAAACCACCTGCACGAAAGCTGGATGGATTTTCTCTATTGGGACGCAGAGCTTCAGGCCTGACCGGGGCGACCCCAATTGCTATGCTCTGCCGGGGCGCGGGTGCCCTACGTCTTGCCTGCCGGACAGCGCGGCTGCGGTGTGAGGTGATGCGATAGCGCCCACTGCCAGTCATTAAACGCCAAGCCATTGGTTGCAAACGGTTCATTTTGCTGGACGCGGCACATCTGGGTGGCCAAGATCATTGCATTTGTCGATGTACAGCAAATCTCGGGAGAAATGTAAAATGTCACTTATGAATACAGTTACCAAAATGGCCTTGGGGTTTGCGGTTGCAAAAGGCATGCAAGCTGTCAACCAGCGGGGTGGTATCGGCGCTGTGATGCAAGATCTGCAAGGTGCTGCAGCATCTCAATCAGGTAATATGGGCGGTCTGGGCGATATGTTGGGCCAACTGACCGGTGGCGCAGGCGGTGCCGGAGCGCCGGGTGGTTTGGGTGACTTGCTGGGCCAGCTTACGGGCAGTGGCGGGGGAGCGACTGCTGCGTCGGCCGGTGGCCTCGCCGGGCTTGGTGGTTTGCTGGGCGGTCTTGCAGGCGCGCGTGGTGGTGCAGCTGCAAGTGATCTTGAAGCACTGTTAGAGCAAGACAATCCGACGCAAGAGCCTGACGAAGACGAGATGGCGCAACTTATGCTGCGGGCGACGCTGTATGCCGCGCGGGCGGATGGGGACATTGACCCAGACGAAAAAGCCAAGCTGATGGATGCGATGCGGGACGCAGACCCAGAAGACCTTCAGGCCATACAAAAAGTAATGCAAGAGACACCAGATCCGACGGCAATTGCCGATGCCACGCCCAAAGGGCTCGAGACGCAAGTCTACACGATGTCCTTAAACGCGATTACGCCAGACAACCGCGCAGAAGCGGAATACCTGCATACGCTCGCGCAGCGGTTTGAATTACCGCCACAGACCGTGAACGCCCTGCACGACAGTTTGGCGGTTCCGCGCATTTATCAATAGTGCCGGTGGCGCGCTAAGCGGCTAGTTCAATCCATACAGGCACATGGTCCGATGGTTTGTCGCGCCCTCTGATGTCTTTGTCGATCTGACAATCCATCAGCATGTCTGCCGCCTGCGGACTGAGGAGATGGTGGTCAATACGTATGCCGTTGTTGCGGTTCCACGCGCCTGCCTGATAGTCCCAAAAACTGTAGTGTCCGGTACCTTGTGTGCGCGCACGAAATGCTTCTGTCAGTCCAAGGTTAAGCAATTTCCGAAATGCAGCGCGGCTTTCCAGCCGGAACAGGGCATCGTCGCGCCAGCTGTCTGGCTTTGCCGCGTCTTCAGCTTGCGGTATAATATTGTAGTCGCCGGCCATCACGAAGGGAACCTCTTCTGCCAGTAAGGCGCGGGCACGGTGATAAAGCCGCTCCATCCACGCCAGCTTGTAATCGTATTTTGGGCCGGGCGCCGGGTTCCCGTTGGGCAAGTACAGCCCGCAAAGCCGTACGGCGTGACTGTCGCCCATCACGGTCGCCTCGATGTAGCGCGCCTGTTCATCGCCGTCGTCACCGGGCAACCCGCGGGTGACGTCTTCCAGCGGGCGCTTTGACAGGATGGCGACACCATTAAAGCTTTTTTGCCCGTGGGTTTCTACGTTGTAGCCGCGATCTTCGAAAATCTCGCGCGGAAATGTCTCGTCAACGGATTTAATTTCTTGCAGCAAAGCCACGTCGGGCTGTGCTTCATCCAGCCACGCGGGCAGCGCGTCAATGCGGGCCTTGATGCCGTTGATGTTGAATGTGGCAATCTTCATGTCGCATCCTCCGCTGCCGTCTGTCTTCGTATCGCCGATGCGCCACGACTGAGCAAGAGAGAACCTCGCTCCAACCCGCTATTTCGGGGGAGGTGATTCTTGTTAACCTTTTAAATGCGAGTCGATGCTTATGGTTAATATCCACAGATTTATCCACTGTGGATAAAAAAAGTTTATCAAAATGCAACGTGAATAAACTGCGATTAGTCAGCGTGCTATGGCGCAGAACGAGCCTGTGGATAACCTAGGGTTAATATATCCTTAACGAGAAAAAAGCTTCTCAACTCTCCTTAAACGAGCAAACGTCAAGGGGCATTAACCAACCTCTGAAAGGGATACACGATGACAATGAACGCACAGATTCAGGAAGCTTTTGACACCATTATGGCACCATCCGCCGACGCGCATGGCGGAGAGGCAACAGGGCTATTCACGACATCCATGTCGCCTCAAGGCAGCGATATAATGTGTGGTGAAGGAACCGACCTGTTCACAACTTCGATGACACCTCAGAGTTCAACCATGACGGGGGCGGACACGGGCCTTTATACAACCAGCATGGTGTCCGGCCGCGATGCCCTGAGCGGCGAAGCGACAGGTCTTTTTACGACCAGCATGACGCCTTCTAGCTAAAATTTATTTCCGAACCGTGCCTGGGGTAGGGCGCGGTTCGGTCTTTTTGCATTTTTCCGGATACAGCAGGTGTTTTCATGACCAATGTCGTCTCTATCGGGCTACCAAAAAGACCCAATCTAGGACAGCGCCAGTCGGCTTTGTTGCAAAGCTTTGCGCAGCACCGCCGGGCAACAGATGATGTGTTCTGGCTAAAGGAAAATGCTGAAGCTCTGAATATTCTGGCAACCAGCGGTGCAGCATTGCCACCGCAAGGGCTCGACGCATACGCAGCGTTCTACGAGACGCTTGAAGAACGCATGCGCTTTTTTCCACAGTACTACCGTTTTCTGCTCTCGATCTGTCTTGACCTTGAAGACCTTGGCATGCCCGGAAATACTGGTCAGCAGCTTTGTGACCAAGTGTTCAAGGAAGGTTACGTCGAAAGTGAATTGTCTGACCTTCAACGCGCTGAGACGGGCCGGCTGATCGCGCGGCGCGGGCGCAGGGCACTGGATGGCGCGCTGTCTGACCGGCTCATTGAATTTATATCGCATGCTGAAACATTCACACTTCCCAACAAAAAAGTGTCCTACGAGCTGACACACATAGTGTTTTATCTCTCCGACTACGGGGCGCGTCCGTTGGATCTGCCCAAACGTGCGATCACCAGTCTCGAGTATGCGGGCCTTTTGGCTTACCTCGATCAGGATCTGGATCTGTTGTCAGAGGTTTGTGTGGCCATGCGCTTTGCAGGACATGCGCCTAGTCAGATTTGGGAGGACTGGCTAGAGACCGAGTTGCATGGCTTTGCGATCAGGCCAGTGCCATCCGCACCCGCTGCCGACGCCTATCACGAATACCTCGTCACCAATTGGTGGGCGACGCTGTCAGGACACCCCAGCTTTCGCGGCATCCAGGAACCGGGATCGATAGAAGTTATCCGCCGGGCTTCAGAGCGGGGGCCTTTACGGGCCATGTCGGAATTGATGTATCAACTGGGTGCCGCGCGCACCGCAAAATGGTCTCATATGCGCGCGCTGCTAGAGCAAGCCCTGCCACCAGAACACCACACTATCCTTATCGGTGCATAGCAGTCTTCAGATCAGTTCGAGACGTTTTTCAAAGGCTTTTCGCGCGCATAAAGTATTTTGAAACAGTACTGTGCGTGATTAACTTAAAGTTACATCGAGAATGAGGTGCCACAGCCGCAAGAGCTACTTGCGTTGGGGTTTTCAATGATAAAGCGTGCGCCGATCAGCTCTTCGCTGAAATCAATCACTGCATCTGCTAGGAACGGCAGGGATACGGCATCGACAACCACCTTTTGTCCTGCGCCCTCAAGCACCAGATCATCGTCGCGTGGTTCGTCCAGATCAATCTCATACTGAAACCCTGAACATCCGCCGCCTTCGACGGCGACCCTAAGCGCTTTGCCTTGATCAGACGCGCCAATCTCGGCGAGCCGTTCAAATGCGCGTGGTGTGACTGTAGGCGGGAGTTGCATTGCCGTGCTCCGTCAAACGGTTTCATTAACTTACGCAATGCAATATAGAAACTTACACCACAGGCGACAAGGACCTAGCCGATGACTGCACCCTTTGCCTCTGATCCCAAGCGCGCCCGCGGACGGCGCCTCCCAGAGGAAGAAAGCACTTTCCGGTCTTGTTTCCAAAGGGATCGTGACCGGATAATCCACGCCAGCGCATTTCGCCGCCTCAAGCACAAAACGCAGGTTTTTATCGAGCATGAGGGCGATTACTACCGAACAAGGCTAACGCATTCGATCGAAGTGGCACAGGTTGCGCGCACGATCTCGGGTGCCTTGGGCCTGAATGCCGAACTGACCGAGGCGGTCGCGCTTGCCCATGATCTGGGGCACACCCCCTTTGGCCACACAGGCGAAGACGCGCTTTCTGCGATGATGGCGCCCTATGGCGGCTTTGATCACAATGCACAGGCCATCCGAATCGTAACGAACCTTGAACGTCACTACGCAGATTTTGATGGCCTGAACCTGACGTGGGAAACCCTTGAAGGACTGGCCAAGCACAACGGCCCTGTTACGGGTGACATTCCTTGGGCGCTCAAAGCATATAACGCCGAACATGATCTTGAACTTGGGACATTTGCCAGCGCAGAGGCACAGGTGGCCGCAATCGCCGATGACGTGGCCTATAACCATCATGATTTGCATGACGGGCTGCGGGCAGAGTTGTTCTCGACAGACGAGTTGGCCGAACTGCCTATTCTTAACGCCTGCTTTTCCGACGTGGACGCGTTGTATCCGGGATTGAATTATTATCGCCGCCGGCACGAAGCTTTGCGGCGATTTTTCGGTGTCTTGGTCGAAGATGTCATCGGTTTGGCCGAGATGCGTCTGCGCGATCTGAACCCCCAGTCGGTGGACGATATTCGCGCGGCAAAGCGGTCGATTATCCGGTTTTCCGATGATGTGTTCGAAGACCTCAAGGTGATCCGCGCGTTCTTGTTTGACCGCATGTATCGCGCGCCCAGTGTCGTGCAGATGCGGGTGCAAGTGACCAAGGTGGTAGAAGAGCTTTTTCCCTATTTCATGGGACACCCGGATCAATTGCCGAAACAGTGGCGTAAAGACGTTGACGCGGCTCAGTCGGAAACCGATCTGGCCCGTATTGTGTCGGATTATATTTCGGGGATGACGGATCGCTTTGCCTTGCAAGAGCACGCCCGTCTGATTGACGGGGCGCCTTAGATCGTTTGACGTGCCATGCGCAGGTTGACCCGCGCCCGTCGCGTGATACACCGCGCCAAAGCTTTGATGTGGGACCCTCCGATGAACCTATTTGCCGATATTCGTGTGCTTGTTCTTGATTGTCTGGACCAGATGGTCACAGCGGGTCAGTTGCCCGACGGACTGGCGACCGGCAACGTAACGGTCGAGCCGCCGCGCGATCCGGCCCATGGCGATATGGCAACGAATGCCGCTATGGTGCTGGCCAAGCCTGCAGCGCTCAAGCCGCGGGACATCGCGGACGCTTTGGCAGAAAAACTGCGCGCCGATCCGCGTATTACAGAAGCATCTGTTGCCGGCCCGGGGTTCTTGAACCTGCGTCTGGCACCTGCGGCGTGGTATAACGTATTGGGTAGCGTTCTTGAGGTGGGCACGGATTTCGGACGCGGCAGCGTCGGTGCCGGGCAGCGTGTGAATGTCGAATTTGTCTCCGCCAACCCGACAGGACCTTTGCACGTGGGCCACACACGTGGCGCAGTTTTTGGCGATGCTTTGGCGTCGCTCTTGGATTTTGCGGGTTTTGATGTCACGCGGGAATACTACATCAACGACGGGGGCGCGCAGGTTGATGTGCTCGCCCGTTCTGTTTATTTGCGCTATCTCGAAGCGCATGGGCAGGAAGTAGCCTTTGCCGATGGCACGTATCCGGGCGACTATCTGATCCCGGTCGGGCAACAGCTCAAGGATCTGAAGGGCGACGCCTATGTCGACCAGCCCGAAGAGATGTGGCTGGACGACGTGCGCAGTTTCTCCACCGACGCGATGATGGACCTGATCCGGGCAGACCTCAAAGCCTTGGGAGTAGAGATGGATGTGTTTTATTCCGAAAAATCACTCTATGGGACAGGCCGCATCGAGGCTGCGATTGCAGACCTCAAATCGAAGGGGTTGATTTACGAAGGTGTGCTGGAGCCGCCAAAGGGCAAAAAACCTGAAGACTGGGAACCGCGAGAGCAAACGCTGTTCAAATCGACCGAACATGGTGACGATGTTGACCGCCCTGTGATGAAATCGGACGGCACCTGGACATATTTTGCGCCTGACATTGCCTATCACTATGACAAGGTGAGCCGCGGGTTCGATGCGCTGATTGATATTTTCGGTGCGGACCACGGGGGATACGTCAAGCGGATGAAGGCTGCGGTTTCGGCGCTGTCGGATGGTAAAACCCCGCTGGACATCAAACTGACGCAGCTGGTGAAACTGTTCAAAAATGGTGAGCCGTTCAAAATGTCGAAACGGGCAGGGACCTTTGTGACCTTGCGCGATGTGGTCGATCAGGTCGGGCCAGATGTAACCCGTTTTGTGATGTTGACGCGCAAAAACGATGCGATGCTCGATTTTGACTTTGACAAGGTGATGGAGCAGAGCCGCGAAAACCCTGTGTTTTATGTACAGTATGCGCATGCCCGGGTCGCGTCTGTCTTGCGCAAGGCGCAAGAGGCGGGCATCGCGGTCGATGATGCAACGCTGCGTGACGCCGACTACGCACTGCTCGATCACCCGTCGGAACTGGGCCTGATTGCAAAGCTTGCCGAATGGCCGCGTCTGGTGGAAACCGCTGCGCGCACGAACGAACCGCACCGCGTTGCATTCTATCTCTATGAGCTGGCGGGCGTCTTCCACGCGCTTTGGAACAAGGGCAACGAAGTACCTTCACTGCGATTTGTGCAGGATGACCCAAAAGTCACACAGTCAAAAATCGCGCTCGCACGTGCCACGAGCGTTGTAATTGCAGCAGGTCTTGGTATTCTGGGCGTTACACCGGCGCAGGAAATGCGGTAACAATAATCGCGACCCGCGCCAGAGCAGTTAACCAGAAGACAGACCAGACGGGCAATGTACCCTGACGGCGGCGAGGCACTGATGGCGGATGTTGAATTCTCCCATGATATGGGGGCTTATGGCCGTGACGCGGGCGCATATGCTCCGCAACCGGTTGGGCAAAACTCTCTTACAACGATGACAAATGTCGCGGGCGCCTTGGTGTCCCTCGCGTTGATAGCGGGCGTTGGCGTCTGGGGCTACAAGCTTATGGTCCGCGATGTCAGCGGCATTCCGATTGTGCGCGCGGCTGACGGTGACATGCGAGTGCGCCCAGAAAACCCTGGCGGTTTGCTTGCGGAACATCAGGGACTTGCCGTGAATGAAATCGCGGCAAATGGTCTGGCTGCCGGTCCAGTAGACCAGGTCACGCTGGCACCGCCTGCTGTTTCGCTGGATGCCGAAGACCAGCCTGTAGCCGTTTCGCTGGCAACTCAGCCACCTGCAGAAAGCAGCCCCGTAGCGCAACCCGAAACAGTCGAGGCTGCGGCACCTGCTGTGGACAATGACGTTTCGCGAAACGAAATTGATAGCCTTGTTGCCGAACTAATGGCGGATTCCGCCCCGATCGTAGATGTAGAGGGCGCAAAGGTTGTGGGCGCGCGGACAGTCGCTGCAGATGCAACGACCGAGATTGCACCAACACCTGCGGTGCTGGTGACAGAGGCCGTGGCACTAACGGGTATTTCCCAGTCTGTTCGCCCAAAATTGAGACCTGCCAACGGTGCAGCAACGGTGCGCCCCGCCTCTTACACATCCGTGCAGGAAACGGCAGAGATTGACCCCGGCGCTATCCCGTCTGGCACCCGTCTGGCGCAGTTGGGCGCCTATGATAGTCCCGATGTTGCACGGTCTGAATGGGCGCGGATGCAAAGTCTTTTCGGAGATATTCTACAAGACAAATCACGCGTGATTGAAGAGGCGCAATCAAGCGGCCGCACGTTCTACCGGTTGCGGGCAATGGGTTTCGTCGATCTGAGCGATACGCGACGGTTTTGCTCGGCAGTCAAAGCTGAAGGTGTCGATTGTATTCCCGTTCAGACACGGTGAACGCATGACATCTTTCGGCGCGACGATACTGGATGCCGATGGTCTTAAGCTAACGGCCGACGAAAAATCCTTTTTTCGTGATGTGACACCCTTTGGGTTTATTCTGTTTGCGCGCAATATCGATACGCCCGAACAGGTGCGTGCTTTATGTGATGAGCTGCGCGACAGTGTAGGGCGGGATGCGCCGATCACAATCGATCAGGAAGGGGGGCGCGTGCAACGCCTGCGCGCACCGCTCTGGACTGAATGGTTGCCACCGTTGGATTTTGTCGCGGCCGCCGGTGAGCATGCTGAAGAAGCCATGTATCTGCGCTATAGGCTAATCGCAGCCGAACTTTTCGATCTCGGGATTGATAGTAATTGCGCGCCCATGGTCGATGTGGCCTGTGATGCAACGCATGATTTTCTGCGCAACCGCTGTTACGGCACGCATGCTGAAACGGTTGCGCGTCTGGGGCGTGCGGCCTCGGACGGGATGCTGGCAGGCGGTGTGCTGCCTGTGATCAAGCATATCCCCGGTCACGGGCGTGCGACACTGGACAGTCACTATGATTTGCCCCGTGTCATGGCCGAGCTTGATGAGCTGACAGCATCTGATTTTGCGCCGTTTGCGGCACTCAAGGACGTACCGATGGGAATGACAGCGCATCTGGTCTACGAGGCACTCGACGTGCTTCCTGCGACCCTGTCGCCCAAAGTCATGTCGGTGATCCGCAATGACATCGGTTTTGACAATCTGATTATGACTGACGACATCTCGATGAAGGCGCTGTCGGGCACACTTACCCAGATCAGCCAAGGTGCGCTGGACGCAGGCTGTGATGTAATCTTGCATTGTAATGGTACGCTGGACGCCCGTCGTGAAGTCGCAGAAGCGGCAGGCAAGATGACTTTTGCTGCACAGACCCGCGCGGAACGTGCTTTGGCCGCGCGCCGCCCCCCCGATGATATTGACATTCCGGCCGTGCAGGCTCAGCTTGGGGCGCTGTTGAACGGGGCGTAAAGGTCGAAATTGAAGCATGGCTGAGATACCATTCGAAGAAGACACGGTATCGGTAGCCGACCGCATGGCTGCGGAAGCGCTGATCGTCGATGTCGACGGGTTCGAAGGGCCACTGGATGTGCTGTTGACGTTGTCGCGTACTCAGAAAGTGGATCTGCGCAAGATTTCAGTTCTCGCACTGGCGCAGCAATACCTTGCGTTTGTCGAAAAAGCAAAGCGGCTTAGATTGGAACTGGCCGCAGATTACCTTGTGATGGCGGCTTGGTTGGCATTCCTTAAATCGCGTTTGCTGCTGCCACCGGACCCCACCGATGAAGGCCCCAGTGGTGAAGAACTGGCGGCGCATCTCGCCTTTCAGCTGGAGCGGTTGCAAGCGATGCGGGACGCGGCGGCACGGCTGATGGGCCGTGACCGGTTGGGGCGTGATTTTTTCCAGCGCGGGCAAACCCATGAGGTAACGCGCACCCGCAAGGTCAAATACACGGCGACGCTGCTGGATTTGATGCAGGGCTATGCCCGTATCCGTACCCGTGACGAATTCAGACCCTTCGTTATGGACCGTGATGCGGTTTTCACCATGGAGCAGGCACTGGACCGCATGCGCGGACTGATCGGCTATGCTGGTGACTGGACGGATATCTCTAGCTACTTGCCAGAGGGTTGGGAAATTGACGCGGGCCGCCGCCGTTCAGCGACGGCGTCGACATTCGCGGCGTCGCTTGAGCTTGTCAAAGAGGGGCATTTGGAGATACGTCAGTCGGGCACATTCGAGCCGATCCAGCTGCGCAAGAAGGACCCCCGTTCGTGAGCGAAGACACGCAACCCGACGTTCCTGATGAAGACGCGCAGAGCCTCTTTGAAGCACCACCCATGGGCGAGCAAGAACGCATGGTGGAAGCCATTCTATTTGCCACTGCCGAGCCGATCACGATCAAAGAATTATCTGCGCGCATGCCGCATGGTTCGGACCCGGCAGAAGCGCTGGTGCATTTGCGTAAACGCTACGAGGGGCGCGGCGTGAACCTCAACAAAATCGGGGACGCATGGGCTTTGCGCACGGCGTCCGATCTTGGCTTTCTGATGCAACGCGAAACCGTTGAGACGCGCAAGCTGAGCCGTGCCGCGATCGAAACACTGGCAATCATTGCCTATCACCAGCCAGTGACCCGCGCCGAAATTGAAGAGATCCGTGGGGTTTCTGTGTCTCGGGGAACTGTGGATCAGTTGCTTGAAATGGAGTGGATCCGCTTTGGGCGTCGCAAGATGACACCGGGGCGGCCCGTCACCTTTGTCGTCACCTCAGAGTTTCTCGACCACTTCGGCCTTGAAAGCGCGCGCGACCTGCCGGGCGTCAAGGAACTGCGTGCTGCGGGGCTTTTGGAAAATCGCCCACCACCCGGAAGCTTCCAGATTGGTGCCGGGGACGAAGACGACGAAGAAGAGAGCACTGAAGGCCAAAGCGAGTTGTTCGAGGATTGACCTGATCGCCCTGAAAATCGCCACATTTTCTGCTATAGTCCCCCCTGAGGCATAGAGCAGGATAAAAAATGAACCGGATGATAACGATGATCATGCGACGCTTTCTAACCAAAGCTGTCATGACAGGTATGAACCGTGGCATCGAGAGCATGTCGTCTGGTCAACCATCAGGCCAACAGCAATCCAAAGGTCAGAAAGAAACGGTGAAGCGTGCGCGTCAGTCCATGAGGGCGATGCGCCGTGTTTCGCGGTTCTGACAGGCCTTACGAGGGCATCTTGAAATGCTTGGATAGTTTGAGACCCTGACCTTGGTAATTAGATGAAATACCTGTGCCGTATAGCTGCGTCGGCACCTCGGCCATGCGCTCATAGACCAAACGCCCCACGATCTGCCCGTGTTCCAGCACGAAGGGGGCTTCGTGGCAGCGCACCTCCAGAACGCCCCGCGACCCGCTGCCACCTGCGTCTGCATATCCGAAACCGGGGTCGAAAAATCCAGCATAGTGTACTCTGAATTCGCCAACCATCGCCAGAAAGGGCGCCATCTCGGCTGCGTATTCCGGTGGGATCGTCACGGCTTCACGGCTGACAAGGATATAGAACGCGCCGGGATCAAGGATGATCTGGCCGTTATCGCTGTGCACTTCTTCCCAGTAGTCGGCGGCGGTATACTTGCCGATCTGCTCTAGATCGATCACGCCGGTATGGGGCTTTGCGCGGTAGCCAACAAGCGTGGTGTCCTTGAGCCGGAGATCAACGGAAAAGCCCAAGCCGTCATCGATCACAGCACTGCCGTCAACCAATGGTGTTTTGTCGTGCAGCGCCCGCAGGTCCTGATCTGACAACACGGCTTGGCCTTGACGGAACCTGATCTGGTTCAGGCGCATGCCGGGACGGACCAAAACCGAAAAAGAACGCGGGCAAATCTCGGCATAAAGAGGGCCGTGATAACCCGGTACGATGCGATCGAATTCAGTGCCGCCATCCGTGATCGTACGCGTCAGAAGATCAAGGCGTCCGGTCGAGCTTTTGGCATTGGCGACAGCTTGGACATCATTCGGCAGTGCCAGCGACTCCATCAAAGGCACAACGTAAACGCAGCCTTTTTCCAACACGGCACCGTCGCGCAGGTCGACGCGGTGCATTTCGAATTCCCTGAGGCGGTCGGATACGCGCGCGTCATGACCTGACAGAAACGAGGCTCGCACACGATAGGCCACGCTGCCCAGACGCAGATCAAGACTGGCGGGCTGGATTTGTTCCGGTAGAATCTTGCGCGTTGCTGCAATCTGGTTGTCGGCGATCATCTTTTCGATCGACTGGTTGGGCAACACACCGCTCATGCCGGATCTCCTTGAAATGCAAATGCCCGCACTGCAGTAGCGCGGGCATTTCGCATGGGTCGTAATTTGGTCGGGCTAGCAGGACTCGAACCTGCGACCTTCCGTCCCCCAGACGGACGCGCTACCAGGCTGCGCCATAGCCCGACTTGACCCGCTTCATACCCGATCTGGGCGTCGTGACAAGAGAGAAATACCAC
>Ga0316197_10002103_pt1 | contig 14220 bp, 12 predicted proteins | sample OudBiesiAoxic_MG_FD_204939 | JGI IMG/M metagenome (GOLD analysis project Ga0316197, IMG submission 204939) | Coastal sediment microbial communities from Oude Bieten Haven, Netherlands - site A oxic | ecosystem: Environmental > Aquatic > Marine > Coastal > Sediment | place: Netherlands...
CCGATGACGTCTCGCAGGTCCGACGAGCGCCCGAGCTCGCCGCGAGGTGGGGACAACCCCACCTTCGATTCGCCGGCGTGCTCCATGTCGCCCGGAGGCGGGGTGAGCGCACGATGACGACATGAGCACGACATCTCTCCTTCTGCAAGAACCGACGTCCGGACCAGCGACCGAGGACACGACGGCGCATGTCCAGGCTCGAAGCCTCACCAGGATCTGGGGACGCGGAGCTGCGGCCCAGATCGGCATCTCCGACATCGACATCGACCTCCACCGAGGCGAACTCGTGGCCCTGATCGGTCCGTCCGGCTCGGGGAAGAGCACCCTCGGGTCGCTGCTCGCCGGGATCGACCAGCCGACGTCGGGCTCGCTCGTCGTCGGCGGCGACCGGATCGACGGGATGCGTCCCGACCGTCTCGCCACCTGGCGCGGCCAACACGTCGGGATCGTGTTCCAGGACTTCCACCTCCTGCCGACCCTCACGGCCCTCGAGAACGTCGAACTCGCCATCGAACTCGGGCTCGCCCGCGTGGGTCGCCGCGACCGTCGAGCCCGGGCGATGTCATCGCTCGAGCAGGTCGGGCTCGGGGACCTGTCCCGCAAGCTCCCGGCCCAGATGAGCGGCGGCGAGCAACAGCGGGTCGGCATCGCACGGGCGATGGTCCGCGAGCCGTCGTTGCTGGTCGCCGACGAGCCGACCGGGAGCCTCGACCAGGCCAACGGCCACGAGGTGTTCGAACTCCTGACCGGCCTCGCCCATCACGGCACGACCATCGTGTTCATCACCCACGACCTGGCGCTCGCGAGCGACGCCGATCGGGTGGTCGCCATGATCGACGGCCGGATCGACTCGATCACCGATCGCGGAGGTCGCTGAGATGTCCGGCTTCGTGCACCAGTTCCGCCGAGCCCCCGGGCGGATCCTGGCCAGTGTCTTCGCACTCGCCCTCGCAGTTGGAGCGGTCGGTGTGCTGGGGGTCCCAACCGTCGCCGGCGGAACGCTCGATGCAGCCGTCGAACGCGACGGACTCGCCGACATCCTCGTCGCGACGACGCCGATCGACGCCGATCAGCTCGCCAGCGTCGCCGCCCTCGATGGCGTCGCCGCCGCCGAGGGTCAGGTCGTGGTGGCAGTCGAGACGACCGACGGGATCGAGACCAGTCTGATCGGGCTCGACCTCGACGACCAGACGATGGACATCCTCCAGTTGACCGAAGGTCGTCTGCCCGCCGAACCACACGAGATCGTCACGAGCTCGGGCTTCGGCACGGTCGGCGACCGGCTCGTCGTCGACGACACCGCCCTCGAAATCGTCGGACACGGCGGGACCCTGCGGTGGGCGGACTCCGCCGTGGCGTACGTCGATCTCGAATCGGTGCTCGCCCGCACCGGTGGGACGAACCAGCTCGTCATCACCGCCGTCGACGACGGGATCGACGAACTCCGAGCGATCGCGGACGCCGCTCGTGACGTACTCGCCGACGAGGGTGCCGCCTTCACCGAGTTCCCCGTCTACCTGCCCGACGGATCGACCCCGATCGACGCCGACATCGAGCAGGTGAGCAACCTCATCGGGCTGCTCGGCATCGTGGCCGGGCTCGTCGCACTCGTGCTGCTCGCGTCGACAACGACCACGCTGATCACCGAGCGCACCCGTGAGGTCGCCGTGATGCGGGCGCTCGGAGGCCGCTCGCGGCCGCTTCGTCGTCGACTGCGCAGGATCGCCATCTCGATCACCGCCGTCGGGCTCGCCGTGGGTCTCCCGTTGGGTGTGCTCATCAGCAACCTCATCGCCCGGATGGTGCTCGAGGAGTTCGTGGGCGTCACCCCCGGCCTCGCCGTCGACTGGATGGTCGTCGCACTCAGCGCGGTCGGCGCGCTTCTCGGCGCCCGGCTCGTCGCCGCTCGCGCGGCCGCTCGGGTCACCCGGCTCCCGCTGGCCGAAGCGTTGCGAGATCGCGACGGCGCCCCCTACGGTCGCAGCTCCGGCCAGCGGCTCGCCGCCCGGATCCCGACCGGCGGCCTGTTCGCCCGGCTCGCCACCCGCGCCTCGCTCCGCCGGCCGGCTCGGACGGTTGCGGTCGTCGTCCAGATCTCCGCGGCCGTCGGTGCTGCATTCCTCGTGCCGAGCCTCGTCACGTCGGTCAACGGGTTCAACGCCGCCTCGACCGCTCCGTGGACGTGGGAGTCGCTCACGTCATCGCGCGACCCGGGGCTGCCGTTCGATGTCGATGGCCTGGAAGGGCATGACGACGTCGAGGCCGGTGTCTACTCCTTCGGCGAGATCGACGACTGGGAGGTCGACGTCTACGGTCTCGAATCCGACACACGCTTCTTCCAGAGCGAGCTCCGCAGCGGCCGGTCGCCGTCCGCCGGCTCACGCGAGGCGATGCTCAGCGCCGGCTTCGCCGATCGTCGCGGTCACGACGTCGGAGACGCCATCTCGATCGAGTTGGCCTCCGGGCCGGCGACCTTCGTCATCGTCGGGACCGCAGAAGACGCAGGGCGGGCGCTGTACGTCGACCGGGACGTGCTCGCAGCCGACCTCGGAGCGCCCGGGGGCGCGAACGTCGTCTGGTCATCGGATCCGGCACCCGCCCTCGAACTGCCGGTCGCGACCGACGTGGTGACCGCCGACGAACTGGCCGCCGAGAGCCGAGCCGGTCGCGATGCGATCGTGACGATCTTCGGCGCGATCGGCGTCGTGGTCGCAGGAGTCGCAGCGCTGGCTGTCGTGTCGTCGATGACCGTGAGCCTCTACGAACGTCGCCACGAGTTGGCGACATTGCAGGCGATCGGTGCCCGCCGCCGACGCCTACGTGGCCTGCTGGTACGAGAACTCGTGCCCATCGGGCTCGTCGGGATCGCCGGCGGCGTGGTGCTCGGAGCCCTGGGCACGCGCGGCATCATCGGTTCGTTCGAGGCCAGCAACGCCGTCGACATCGGCGTGGTGGATGCCACCGGAGCACTTCCGTTCATCGTCCTGGCCACGCTGGCCGTGCTGATCATGCTCGCCGCCCTCGTCACCCGCAGCGTCGGGCGGCGGCCGGTGGCAGTGACACTGCGTGGTGCGGCATGAGCGTGTGGAGCGACCCGAGCGTGTCGCCGACGACCGACTCGACGTCAGCCGGGCGCGAGACTGGCGCCGTGAGCCAGCTCCCGCCGCCGACCGAGCCGAGCGTCCCGCCGTCGGCTCCGGCAGCACCACCTCCCGCGCCGGCAGCAGGCACGCCCGATCAGCGGTGGGACTGGGACCGGACCCGCGATCTCGCCGAGACCTGGTTCCGCCCGCTCGCAGCGCCGGAGGGATGGCGGGCCCTGGTGTTCCTGTTCGTGAGCGCGATCGCATCGCCGCTGCTTTTCGTGGCCATGGTGGTGTTCGGCGCGATCACCTTCGGGTTGCTGTTCGTCGCCATCGGTTTCCTCCTGATCGTGCCCTTCTTCCGGCTCGTCGAAGGGCTCACCGGGCTCGAGCGTCGGCTCGCCGCATTCGCCGGTCACGAGATCGAAGCGCGCGCGGTCGTTCCGCTCGATGGCGTCGGGCCGAAGCAGATCTCGAACGCAGTCACCGACCCCTCCCGATGGCGTCAGGTCGGCTTCGTCGCCGCCAACGTCGTGCTCTCGTTCCTCCTGTTCGGCTTCGGGGCGTTCCCGCTCTCGCTCGTCGTCCAGATCGTGTTCGGCGATGGCATCTTCGGGCCGGCGGGCGGCGGCGCCCTCGATCTCCTGGCGCTGCCACTGGTGGTCGTCGCCGCCGGCGCGATCCCACGGATCGCGATCTGGACAGTCGGCCTGAAAGTCCAGATCGACACCTGGTTCCTCGGACCCGACCGGCTCGCAGCCGCCGAGCGCCGCGTCTCGGACCTCTCGATCCAGCGCCAGGACATCCTCGACGCGGTGGCGAGCGAGCGCCGCCGGATCGAGCGCAACCTCCACGACGGCGTCCAGCAACAGCTGGTCGCTCTCGGCCTCGACCTCGGGATGGCGGAGAACCAGATCGATCGTGACCCCGACGCTGCCAAGGAGCTGATCGCGAGCGCCCGGCAGAAGGTTCAGGGTTCGATCGGCGAGCTGCGCCAGCTCGGCCGCGGTCTGCACCCGGCAATCCTCGAGGACAGGGGCATCGATGCCGCCCTGTCGGCGATCGTCGGGACGGCGCCGATCCCGGTCTCGGTCCACGTCGACCCGGATCTCGGACTGTCGACCGATGCGGCCGAGACGGTCTACTTCATCGCCAACGAGGCCATTGCGAACGTCCTGAAGCACGCCGACGCCCGGGTTGCCTCGATCCACGTCTCCAAGGTCGCCGCGAACGTGCGGGTGACCGTCCACGACGACGGGGTCGGCGGGGCCGACCCCGCAGGCGGCACCGGCATCCTCGGGATCCGTGCCAGAGTTCGCGCCGTGGACGGCACGTTCTCGATCACCTCGCCCGCTGGAGGACCGACGACCCTCGTCGCCGAGATCCCGCGGCACCCGGGAGCCGGCCATGGCTGAGGAACCGACCACCCCGCTGCGAACCGTCATCGCCGACGACTCGGTGCTCCTGCGCGACGGGTTGGTGCGCTTGCTCACCGATTCGGGATTCGACGTCGTCGCAGCCGTCGGCGACGCCGATGGTCTCCTCGACGCTGTCACCGAGTACGCGCCCGACCTGTGTCTCGTCGACGTGCGGATGCCGCCGACGCACACCGACGAGGGTCTCCGGGCGGCCATCGAGATCCGCCGCCGCAGTCCCGATGTCGCAGTGCTCGTCCTCTCCCAGTACGTCGAGGAGCGCTACGCGGCCGAGCTGTTGACCGGCGACGTCGCGGGTGTCGGCTACCTGCTGAAGGACCGGGTGATCGACGTCGACGATTTCCTGGTGTCGCTGCGGCGTGTCGCCGCCGGTGGGAGCGCGATCGACGCCGAGGTGGTCAGCCAGATCCTCGGCCGGTCGCACCGCACGAGCGACCTCGACCGGCTCACCCCACGGGAGAAGGAGGTGTTGACGCTCATGGCGGAGGGGCTCTCCAACGGCGGGATCGCAGAGCGGCTCGTGATCTCCCACGGCGCAGTCGAGAAACACATCTCGAACGTGTTCATGAAACTCGGACTCGACGTCGAGGAGAGCGGCCACCGCAGGGTGCTCGCAGTGCTGACCTATCTCCGGGGCACGTGACGCGCTCAGGTCGCAGCGGCGAGCGGGCCGGTATCACAACGACGTGGCAGTCATCGCTTCGACGACATCGATCATCGCTTCGCCGGTGTTGCCGGCCAGGAACCGATCGCAGTAGGGCAGCGCCGCGGACATCCCGCCGGTGTTCGGTTCGAACCCGGCAGCGGCCGCCCGCGGATTCACCCACACGACACGATGGGCGAGCAGCGAGAGCCGCTTCATGTGGCGCTCGAGCTGCGCGGGATCGTCGGCGTCCCATCCGTCGGAGCAGATCAGGACCACAGCGCCTCGCACGGTCGTGTTCCACGTTCGGTGGTGCAGCAGGGTCTGCAGGCTCGTGGCGAGTCGCGTTCCTGAGAACCGGTCGGTCACCGTGTCGGTCACCTGAGCGATCGCCGCCGAGGGCGTGCGGTGGCGAACGGCGGGAGTGATCCGGCTGAGGCGCGTCGCGAAGGCGAAGATCTCGGCGCGATGCTGGATCGCAAGCGCTCGGGTGAGATGCAGGTAGGCGCGCGCGTAGTGCTCCATGGAGCCACTCACGTCCAGCAGCACGACGACGTTGCGCGGCTGGCGCTGCGGCGTCGAGTGCAGCAGGGTGATCACGTCACCTCCCGTGTGCATCGATCGACGCAGACTCCGTCGCATCGCGATCGGCCCGCTCGAACGGGTGGTCCTGCGGCGACGGGTGCGTCGTTGTGGCCACTCGGTGACGGCGGATTCGAGGAGCGCGCCCACCCGCTCCAGTTCCGCCTCGTCGAGCAGATCGAACGGGCGCTGCATCTCCGACTCGGTCGGCGATGGTCGAAGCTCGGGGATCGCCAGATCGTCGAGGTCGTCTGCGTCGTCGTCGGCGGTGTCGAAGCTGACCGACGGCAGCGTCGCCCACGGCAGCCCGCCCGATTCCGTCGAGTCGTCCGCGAGTTCACGGCGCATCGGCACGAGCACGTCGTCGTCGCGTTGCGACGGGGCGGGCTCCTGGCCGCGGCGTTCCGACCGCAGCGTGCCCGCCTCGGTGTCGAAGACGGCATCGAAGACGGCATCGAACCGTTCGAGTTGTGAGTGACGGCTCACGAAGCTGAGTCGACAGACCCAATACAGGTCCGACAACGTCAACGGCCCGGCGACCTCGAGTGCCGTGGTGCACCGTTCGAGTGCGGAGAACGACGCGTCGACGTCGGCGCGGCGGAGCCGCTCGGCGAAGGTCGCGGCGAAGATCGCCCGGTCGACTCCGGCGAACAGCGCGTTGGTCGTCACCGTCGCTTGAGCACCAGCCTCAATGCGATCAGCACGGCGATCACCGCCGCGATCGGGATCAGTCGCTTGTACACCGAACTCCCGGCGTACTCCATGAGGTCGAGGGCTTCCGCCTGCGGTGGACGCGGCCGGTCGGGTGCGGTCGCCGGCGCAGCAGCCCCTGGCGCCGCAGCGCCCTCGGCGGCGACCGCATCGATGATGGCCTCGCCGAGCAGTTCCTGCTCGATGCAGTCGACGAACTGATCGATCAGCTTGCCCGAGACCTCGGCGATCATCCCCTTGCCGAACTGCGCGACCTTGCCCGAGATCTTCAAGTCGGTGGTGATCGACACCTTGGTACCGTCGCCGTCGGCGATCATGTCGGCGGTGATCTTGGCCGACGCGTTGCCGGAGCCGCGTGAATCTCGTCCGGACGCAGAGATCTCGACGTGGTGGGTTGCTTCGTCACGTTGTACGAACAACGCGCTGCCCGAGTAGTCGGCGGTGACGGGTCCGACCTTGACCTTGATCTTCCCCTTGTACTCATCGGCGTCGTGATCCGTCAGCGTCGCCCCGGGAAGGCATGGCGTGATCAGCGGAATGTCGGTGAGCACCTCCCAGGCGCGATCGATGGGCACGCTGACCCTGAACTCGTTCTCGAGCTTCATGATGTTCCTCCTGTTGGGGTGCTTGATGTCGGGTCGGTGGCTGTTTCGAGGATCACTTGGACGGTGTCGACGTCGTCGGGTGTCTTCGCGAGCGCGCCGACGGTTGCTCGGGCGACGTTCGGTTCCAGTTCCGTCACGCCGAGCGCGTGCAGTGCGCTGACCCAGTCGATCGCCTCGGCGAGTCCCGGCGGCTTGTCGAGCTCGAGGGTGCGGGCGCTCGAGACGAACGCCGTCGCCGCGTCGATCAGGGCCGTGTCGGCGCCCGGCACCCGCCGCCGCACGATCGCCGCCGCGCGCTCGACGGCCGGGTACTCGATCCAGTGGAAGTAGCACCGGCGCTTGAGGGCGTCGTGCAACTCGCGGCTGCGATTCGACGTGAGGATCACGATCGGGGGGCGGTTCGCGGTGAACGTGCCGATCTCGGGAACCGTCACCGAGGATTCGCCGAGGAACTCCAGCAGGAGGGCTTCGAACTCGTCGTCGGACCGGTCGATCTCGTCGATCAGCAGCACCGGTGGAACGTCGCCGGTGTGGCGTACCGCCGCGAGCAGGGGACGATCGAGGAGGTACTCCTCGGTGAACAGGTCGGTCTTGGAGATGTTCTCCGCCGTCACCTCGGCGAGGCGGATCGACAACATCTGGCGCGGGTAGTTCCACTCGTACAGCGCTTCGGCGGCGGTGATTCCCTCGTAGCACTGGAGCCGAATCAACGGTGTCCCCAGGGCGGCGGCGAGCGCCTTCGCGGCGGTCGTCTTGCCGACGCCGGGTTCGCCTTCGAGCAGGAGCGGTTGACCGAGTCGCATCGCGAGGAAGAGCGCCATCGACAGCCCCTCGTCGACGAGATAGTCGACCGCGTCCAGCTGTGCGCGCAGGTCGGTGAGGGACTGGTCCGACATCAGGTGGACTCCAGCAGGTGCTCGTAGTCGGCCCATGTGTCGACGTCGATCGGCACGGGGCCGTCGACGGTGGCCTCGGTCACGGCATACCGGCCGGATTCGAGGAGCTTCCACACCGCCTTGTCGCCATGGAGCGCGGCGAGGTCGTCGAAGATCGAACGCGCGAACCAGAACGGGTGACCGCGGCCGTCGTCGTAGCGGCACACGGCGAGCGCGGCGTCGGCGGCGTCGGCTGTCGCTCGAAGCGTGTCGACCGTCCGCGGCTCGATGCCGGGTTGGTCGCCGAGGAGCAGCACGAGCGCCTCGGACCGCTGGTCGATCGCAGCCAGTGCGGCGACGATCGAGGACGAGCAACCGGTCGTGTAGTACACGTTGTCGACGACGTCGCAGCCCGCCAGGTCGACCGTCGACCGGACGTCGTCACCTGCACCGCCGAGCGCCACGACGAGTTGGTCGAAGCTGCACCCGCGAGCCATGTCGAGGGTTGCGTCGAGCAGGGTGCGACCGTGGTAGTCGAGGAGTTGTTTCGGTCTGCCCAGCCGGCTCGATCCGCCGGCCGCGAGCACGAGCCCGGTCGTGAAGCGTCGCACTAGCCGACGCCGAGCTCCTCGGCGTACCGGGTCCGGCAGCCGGGGTTGCAGAACCAGAAATCGGTGCCGTCGTGGTGCAGGTGAGCGGTGTCGTCGCCGATGGTGACCGTCATGCCGCACACCGGGTCGATCGCCGTCTCGGGCCGCGACCGTTCGCCGACGGGCTTGGGTGCCTCGAGACCGTCGACGCGGATCGCCCGCACGACATCCGCGAGGATCGACACGGCGATCTCCTCCGCGGTGCGAGCGCCGATGTCGAGCCCGACCGGGCTGTGCACGACACGTTGCTCATCAGGGTTCAGGTCGAGTGAGGCGAGCACGGCAGCCCCGCGGGTGCGGCTCGCCACGAGCCCGATGAAGCCGACGCCGGCGTCGAGCGCCGAACGGATCCCCTCTTCCTCGCCGCGGCCATGGCTCGCGATGATCACCGCGGTCGCATCGCCGACCGTCTCGGCGTCGTGATCGACGGAGAAGCCGAGGGGTGCACCGAACTGCACGAGTGCGTCCGCGATGGGGGTGGTGCCGACCACAGCGATCCGCGCCGCTGGCAACTTGGGGTCGAGGAACACCTCGATGGCGCCTCCGGACAGGCAGGGGTTCACCACGGTGACGGCGCCCGGGGTGTCGGGGAACGTCTCGCTGCCGTCCGGCAGGATCCTCAGCAGCACGGTGTCGCCGTGCTCCAGCGCGTCGAGGGCGGCCACGCGAACCGACTCCTCGGCGCACTGGCCGCCCACGAACCCCTCGATCGAACCGTCGGGCAGCACGATCGCGGCGTCACCCGGCCGCGCCGACGTCGGGCACTGCGCCCGCACCACCGTCGCCTGCACGAACCGCCGCCGCTGGGCGATCAGTTCACCGGCGCGCGCGGAGATCTGCTGTGCCATCGAGAGCATCAGTTCACCAGCCTTCCCATCAGATGGGGGGCGTGTGGTTGCCCTGCATCGTCTCCCACACACGACTCGGGGTCAGCGGCATGTCGGCGTGACGGATGCCGTAGGGCTTGAGTGCGTCGACGACGGCGTTGACGATGGCCGGGGGCGAACCCACGGTGGCCGACTCACCGACACCCTTGGCCCCGATGGGATGATGCGGCGACGGCGTGACGGTGTGGCCCGTCTCCCAGTTGGGCACCTCCATCGCCGTCGGGATCAGGTAGTCCATCAGCGAGCCGGCGAGACAGTTCCCGGCCTCGTCGAAGGAGATCATCTCCATGAGGGCCATGCCGATCCCGTCGGTGAGACCACCGTGAACCTGGCCTTCGATGATCATCGGGTTGATCTGGGTACCGCAGTCGTCGACGGCGATGAACCGTCGAACCGTGACCTGGGCGGTGCCGGGGTCGACGTCGACGACGCAGATGTAGGCACCGAACGGGTAGGTGAGGTTGTCCGGGTTGTAACAGATCTGCGCCTCGAGGCCGCCCTCGACGCCCTCGGGGAGATCGCCCGCCCCGTGCGCCTTCATCGCGACGTCTTGGATCGTGACGGATTTTTCTGGGTCGCCCTTCACGCGGAACGTGCCCGCCTCGTACTCGACGTCGGCGACCGACACCTCGAGCATCCCCGACGCGATGATCTGCGCCTTGTCGCGCACCTTCCTGGCGACGAGCGCCGCCGCAGCTCCTGACACCGGCGTGGAACGCGAACCGTAGGTGCCGAGACCGAACGGGGTGTTGTCGGTGTCGCCGTGCACGACTTCGATGTCGTCGGGCGGGATCCCGATCTCTTCGCCGATGATCTGGGCGAACGTGGTCTCGTGACCCTGTCCCTGGGTCTTGACCGACAGCCGGACGACCGCCTTGCCGGTGGGGTGGATCCGGAGTTCACATCCGTCGGCCATTCCCAGGCCGAGGATGTCCATGTCCTTGCGGGGTCCGGCACCGACCGCTTCGGTGAAGAACGAGATGCCGATACCCATCAACTCGCCGCGTTCGCGCTTCTCGGCCTGTTCCCTGCGGAGCTCGTCGTACCCGGCCATCGCCATGGCCTTGCGCATGGTGGGTTCGTAGTCGCCCGAGTCGTAGATCCATCCGGTCTTCGTCTCGTACGGGAACTGGTCGGGTTGGATGAAGTTCTGCAGCCGCAGCTCGGCGGGATCCATGTCGAGTTCGTGCGCGAGCACGTCGACCATCCGCTCGACCAGGTACACCGCCTCGGTGATCCGGAACGAACACGCGTAGGCGACGCCGCCGGGCGCCTTGTTCGTGTAGACCGCCGTCATGTGGGCGTAGGCGGCTTCGAGGTCGTAGCTGCCGGTGAACACGCCGAAGAAGCCCGCCGGATACTTGGTCGGCGCGGCGACCCCGTTGAAGGCGCCGTGGTCGGCGAGCACATGGGTGCGGATGGCGCGGATCTTGCCGTCCTTCGACGCGGCGATCTCGCCACGCATGACGTAGTCGCGGGCGAATCCGGTGCTCACCAGGTTCTCCGTACGGTCCTCCATCCACTTCACCGGCTTGCCGATGACGAGCGAGGCGACGATCGCGCAGACGTAGCCGGGGTAGATCGGCACCTTGTTGCCGAAGCCACCGCCGATGTCGGGGGCGATGATGCGGATCTTGTGCTCGGGCAGCCCGGCCACGAGCGCGTACACGGTGCGGTGGGCGTGTGGGGCCTGCGTGGTGCTCCAGAGGGTGAGCTTGCCGGACACCCGCTCGAAGTCGGCGACGCAACCGCAGGTCTCCATGGGGGCGGGGTGCACACGCGGGTACACGATGTCCTCGCTGACGACCACCTCGGCGTCGGCGAACACGGCGTCGGTCGCGTCCTTGTCGCCGGTCTCCCAGTCGAAGCAGTGGTTGTTCGTCTTGCCCTCGAGGTCGTCGCGGATGATCGGCGCATCGGGTTCGAGCGCAGTCCGTACGTCGATCACCGGGTCGAGATCGTCGTACTCGACGTCGATCAGTTCGAGCGCGTCGCGCGCCGCATAGCGGTCCTCGGCGACGACGAACGCGACCTCCTGGTGTTGGAAGCGCACCTTGTCGGTGGCGAGCACTGCTTGGACGTCGTTCGACAGCGTCGGCATCCACGCGAGGTTCTGCTCGGCGAGGTCGGCGCCGGTGATGACGGCAACCACCTTCGGGTGAGCTTCGGCGGCGGTCTTGTCGATGCTGACGATGCGTGCATGCGCGAGGGGCGATCGCAGGATCGCGAGGTGCAGCATGCCCGGGAGCTGCACGTCGTCGCAGTACTGGCCCATTCCCCGAACGAACCGGGGATCCTCCTTGCGGAGCATGCGGCCGAAGCCGACGGGCTTGTGATCGTTGAGGTTGTTGTCCGGCGTCGGTACGGCGTTCGTGTCGACGTTGTCGTCGGTGATGGTCATGAGGCGCTCCCGGTGGGGCTGAGTGTGACGGCTTGTTCGCGTTCCTTGGCGGCGGCCCACTGGATCGAGCGGACGATGGTGGCGTACCCCGTGCAACGGCAGATCTGGCCGCTGATGGCTTCGCGGATCTCGTCGTCGGTGGGGTCCGGGTTGGCGTCGATGAGCGCTCGAGCGGTCATCATCATCCCTGGCGTGCAGAAACCGCACTGCAGTCCGTGGCACTGGATGAAGCCCTCCTGCACGGGATCGAGTTCGCCGTCGACCTCGAGTCCTTCGACGGTGCGAACCTCGTGACCGCCGGCCATGGCGGCGAGCGTGGTGCAACTCTTCACCGGTTCGCCGTCGACCCACACCACGCAGGTGCCGCAGTTGCTGGTGTCGCAGCCCCAGTGGGTGCCGGTCATTCCGAGGTGGTCGCGCAGGTAGTGCACGAGCAGTGTGCGCGGCTCGATGTCACTCGTGACTTCTTCGCCGTTGATGTTCATGGTGACGTCCATGTCATGGTCCCTTTCGTGCCGGCTCAGGCGGAGGCGCGCTCGACGGCTTTGCGGAGCGAACGGATCGTGAGTTCCTTCGCGAGATGGGTCTTGTAGGCGACGGTTCCCCGCGTGTCCTCGGCGGGCGAACAGTTGTCGGCAGCGATCTGCCCGACGAGTGCGTAGAGCTCCTCCGACGGCGGTTGGCCGCGCAGCGCGGCGGAGATCGGTTCGATGTTCGTGAGATTGGGTCCGACCGCGCACAGACCCACACGGCCGTCGGCGATCACGTCGCCGTTCATCGTGACCGCAGCGCCCGCAGAGGCGACGGCCCAGTCGCCGGCTCGGCGCTCCACCTTGTGATAGGCGCTCGACGAGTTCGGCCTGATGGGGATCCGGACCTCGGTGAGCATCTCGCCATCGGCGACGGCGGTCTCGTAGGGGCCGCGGTGGAAGTCGTGCATCGATACGACGCGTTCTCCCGACCCGTTGCGGATCACGCACTGCGCCTCGACGGCATCGCAGACGGCCGACAGGTCCTCCGATGGGTCCGCCTGGCAGAGCGAGCCGCCGAGTGTGCCGCGGTTGCGGACCACGGGATCGGCGATGACCTTCTCGGCGTCGCGAAAGATCGGGAGCACGCGCGCGAGTTCGTCGCTGTCGAGCAACTCCCGATGGCGGGTGAGTGCACCGATGCGGACCTCGTTGTCGGTGAAGCGCATGTACGACAGTTCGGCGCCGAGGTCGTTGATGTCGATCAGATGCTCCGGGTTGGCGAGCCTGAGCTTCATCATCGGCAGCAGGCTGTGGCCTCCTGCAACGATGCGTGCCTCGCTCCCGAGCCGTTCCATCAATGCAATCGCATGGTCGACGCTCGTCGCGCGTTCGTACTCGAACGGCGCTGGTACCTGCATGGTGCCCCCTTCGGTTGTTGTTCCCCGGTAGCACTTTTGCCGGTCGGGCTCGCCGAGTCAACGCGGAGTTCGGCAGGTGGTCGATCTTCTACGCCCGTGACGCGGCCGCAGCTCCGCTCGTTCGCTGCCGTCACCCGACACGACAGCTCCGATGCGGCCGCGGACGAACTCGGGGTCGGCGCGCCCGCTCAGGAGTGCTGCGGGAACTGGTTCGGCCGGGCCCAGGGCTCGACCTAGGGTTGGGCTCGAGCGAACGGGGATTCGGAATGCAGCAACTGAAGGTGGCCGTGGTCGGTGGATCGATCGCCGGATGCTCTGCTGCGATCCTGTTGAGTCGCGCCGGTCACGACGTCCACGTCTATGAGCGATCGCCCGGCGGCCTGGTCGGGCGGGGTGGCGGCATCGGCACGCCGCTGCCCGTGCTGCAGGGTCTGATGGACGAGGACGTCGTCGATTCCGAGATGCCGTATCTCGTCGCCGACGCGATGCCGTTCATCGTCCGCACGGACGACGACCCCGAGACCGGCGTCGTGCCGTGGGAGATGCCGATCCAGCTTGCTGCATTCCACTGGAGTGCGCTGTGGGGCCAACTGCGGCGGCGTGTTCCCGACGATCGGTACCACCGTTCGGCCGTGGTCACCGACGTCGCCGATGACGGGCTCGGCCCGATGACGGTCAGCTTCGAGGGGGGAGACGCGGTGTCGGCCGATCTGGTGGTGTTCGCCGACGGTTACCAGTCCCTCGGTCGCCGGCTCCTGTTCCCGGACGTCTCGCTGAGCTACCGCGGCTATCAACTGTGGCGCGGCTTGCTGCCCGAGGCGGAACTGGTCGGCCCGGACATGCTCGGCAGCAACTGTCCGCGCATCTCGTACCCGACGATGCCGGGGAACTTCGTGTGCTACTTCGTCCCGGGCGAGGACGGATCCACCCGGCCGGGGGAACGGCTCGTCAACTGGG
>Ga0316197_10002104_pt1 | contig 14219 bp, 7 predicted proteins | sample OudBiesiAoxic_MG_FD_204939 | JGI IMG/M metagenome (GOLD analysis project Ga0316197, IMG submission 204939) | Coastal sediment microbial communities from Oude Bieten Haven, Netherlands - site A oxic | ecosystem: Environmental > Aquatic > Marine > Coastal > Sediment | place: Netherlands...
AACAGCGGACGTCGTTCGAGCAGTCCCTCGACCTGGCCACGGATCGGGTGGTCGAGCAACTCCAGGGCACGAGTGTGCCCCGAGGCCCAGCCCTCGCTCTTCAATTGCAGGGCGCGTTGCTGGAGTTCCACGGCCCCGGCGAATCCCTCGCGGAACAGCTCGATCGTCGGCACCTCGCCGAGCAACTCCGCGGCCGTCTCGAAGCGGACCGCACCGCGGGCACCGAGTGCGATCTCGACGAACCCGGCGGCCTTGCGAACCGCAGCACGATGGGACCGGGGGTCGCCCGTGTCGGTGCCGTCAGCGACCATGATCCGGTTGGCCACCGACAGAAACTCGAACAACACTCGCTCGCGGCGCTCGCCGGTCAGGTAATCGAGAGAGGGGAGCATCAGGCTGTCCGGGGGCAGTGCCACCAGGAATGTCCGAGAGGCCTCGAGCCCGTCCGGGTCCGTCGGAGTGGGTGGTCGCGGGTGTGCGGTGACACCCTCCGGCGGGGCGTACACCGACAACGCCTCATCCCAGTCCGGGAAGCCGTGTTCCTGAAGACGGCTCTGGCGCCACTGCAATGCTCGCTCTTCCAGGTCCGACGGCAACTCCCACATGGAGGCCCACATCGTGCGTTGGTAGCGATCGGGCTGATCGAGGTAGAAGACCTGCAGCAGTTGACGGACCGCCGCCATGTGCTCCGGGATCGAGGGCGTGAACCGATGGTAGCCGTCCGGCGTCATCGCACCCTGTTCCGTACCGGCGTCGGTCTGGCCGTGACCGTGCTGGTCCGCCGAGTCCTCGTACTCGATCTGTTCGACGTTGATCCAGGTCCGAAACAGCAGCGCCAGCAACTCTTCGTCGGCGTTCCGGATGAAACGCCGCAACGCAGGCTCGCCGGCTTCGAGGAACACGGCGATCCACGCTCCAGCCCGGTCGGGGTCGAAGCGGTCGCCTCGCCAGCTTTCCAGGTCGATCAGGTGCAGGAGCTGGCTGACCGACGCCAGGGCCAGCACCGGCATGGCTTCGGTCGGCCCCACCTCGCGAACGGTCATGTAAAGGTCCGCATCCGGCAGAGCCCGCACCAGTCGCAACGGTTTAGGTGCGTGCAACAATAGTTCCAGGCGTTCGTGAGGGGGCAGGCGCAGGGCCAGTTCGGCCTGCTCGCGAATCGAAAGCTCCGCCACCCGTTCGGCCAGTTCGCGGGGCGATCGTTTGGCGAGGGTCCGGAGTTCGCCGGCGAGCCGGTGGATCGAGCCGTTCTTGCCGTTGTTGTTGTCCATTCGGTGATCCGTGGTTTTGTGGATGGGACCAGAGGGGATTCCACGGGATGATAGCACCAACCGCGGCGGCCCCAGGGCGGCCGGGACCGGCTGTCGGCGGTATACTCACTCCTTTCAGCAAGGGAGTGACCATGACCGGCAAGACCCTCCTGTCGCGTACCGCTGCCGCCGGACGACGGGCCGCGGTCGGTCTGACCGTTGTCCTGCTCGGCGGACTCGCGTTGGCCCAGGAAGAGGCCAAGTCCCCCGAGCCACTGGAGTCCGAACTGATCGGGATCCGTAACGCGATCATCAACGCTTCGACCAAGCTGAAGAACGACATCGTCGGCATACAGTCGAGTGGCACAGGCGCCCCGGCCACGCCTGCGGGACGGTGCTGCGCAAAGAATCTCGAGAACATCGAAAAGAGGATCGTCGCCGCCCATCGAATCCTCGAATCCTTCGACCGTTGCTACGTGGACGCCGGCCAAGACGACATGGTCCTGGCCGGGAGAGTCGCCAGGTCCGACATGGCTGCATTCTCCAAGACGTTGTCCGCGTTCGCCAACGCGCCGAACAAGCAACAGGCCAAAGGCGCACTGCAGGCGATGACTCGGACCTACAATCTGCTCCGTGAGACGGCGGTTTCGCTCACGCCCTGCGACGGCATGGAAAGCCCGATCGGGCCGGAGGAGGGCAGCGAATCCTCCGAGGATCCCGGACCGTCGAAGCAGCCAAGCAAGGATTGAACCGTGCGATGAGCCCGTCGTCGCGAGCGCCCTCGATCTCCTTGACCCTGGCCGAGCCCCTACGCCGGAACGTCTGCCTGGGCCTCGTCTCGGCCGCGCCGATCGCGGTCGGGCCATCCAGCGACGATCTCGTCGAAGAGACCGCGGCGCTGGCGGACGAACTGACCCGGCGCTACGCCGGCCTCATGCCCGCCGAGATCGACGATCTGGCGCCGGCGCGTGAGTTGTATCGCCATTTCGGTATCGATCCGACCAAGACCCGGCCGTCGTCCGAGGCGTTGCTGCGGAGGGTGCTCAAGGCCAAGCCGCTGCCGAGGATCATCAGCGCCGTCGATCTGTGCAACCTGCTGTCTCTGAAGTTCCTGTTGCCGATCGGCCTGTACGACGCGGGCAAGATCACGGGCGACGTCGAACTGCGACGTGGCACACCGGGCGAGAGCTTCCCCGGTATCCGCAAGGCGGACGTTCACCTCGAGGGGCGCCCCGTTCTCGTCGATCCGCTCGGGCCGTTCGGCAATCCGACCTCCGATTCGGCGCGGACCTCGGTCGACGAGGGGACGAAGTCGCTGTGGATGGTGATCTTCGGCCCCGCGTCCTTCCCGGCCGAGCGCATGGAAGCCAACGTGCTCGATGCGGAGGACGGGATGCGCCGTCACCTGCATCCCGAGGGCCTGGAAGTCGATACGTCGGGCGCCGTGCTGGCCTGACCGGCGTTCAGTACCCGACCAGTAGCCTCGCCGCTCGTTCGACGCGAGCGATCCCGGGAAGGAACTCGTCTTCGAGAGGCGGCGAATAGGGTACCGGTGTGTCGAGTGCTCCGACGATGCGCACCGGTGCGTCGAGGTCCTCGAACGCTTCTTCCTGGATGATCGCCGCGAGGCTCTCTCCGATGCCGCCAGTGCGCGAGTCCTCGTGCGCGATCAGCACCTTCCCGCAGTGGCGCGCCACGCTCAGCAACGCCTCGCGATCGAGCGGAGCCAATGAACGGAGATCGAGCACCGCCGCCTCGATACCGTCCGCGGCCAGGCTCTCCGCAACCTCGAGACAGAGGTGCACGTAGGCGCCGTAGCTGATCAGGGCCAGGTCCGATCCCGCGCGGCGCAACGCGGCCGTGCCGATCGGTATCGGCGCCGGTGGCTCGGACGACAGGAGCTGTTTGATCTTCGGATTGCGATACAGTCCGATGTGCTCGTAGTAGAGCACCGGATCCGGATCGGCGACGGCGGCGGCCATCAGCGCGCGAGCGTCGTGCGGCGTCGAAGGCGTGACGATCTTCAGCCCCGGTGTCCGGTAGAACCACGGCTCGGTGTTCTGGCTATGGTACGGCCCGGCACGGCGAAGTCCGCCGCAGGGCAACCGGAGGACCATCGGCACGGAACCGCCCCACCGATAGCGAATCTTGGCTGCGCTGTTCACCAACTGGTTGAAGCCCGTCGCCACGAAATCGTTGAACTGAATCTCACCGATCGGGCGCATTCCCGCCAGCGCGGATCCGATGCACACACCGAGGATCCCGCCCTCGCACAGAGGGGCGTTGAGGATGCGGTCCTCGTATGCTTCGAGCAACGGACGGAGAAGCAGGAAAGCGTTGCCGTAGGTGCCCCCGACATCCTGCCCGTAGACGAAGACCCGGTCGTCCCCGCCCAGCGCGTCTCCCACGCCCAGCATCACCGCTTCGAGGAAGGTCTTGCCCTTCGGGTCGGTGGGCGGGCCCGGGTCGAGCGGGGGCAGCTCTCGTCGGGCACGGGCCACGCGGGACGAACGGTCCTCCAGCACCTCGACGTGGCGCCGTGGCGGCTCGGCGTCGAACACGCCGATGCCGGCCTCGAGAGGCTCGGGCCATCCCGCTTCGACGACTCGCCGTGATTCGGCAGAGACTCGAGCTTCGGCCCTGTTCTTCATCTGCTCCAGCTCGCCTTCGCCGAGGATACCGTCCGCTTCCAGTCGCCGAGCGTAGCCCGTGATCGGATCGCGCTGCGCCCAGTACGCGTAGGCTTCGCGGTTCACGTAGCCACCGTCGGAGATCGTCGGGTAGTCCCAGGACGGATGCGGGTCGCGGCCGAGGTAGAGCATGTCGTCGTGGTGGGCATGCCCGCACATTCGCATGTTGACCGTTTCGATCAGTGTCGGTCCCTTCCCGGCCCGGGCCCGCTCCGACGCCCATGCGAACGTGGCGGCGATCGCATCCGGATCGGTTCCGTCGACCGTGACGCCCGGCACGCCGTAGCCCTCGGCCTTGTCGGCGAACACGCGCACGGCCGACTGATCGTGAATCTGCGTCGACAGTGCGGTCTGGTTGTTCTGGATACAGAAGATCGCCGGTAAGCGGCGCGCGGCGCAGACGTTGACGGCCTCGTGCCATTCCCCGAGCGACGAAGCGCCCTCGCCGACGAACGCCACGGCCACGCGGTCCTCGCCGCGAAGGGCGAAGCCCATCGCCATCCCGGCCACCGTCAAGGTCGAAATGCTCAGCGGGGCCGAGGCCGGGACGACACCCCAGCCGATGTCACCGATGTGAAGGTCCTTGCCCTGCATCGGGGGGCCGGCCTTGCCCATCTGCGCGTTGAGGGTCATCCGGATCGAGTCGTCCGAGCGGTTCATCGCCAGCGCCGCGCCCAGGTCCCGGATCAGCGGGGCCACCACGTCGCCGCGCCACGCCCCATCGTCCTCCCGGAATCCGCGGCCCCGTCGGAGGCGCAGCGGAGCGGCGTAGATCGCCTCCTGGCCCAACGACCGGAAACCCTTGCCCTGGAACGGGATGCCGTTGAACCGCACTTCACCCGAAAGGAAGAAGGCCTTCAGCTGATTGTCGATGGCGCGGGTCAGAACCATTCCCTCGAGCATCTCGCGTCGTTCCTCGACCGTCAGTGAGGCGACGATGGCTTCGCGTCGCAGGAAGCCGTCCACGGCGTCCGCGAGTTGCTCTGCGGCCTGATTCAATCTCCGGTCAGCGCTGACGCCCGGGGTCGTGTCGGGTGTGCCTGCCGGCGGGGAGGTCGCGAGGCTCTCGAGCAGACGCCCTCGCAGTTCACCGCGCCGGGCCTCGAGACCCTCGATGTCGAGCACTTCTTCGGCGACACGGACGACGGTTGCCAGCGCGAAAGGGAATCGTTCGGCGACGAAGGCGGACAGGCGCGCGTGGACCCCGGAGGGCTCTTTGCCCGATCGCCGGGTCTTCGCGCTGCTCTGTCTCGTTCGTCGGGCCATCCGCGAATTCTAGCGGAAGTTCTGCGATTTGACCCCGACCCATTGAACTGGATGCCCCCGTGCGGCAAACTATTTGTTTCGATTCTCGTTTTTTGCTCATCGGTCCTCGACCGAAGGGGAGAAGCGGCACCTTGCCTCGTTCCGGCGCCAAGACCGAACGTCGGAGCCCCCCGCGGCTCCCTGCCCACCCGAGTCTGCTGAACGTCGATCTCAAGGCATGGGTCGGCGAAGGGATTGCGGCCAGTGGCCGGCGCGAAGCGCTTCTCGGACGAGTGGAATTCTTGCGGCTGGCGCCGAGCGGACGCATGCTGGAGGCCAGGGTCAGGGGCAACCGGCCCACGCCGTACCGGGCTCAGGTCTGGATCGAGGACGAAAAGATGGTCTCTCGGTGCACCTGCGCCCGTGAGTCCCGGCCTGCTTGCAAGCACGCCGTCGCGGCTCTCGAGGCCCTGCGTTTTCCGCTTTCGGCGGTGCCACGCCAGGGGCCGGGACGACGTGGGCGATCGGCCTCGACGCAGCTGTCCAAGGATCAAGCCATCGACCCGGGAACGGCGCAGTCGGGCTACCTGATGTTCGGTGGGGTGGAGCGCACGCTGACCCGCGAAGAACGCGTGGACGTGGCTGCCGAGGTCGAAATGGCCAATCGTCGCCAGCGTGGGCGCCGCGAGCGCGACACGGTGACCCGGTTGCCGAATCCCGACGGGCTGTCGCGTTTCGAAGTTCGGTCTCGACAACTCGGTACGTCCCACTCCGTGACGCTGCGAGGGCCCAAGGGGCAATTTGCCTCCTGTACCTGCGAGGACTTCTCCGACAACGAGCTAGGCAGTTGTGCGCACGTCGAGCGGGTCCGCATGTGGACCCTGCGCAAGAAGAAAGAGTATCCCCGGTCCCTGGTTTCGGTTTTCTGGCAGCCGCGAAGCTGGACCATGGAGGTGCCGGATCCGCTGCAGGAGATCAGGATCGACCGACCCGACGGGGCCGTTGCGGGAGAACTGGATCGTTACTTCGACGCCGAGGGTTGGCTGCGTTCGTTCCCGCGCGATTGCAAGCCACCGGCCTGGGCCCGAGAGGCGATCGAAGCCGCACGTCGTCTGGCCGGCGAACGCGGCTGGGCCTGGGATCTGGACGCACTGGCGGCCGAGCGGCTGAAGGTCGGCGAGCGAGAGGCGGCCACCGCGTCGATGCTGGCCACGATCACGCCCTCGACGGCCGCATGGCAGGACATCATCTCCCGCCTCGGTTTCGACCTGCATCCCTACCAGGAAACAGGCGCGTTGTTTCTGGCTCGCGAAGGTCGCGCGATGCTGGCCGACGACATGGGCCTGGGGAAGACGGTCCAGGCGATCGTGGCCGCGCTACTGCTGCGCCGCATCTCCGGAGCCTCGAAGGCCCTGGTCGTCTGCCCGGCCTCGCTCAAGCACCAGTGGCGACGCGAGATCGACAAGGCCTACGGAGAGCAAGCGATCGTGGTCGAGGGCTCGCGGGCGTCGCGCATGAAGACGTATCGAGATTGGCGCGAGGGATTTCTCATCCTGAACTACGAGTTGGTGCTGCGAGACCTGGAATCGATCCGCGATACGCGGCCGGATCTGGTGATCCTGGACGAGGCACAGCGCATCAAGAACTGGGACACGAAGACGGCCAAGGCCGTGAAGCAACTGGAGAGTCCTTACGCTTTCATCTTGACCGGGACCCCGCTCGAGAATCGACTGCTCGAGTTGCACTCGCTGGTCGAGTTTCTGCACCCCAGGGCACTCGGCCCGCGGTGGCGCTTGTTGCCGGTTCACGCGGTGACGGACCCGTTGGGGAGAATCATCGCCTACGAAGGGCTCGAGGTCTTGCGCCGCCGGCTCGGTCGGTTCTTCCTTCGGCGAGAGCGCAAGGCGGTTCTCGATCAGTTGCCCGCGCGCACGGACAACACGTTCTGGACGGGCATGACGCTCGCGCAGCGCCGGCCCTACCGCAAGTACGCCTCGACGGTTGCTGCGTTGGTCTCTCGCAACATGGCGCTGCGCCCCGGAGACGTGCGCGTGCTGCTGCAGTCGCTGACGAGCATGCGCATCCTCTGCAACGCCTACGCGCAGTTCGAATGGCCCACCTTCGAGCGGCGAGTCCGCGACGGTGCGATGCCGTCGCCCGCCGAGATCAAGGCCCTGGGTTCGCCGAAGCTCGAAGAGTTCGCCAAGGTGATGGAAGACCTGCTCGACGACGGAGGCGGCAAGATCGTCGTCTTCAGTCAGTGGGAACGCATGCTGCGTCTGGCCCACTTCGTCGTCCGCGAACTGCTTCACGAGCGCGACCTGCGCGCGGACGTCTTCCACGGCGGACTCAGCTCGAAAGCGCGCGAAGAGATGCTCGAGTCGTTCCGCGTCGACCCCGAATTCCACGTCCTGTTTTCCTCGGACGCCGGCGGCCTGGGTTTGAACCTGCAAGAGTCGGCATCGATCGTGGTCAACCTCGAGGTCCCCTGGAACCCGGCGGTGCTCGAGCAGCGCATCGGACGCGTGCACCGCATCGGCCAGGCCCGCAGCGTGCAGGTTCTGCACTTCGTCACCGGGTCGGCGATCGAAGAACGCGTGCGCCAGGTCGTCGAGAGCAAGCGTGCTCTGTTCGAGGGCCTGCTCAGCGAGCAGGTCGACCGCGTCGAATTCGACGATTCCAGCCGGTCGTCCTTCGTCCAGCGCGTTCGTACGCTTCTCGACGATGACGACTCCTCCACGGTCACGCGGACCTAGGCCTGATTCGCGCCGCTGGTGCCTTGTTCGCCCGCTCGGCGTGAGTCCGGCTCGTGCTCGCCCCGCCCTTGTGCCCTCCCTGAAGGTGGTAGTTCGCCCATCCCATCACGGCTCCTGATCTCCCGGTCTCCTGGCGCGGTAGGTTCGGGCGCGTGGCTGCGCGCGGCACGCATGGGTGCCCCGCCACTCCGCAAGGCCTCGCGAAGAGCACAGGACGCGAGCACGAGCCGGACTCACGCCGAGCTACCTTTGCACTACTTCGTTTCGCCGAATTCTGTGCGGAGTTGTGCTATCGAATTCGATCGGTCACGGAGTAGCTTCGGGTGCGTTTGCAGTGGTTTGCCACCCCTGTATCTCGGTGCCCTTGCGAAGTCGGCGGGGTACCCATGCGTGCCGCACGGAGTCGTCCGCCCGAACTCACCGCGCAGGAAATCGCGAGGGTACAACTCGTGATGGGATGGGCGAACTACCAACGACCGGGAGGGCAAAGGCGGGCGGCGAGTACGGCACGGCATGGGTCGCCGCGAAGCGTGGGCACCGCGATACAAGGGTGGCAGACCACAGCGAACGCACCCGGAGCGGGCAAGAAAGCAACCAAGGCCCCGCTACTCCCAGAGTTCGAACTCGCGTTCGAGTTGAACCCCGAAGCGTCGCAGGATCTCGGACTCGACGCGGGCAACGAGCGAAAGGACCTCGGAGCAAGTGGCATGGCCGACATTGACGAAGAAGTTGGCGTGCTTCGCGCTGACCTCGACGTCGCCGATTCGCAGGCCTTTGAGTCCTGCTTCGTCGATCAGGCGCCCCGCAAAGTCACCTGGAGGTTGGACGAAGACCGATCCACAGGAGGGGAGTTCGGTCGGTTGATTTTGCTTGCGGGACTCGTTGAAACGCTCGAGTCGTTCCTTGATCTCCGCGGGCACGCCCGATTCGAGCCGCAGTCGGGTCGAGAGCACGACGCAAGGCCTGCCGCGAAACAGGCTGCCGCGATAACGGAAGTCGCAAGCGTCCTTGGGCAGGTGGCGCATCGTCCCGTCGGGTTCGAGGTAGTCCACGAACTCGACGGAGTTGCCGATCTCGTGCTCGTGCCAGCCCGCATTCATCACGACGGCGCCGCCGATCGTGCCCGGGATCCCCGCACCGAATTCGATCCCCGCCAGGCCGGCCGCTGCCGCCTGGTTGGCCACCGACGGGAACATCGCTCCCGCACCCGCCTCGAGGTCTCGTCCCTCGATTCGAACGTCGTCCAGGACCTTGCGTAGACGGATCACGAGGCCCTTCACCCCGGCGTCGTGGACGAGGAGATTCGACCCGTTACCCAACACTCGCCATGGGATGCCTTGTCGTGCCGCCCAGCTCACGGCCAGCAGCAGATCGTCACGGTCGGCGGGAACGGCGAGAAGCTCGGCCGGTCCGCCGATGCGCCAGGTCGTGAAGGGGGCCAGCGGGCAGTCGCGTCGCAACTGTCCACGGAAACCCTCGTTCTGCAGCGCTGTCTTCACCCCAGGGACCTCGATCGCGTTGCGAAGCTCTTTCGCTTCATGCGCGCAGGACGATCTTGCCGAAGTTCTCGTTGCGCTCCATCAGCATGTGCGCGTCGGCGGCCTCGGCCAGTTCCATCGAACAGTGGACGATCGGCGAGACCCTGCCGAGCGTGATCAACGGGACGATGCGTTCTGCAAACTCCTGGACGAGAGCGATCTTGTCGCCTCGACTGCGCGAGCGCAGGACACTACCGGAAACGGTCAGTTGCTTGCGCATCAGTTGAAAGAGGTCGAGCTCCAGACGCGATCCGCCCATCAGTCCGATCACGACGATGCGCCCTCGCTCGCGCAGCACCGCCATGTGCAGTGGCCACGCCGGCGCGCCGATCAGGTCCAGCACCAGATCGATGCCCTCGCCGCCGGTGGCGGCCAGAATCGAGTCGTGGACGTCGGGCGTCTGCGGGTCGAATACCTGCTGCAGTCCGAGTTCGCGCAGTCGGCGGCGCTTGTCGGCGGTGCGTGACAGTCCGATCACTCGAGACCCTGCCACCAGCGCCAGTTGTGCTGCGGCCGTGCCCACTCCCGAGCCGGCGGCCTGGACCAGGACCAACTCTCCGGCGGACAGCGATCCGCGGCGGAACAACGCGTCGTAGGCGGTCAGGAATGCCTCGGGTGTCGCGCCGGCGTTCTCCCAGCTGAGCGCTGGAGGGATGCGCAGGCACAGTCGCTCGTGCAACGCGACTTTCTCGGCGTATCCGCCTCCGCCGAGAATGCCCATCACCCGATCCCCGACCTGCAGCGTGCGAACGCCTTCGCCACAACTTTCGACTTCGCCGGCGAACTCCAGCCCCGGAATTTCCTCGGGCACGCCGGGAGGGGCGGCGTAGAGGCCGCGTCGCTGAAGCAAATCGGCGCGATTGACCCCGGCTGCGCGCACGCGGACGACGACGTCTTCCGGGCCCGCCGCGGGCTCCGGAACCTCCCGGATTCGCAGTACTTCCGGCCCGCCGACGCGTGTGATGACGACCGCTCGCATCGGCGTCAGGATGCCACAGTTGAAGCAAAACGGAGAAGCAATTCCCGGGAAGGCTACCCGTCGAGGAGACATTTGTGGCAAAATCGTCTCGGTCACGGCACATAACAGGTTCGCGTCAGACAACCAAACTCAGACGGACGGGACTGTGCGTCGTCCGGTCGGGTCACGTTTTCAGGGGAAATAGCGTGGTCGAGGAGCAGGACAAAATGGAAGCAATACCTATCGAAAACACGGTCGATTCGCCGACCCCGGACGCTTCCGCTGCGCCGCCTGCAGAAAAAGCCTCCACCAAGCCCGAGACCCCGCCGGCCGAATCCGAGCCGACGGCCACGACCGAAGCTGAACCGTCAGCCGAGGCCCGACCGGCAGCGGAGTCCGGCGGCGAACCAGCGGCCGAGGCCCTTGCGGCGGCCGAGGACGGGACCGAGCCGGCCGCCGAGGTCGAGGCAGAAGCTTCGGCCGAGGATCCGAAACCGAAACCGGATTCGGCGAACAAGCCGCGAGGCAAGGCGCCCCGTCAGACCCGGGTCGCGTCGCTCTATCGTGCGCTTCGCTCCGAAAGACCGATCGAGGGCCAGGTCGGGCAAGTGATCAAGGGCGGCTACGAAGTGCGGTTGGGGAAGGTCCGCGGCTTCTGCCCTCATTCGCAGATCGACATTCACCGCGTCGAAGATCCGGCTGAACACGTCGGCAAGCATTTCCTGTTTCGGGTCACGCAAGTGCGCCGCGGAGGAGAGGACGTGGTCGTCTCGCGGCGTGCGGTGCTCGAGGACCAGCGCCGCGAAGAGGCGTCGGCTGTGCGCGCCACGCTGCTCGAGGGGGCGATCATGCGCGGCCACGTGGCCAGCGTCGCCGGGTTCGGTGCCTTCGTCGACCTGGGCGCCGGCGTCATGGGACTGGTTCACGTCTCGGAACTGTCCCATGCGCGCATCTCTCGAGTCGAGGATGTCGTCAAGCAAGGCGACGAAGTCAGCGTCAAGATCCTGAAGCTGCACGACTCGGGAAAGAAGATCTCCCTGAGTATCCGCCAGGCCGAAAACGACCCGTGGGCCGGAGTCGGCGCAACGTTCCATCCCGGCAAGATCTATCCTGGGACCGTTCGGCGTCTGACACAGTTCGGTGCCTTCGTCGAGATGGGACCGGGCGTCGAGGCCCTGGCTCCGGCGAGCGAGTTCCCACCTTCGGCCAAGGGATGGAAGGAAGGCCTGGCCGTCGGGGCGACCAGCGACTGGCTGGTGCTGTCCGTCGACGCGCCCCACCGTCGGATTTCGATCACACCGCCCGTCGAGGGGATCGACCTCGCCGCATCGCTCGAGCAGTTGAAAGAGGGTGCGCTGATGAAGGGCAAGGTCCAGCGGATCGAGGACTACGGTGTCTTCGTCTGGCTCGCGCCCGGTCGGGTGGGTCTGATGCCGAACGCGTTGTCCGGTACTCCCCGCGGGTCCGACATGAAACGACACTTTCCGCTTGGCCAGGAGATCGAGGTCGAGATCCGCGAACTGGAAGACGACGGGCGTCGGATCAGGCTAGCCCGCAAGGGTGTCGAAGCTCAGCCCGAGCGCAGACCGCGCACGGCCCCCCGTCCGGATCGTGCCCCGCGGGTCGACCGTCCGACTCCCGCAGCCGATACACCGGGATTCGGCACCAGTCTGGCCGACAAACTGCGTGCGGCGCTGGCGGCGTCCTCCGAACGCAAGGATTAGCCCCCTAACGCCTCGCGCACGAGCCGTTCCTGCTCGGCCTGGTGTCTGCGGCTCGATCCGGTTGCCGGACTGGCGCTGGCCGGGCGTCCGGCGTAGCGCAGCGACTGGCCCGGGCGCAGCAGCGTCCGGATCTGGTCGTTGAAAAATCCCCACGCTCCCATGTTCCGGGGCTCTTCCTGCGCCCACACGACGTCGGGTGCCGACTCGAATCGCTCGAGCAATTCGGCAAGCCGGCTTTCGGGGAACGGGTAGAGCAACTCCACGCGGACGATCGCCGTGTCTTCCAGACCGTGTTCGTCTCGTTGGGCGATCAGATCGTAGTAGACCTTGCCCGAGCACAGCACCACCCGCGTCGTACTACTGGCGGAGGTGTGCGACGCGTCGTCGATCACGGTTTCGAATCGGCCGTCGCAAAGCTCCGTCGCGGCAGACACGCAGGCCGGTAAGCGCAGCAAGCTCTTGGGCGTCATCACCACCAGTGGTTTGCGCTCGGCGGTCAGGGCCTGGAGGCGCAACAGGTGAAAGTACTGTGACGGTGTGCTGGGGTAGGCCACGCGGATGTTGTCGTCAGCCGCCAGTTGCAGGAAACGTTCCGGTCGGGCGCTCGAGTGTTCGGGTCCCTGCCCCTCGAACCCGTGAGGCAGCAGCAACACGACACCGCTTCTCTGGTCCCACTTCGACTCGGCCGATACCAGGAACTGATCGATGATCACCTGTCCGCCATTGACGAAATCGCCGAACTGCGCCTCCCACATCACCAGGGCCTCGGGGAAGTCCACGCTGTAGCCGTACTCGAATCCCATCACGGCGAATTCGGACAGCTGACTGTCGAAGACCGTGAACGACGCCTGGTCCTCGCTCAGGTGGCTCAGCGGGACGTACGGCTCTCCGGACTCGTAGTCGTACAGCGTCGCGTGTCGCTGACTGAAGGTCCCGCGCCCGCTGTCCTCGCCACTGAGACGCACGGGGACGCCCTGCAGGGCGAGCGTCCCGAACGCCAGGGCCTCGCCCAGGGCCCAGTCGATGCGGTCCCGATCGAATTTCTCGCGACGCTTGGCCAGCTGGCTGCGCAGCTTCGGGTGCACATGGAACGTTGCCGGTGTCCGGTCGAGTCCGTCGACGACGCGTTCCAGAAGTTCACGGTCCGCGGCCGTCGGGGACGCCTGTGGCTCCGGGGCCGCCGCCGCTGCGCCAGGAGCGGCCGCTTGGGTCTTTGCCGTCTCGCGTGCGGCCTTGGCCTGTTGGACCTCGTCGTGGACCTGAACCAGGCGCTGGTGGTAATCGTCCAGCGCCTTCTCGGCCTGCTTCACGTCCAGGTCGCCACGGCGCATGAGCTGTTCGGTGTACAGCTTGCGCACCGACCGGTGGCCCTTGATCCGTGAATAAAGAATCGGATGGGTGTAGGACGGATCGTCGGCTTCGTTGTGCCCCCAGCGCCGGTAGCAGACCAGATCGACGACGACGTCGCGCTTGAAGCGCTGTCGATAGGCCAGGGCCAGGCGGATGACGCGCACGGCCTCCTCGGGGTGGTCGCCGTTGACGTGGAAGATCGGTGAGCGGACCATCTTGGCCACGTCGGTCGGATAGGTCGAAGAACGCGCGTCGGCCGGTCCGGTGGTGAAACCGATCTGGTTGTTGACGATGACGTGGATCGTGCCTCCGGTTCGGTAGCCCTTCAACTGAGATCCGTTCAGTGTCTCCGCGACCACGCCCTGCCCGGCGAAAGAGCCGTCGCCGTGAATCAGGATGGGGAGCACGTGGGATCGTGCGGTGTCGCCCAGCTTGTCCTGACGGGCGCGTGTCATTCCCTGAACGACCGGGTCCACGGCTTCGAGGTGGCTCGGATTCGAGGCCAGCGAGATTCCGATCGTCCGCCCGTCGGGGGTCGAGTACGTGCCCTTGGCGCCCAGGTGGTACTTGACGTCCCCGGAGCCGTGGGTCGACATCGGATCGACGCCCTCGAACTCGAGGAAGATCTCGCCGTAGAGCTTGCCGACGACGTGCGCGAGCACGTTCAGTCGCCCGCGATGAGCCATTCCCATCACGACATCCTCGACG
>Ga0316197_10002105_pt1 | contig 14218 bp, 11 predicted proteins | sample OudBiesiAoxic_MG_FD_204939 | JGI IMG/M metagenome (GOLD analysis project Ga0316197, IMG submission 204939) | Coastal sediment microbial communities from Oude Bieten Haven, Netherlands - site A oxic | ecosystem: Environmental > Aquatic > Marine > Coastal > Sediment | place: Netherlands...
CACCGTTCATAGCTAGACACATTGAACAACCTGGATCACGCCATTCCCAACCTGCATCTAAAAAGATCTTATCAAGACCTTCTTTTTCTGCCTGTACTTTAACAGGGAAAGAACCCGGTACTGCAAACGCTTGTACGCCAGCAGCTACTTTTTTACCTTTCAGTAATTCAGCAGCAGCACGGAAATCTTCAATACGACCATTAGTACAAGAACCAATAAATACCACATCGATGTGGATATCAGTAATTTTTTGACCTGCATCTAATGCCATGTACTTAAGTGCATTGGCACAAGCTTGTGATTTAACTTCATTTGTGAAATCAGACGGAGAAGGAACGACACCTGTTACAGAAATAACTTGCTCAGGTGATGTACCCCAAGATACTTGTGGTGCAATATCTTCTGCTTTTAATTCAATAACGGCATCAAACTCTGCACCTTGATCAGATACAAGCGATTTCCAGTATTCAACAGCAACAGGCCAATCTTCACCTTTAGGTGCAAATTCTTTGCCTTCAAGGTAATCAAAAGTCACTTGGTCTGGTGCAACAAGACCAGCACGAGCACCCGCTTCAATCGCCATATTACATAGCGTCATACGACCTTCCATTGAGAGGTCAGTAATTGTGTTACCAGCGAACTCCATTACATAACCCGTACCGCCAGCAGTACCTGTTTTAGCAATGATAGCTAATGCGATATCTTTAGCTGTTGAGAAAGCAGGTAATTTACCTTCTACTTTCACTAGCATTGTTTTTGCTTTTTTCTGTTGTAATGTTTGTGTTGCCATTACATGTTCAACTTCACTCGTACCGATACCAAACGCTAGTGCGCCAAATGCACCGTGTGTTGCTGTATGGCTATCACCACAACATACAACCATACCAGGGTGAACGAAACCATGCTCAGGCACAACGATGTGAATAACGCCGTTTTGCTTACTGTCCATACCGTAAAGATTAATATCATTTTCTTCACAGTTAGCAGTCATCGTTTCAACTTGTTTTTTTGCAATAACATCAACAATATTAAAACGATCTTTAGTTGGTACACAGTGATCGATTGTACCTAGAATACTATGTACGTTACGTACTTTACGGTTTTGCAGACGAAGGCCTTCAAACGCTTGTGGGCTTGTTACTTCATGCATTAGATGTCTATCAACAAACAAAAGCGGAGAGCCTGCTTCTGGTTCATGAACTAAGTTCGCATCCCAGATTTTTTCATACATTGTTCTAGTCATTGTTTCCCTTACCACACTATTACTTAAAATCTTTTCCCGGCCTAAACATATTTAGATAATACGAATGATTATCAATAAGCAGATCGCGGCGCATTTGTAAAGCCTCATTCTAATTGATCAAGGTCAATCCTACAATATAGTGACCTCACTTTATCTGCCGCAATTAGATATTTATGCACTAATTAATGCATTTTATGCACCAAAATTAAAGCAAATGAAAATTATATAATCAATATTTCAATAGAAAAAAGATAACAAACTCCGTAATATAGCGGCATATTAACTCTCTATTAGGCTTACCGTTGATGCAATTTGAACTCATCACTACACTGACACAATTATCTGAGTATATTGCCACATTAGATAACTCTCCTATTTCTTTAGACACTGAATTCGTCCGTACCCGTACTTTTTATGCCAATTTAGGTCTATTACAAGTATCACAAAATGAAAAGATCGTATTAATCGATCCTATCGCGATCGGAGATATCAGTGCTTTTTGGCAGGCGATAGATAACAAAGCATGTATTTTACATGCCAGTAGTGAAGATTTAGAAATTATCAGGCAACAAAAGGGTGACCTAAATATTAAGTTGTTTGATACACAGGTAGCCTGTGCATTTTTGAATCACGGCGCGTCATTAGGTTATGCCAAAATGGTCGAATTAATAGATGGTGCTGTGTTAGATAAAGGTGAGTCTCGTACCGATTGGTGTGCACGACCATTAACCCAAAAGCAACAACATTACGCCGCCGCCGATGTGTTGTACCTTGAACCGAGTTTAGTTGTTTTACAGGCGCAGCTTGCAGAAAAGAAAATGACCGATTTTTTTGAACAAGAATGCCAAATGATTTTAGATCAAAAAATGAAACCAATTGACCCGGATAAAGCTTATAAATCTTTAGATAATCTATTTAAGTTAGATAGACACAGCTTAGCCATCATTAAAGCGTTGGCGAAATGGCGATTACAAACTGCACAAGCGCGTAATCTGGCGCTTAACTTTGTAGTGAAAGCTGAGCATTTATGGTTATTAGCTTATTATCAGCCAGCTTCAATCAATGATTTAAAACGCTTAAATTTATTACCCAATGAAATTCGTATTCACGGACAAAATATTTTATCGGTTATCGCAGAAGTGTCCGCACAAGATCCAGAAACCTATCCGCCCCTCATTTCTCGTTTAATTGATTTTCCTGAATACAAAAAAACCTTAAAAGAGATGCGCGATAAAATCAAAGCCTGCGCAGAAAAATATGAGCTACCAGTTGAATTAATTGCCTCTAAACGTGTCATTAATGAGTATTTAAGTTGGTCTTGGAAATTAACTGATCAACAGCGTTTAACAGCGACCAAACCAAAACTGTTAAGCGGATGGCGATTTGAGCTGATCGGACATCAATTTAACTATTAACATTGGCTGATTTTGATCAGCGAATAAGATAACCGAATCTAAAAACCGTCTAATTCATCTAGACGGTTAGCCAACAGTCTTATATTAATTTCTTTTGTGCATCTGATGCATATCGATTAATACGTAACTAGGGTAATAAATGATAATAAAAAAAACATCGCCCACCGATAAACCAACATGGTTAGAAAGCAGCAAAATTTATCTACAAAAGCGAGTTGCTATATTATTTTTTCTTGGTTTCTCCGCAGGCCTTCCAATTTTATTAGTTTTTTCCACTTTATCATTTTGGTTACGAGAAGCGGGAGTAAGTCGGGCTAGCATTGGCTTCTTTAGCTGGATAGCCTTGGCTTACGCTTTTAAATGGATCTGGTCACCGTTTGTGGACCGTTTATCTATTCCATTGTTAACCACTTGGCTTGGGCGACGACGCTCATGGTTATTGCTATCTCAACTAGCCATTACCGTTGCAATTATTGGCATGGCAATGAGCGATCCTCAACAAAATCTCACCTTATTCGCTATTTGTGCTTTAGTTGTTGCTTACAGTTCAGCGACACAGGATATCGTCATCGACGCGTTTCGTATCGAATCTGCTCCCGAGAAGTTTCAAGCGGCAATGGCAGCGGCCTACATGACTGGATACCGACTCGCAATGATCATGGCCGGAGCCGGTTCTTTAGCTATTGCAGCATTAGTCAGTGACTCACAGGCTTACCAATTATCGGCCTGGTCAACATCATACTTTGTAATGGCAGCTTGTATGAGTGTAGGTATTATTACCACATTTATTGCCCAAGAACCGGAATATGAAAGAGCTTTACAGCCACATACAAAAATACATTTAACCCCTATTGCACGTTTTATGGCATGGTTAGAAATCGCCATTGTTGCGCCTTTTTCAGACTTTTTTACACGCTATGGCAAGCATGCTTTATTAATATTATTACTGATAGGTAGCTATCGTATTTCTGATATTGTAATGGGTATTATGGCTAACCCTTTTTATGTTGATATGGGCTATAGCAAAGGGGAAGTAGCTGCCATTTCTAAGGTATTTGGGGTAATCATGACCCTGCTTGGCGCTGGATTGGGCGGCATATTATTAACACGCTATAGCACCTATACGATCCTATTTTTGGGTGCATTTTTGGTTGTCGTGACTAACTTTATATTTGCTATTTTAGCCTTTGTAGGAAAAGATTTAACGTTATTAACTCTGATCATCTCGATGGACAATATCAGTGCAGGTATTGCGACCACAGCCTTTATCACTTATATTTCTAAACTAACCAATATTGAATTTTCTGCTACTCAGTACGCATTATTTAGTTCAATGATGCTGTTATTTCCGAAATTTATTGCCGGTTTTTCTGGCGTCTATGTAGATAGTTTTGGTTATGTTAACTTCTTTGTCGGATCCGCCTTAATAGGTGTTCCTGTGCTTGGTTTAATTATACTGTTAAAAAAAATCATCGAAGAATAAGCCAATCGATTTAACTATGGCCAATGTAACTATGTCCAATGTAACTATGGCTAATTCAACTATATCCAATGTGACTATAACCAAGGTAACGTTAAATATTGCATTCTATTATTGATGATTTGAAATATTCAAATAAGTATCATATCGCCGTTTTATTTCACGCACATAAGTCACGGGCTCTTGTCCTCGAACATACCCATAACGCGCTTTGGCTGCGTACTTAGGTTGTGATAAAAGTAGCATAGCTTTTTCAACATGATTAAACCAACGATCATCTTGCCAACCTTTTTTCCTCGCTAAGCGAATAGCATCTCGAACATGCCCTGCACCTGCATTATATGAGGCTAATGTAAACCAGGTTAACTCTGATTTAGGGATCTTATCTGCTTGCATTCGCTCTCTTACCCAATCCATATAACGAATGCCGGCTTCAATACCCTGCTCAGGATCATGCATATCTTGGATCCCCAATTGCTCAGCAGTACGTGGCATGACTTGGAATAACCCTTGTGCACCCGATAAAGACTTTGCATTGGGATCAAAGCGGCTTTCTTGATGCATTTGCGCGACCAATAAACGCCAATCAAACCCATACTTCTTAGCATGTTTTTTCACTAAGTCATCAAAAGGAGACATAACACCAGACTCTATTTCAGCCACATAACCTTTGTATTGCTGATCTAAGCGTTTTTTGTTTTTAAAGTATTTATTATAAATTACATTATAAAACAGACCTTTATAATGTTTTTTGATAAAAACATTGATCTCTTTTAATAACGCTTGATTACCCGCTTTGATCCCCCAACTTTGTGCCTTAGGCTCTCCTAACGCCATAAAGGATTGAATATCATCACGGAAGGTTAGCTCTAAATCAACAATATGACTGTCGGCTATAGTCATGTCATACTTTTTATCCGCCACCGCTTCAATAATTGATTCCGTTTCCATATTCTCAGGAACAGCAATCAATTTAACACTCGGCACTGTTTTTTGCAGCTGCAATGCAGTACTCCAGTATGCACTTGAAGAGCGTGTGTAAATTTTATGGCCTTTGAGATCTTGAGGTGTTTCTATTCCTGTGACACCGGATTGCCCAACCACCAACTCGGAAGCATAATGGTAAGGGCGAGAAAAACCGATCCCCTTCGCTCTTCTTGCCTCGGTCGGAGTTAAAAATCCTAATGCAATATCTGCTTTATCGTCAATTAAGTAATCTAACAATGCCACGTTATCTGGGGCAACTATAATTTCGTAACGCAATTTATTTTCTTTAGCAAAGCGCTTCGCTAATTCATAATGAAACCCTAATAATTCACCCCGCCATATATAATAAGATGAAAGATTGTTTCTTAATACAAAGCGCACTCTGCCCTTAGCTTGTATCGTTTGCCACTGTGTGAGATTGGATTTTTTGATAGCTAATGAAGGCACAACTTTAGTACTTGAAGTATTACCTGGTGCTGAATTTGATGAGGAAGGCATTGTTTTTAGCAACTCAGTTGCTAACTGCTGCGAATCAATGAAAGCATTCAATTGTGTTAATAAGTATTCATTTTCAATATTAACCGCCCATGCTATATCACGCTTGCCACTTGCTTGAATACTTTTTTTAATATCATCCCGATAGGCTAAAGCGGAGGCTATCAGGTTTGCATCTTGTATCGCAAGGTCATATTCCCCACTCGCAAGTCGATCGTATAAAAGTTCAGTACTAATACTATTATCAATATAACGAATACGCATCTTAGGGTATATTTTCTGCAGTCTTAGCGCGGTTGTTTGGTAGCTTTTACCTTTTTGGATGACCACTTCTCGCCCATTTAATGCACTCCCTTTTTTCAGTGGAGGTGAATGCTTGCCCATAATGAAGTACTCATTACTTTGAATAAAAGCATCACTAAAATTAACGCGTTTTTTACGTGCCGTGGTGATAGTTAAGTTCGCTGCGATCACATCCCCTTCACCTGCAATTAATTTGCTAAATAGTTGATCAAATTTGGTCACCTTAATTTGTTTAAACTGGAGGTTTTGCTGTGCAGAGAATTGCTGTAGGTATTGTAATTCGAGGTCTTGAGGATGACCAGCGCGTGGTAAATAAGTTTCACCACCAACCCATGTTAACACGGTCAAAGTAGGTTTTTGGTTGAAAAAATAATGCTTTAAAAGAAAAAAACTCGCTATCAATATCAGCAGCAAACACACAATTTTTGATAATAAAAATAAAGTGGTACGTTTATTTTTACCCTGACTCATAGGCTAGTGTTCCTTCAATGATTATAAAAATTCATTTATATGCACAACAGCTTTAGCGCATTAAGTTTATTCACAATAATCGAGCCTGTCCTCCTTTGATCTCAACATTTAAATAATAATAAAATGCAATATACCTTCCTTGAGGGCTTTACATTCAATAAGACAACCAAGAGATAGTTTGTCGCTATTTCTATTTATCTCGCACTGATTATTTTAATCTACAAAGAACCTAAATCGTGGTAATTGCAGTATCACTGACTAAAACTAACTCCCTTATAATAGATACCGATTTTAAAATAATAGATACCGACTTTGATTGTTCTATAACATGTCTTAGAGCAAAAATTTTAGCGGTCATCCATTAGTCCACTTTGAACTAATGGATGGTAGGTAATTTTTAGCACTTATTATTCGGTAGCAATCTCATCACTTTCAGCAGCTTCACCTTGCATAATGGTAATTTCAACCCGGCGATTGCGACGTTGCTCGGTAATAGTATTACCCAGAGTGAGCGGTTTACTGTTTGCATACCCAACCACCTGCATTTTTTTATCTTGAATGCCGTCAACTTTAAGCATTTCATGTGCTACAGATACTGCACGTTGCGCAGATAAGTCCCAATTAGAGCGATATAATTCCGACTGTATTGGTTCATTATCCGTATGACCAGAAATAGTCAATACTCCGGGTACATCCACTAATATTTTCGCCACTTTTGCTATGACAGGCCTAAAGCGAGGCTGTAAAAATGCAGAACCAGCAGGAAAAGATCCTTTTTCTCTTAATCGTATAATTAACTGTTGTCCTAAAGACTCGATTTCTATTGCACCATCAACAATTTCTTCTTTTAAGTTTTCTGCTACTTTTTTAGCTAAAGCTTGCTGTGCAGCCACTTCAGGAGCAGGTACTTTACTATCAGCTTGCTGCGATGATGTCTCTGTTGAAGCGCCATCACTTTCATCATCCCCCTGCACTCCCACCGAGGTATCCAGTTGCTCTTTAGAGTCCTCTTCGTTAGTATCTTCATTAACTTCAACTGTTTCTTCTTGCGAAGGCACATTGGCATCTCTTCCTGATCGACTACTTTCACCCTCTTCAAAATCTAAATTGGTTTTAGTAACATCAATAGTATTCTGCATAATCACTTCGATTGGTGTCGGGTCAGGCCTTCCTGGACTGAACTCCTGAGCGATCACAGATGTACCTTTAGGGATATCTTTGATTTCCAGTCTGTTTTGAACCCCAAAAGCAAACTCCATTGATCCTGCGATTTGTTTAAACTTAGCAACATCCATTTCAGAAAATGATAAAAGTAAAACAAAGAAGCACATAAGTAATGACATCAAATCGGCAAAGGTTCCCATCCAGGCAGGTAACCCCTCTGGGGGACATTTACATTCTTCTTCCATTATTAAGCTCCTTCACCAGCAGCACCACTACCCCGCTTAGATTCAGGTAAATAATTTCGTAACATGCCTTCAATAACACGTGGGTTTTGACCGTCTTGAATGCCTAAGACGCCGTCTAGAATAAGACTACGATTCAATTTCTCTTCCGCGGCTCTTAGTTTTAATTTATCTGAAATAGGCAAGGCGACCATATTGGCGACAACCGCACCATACAAAGTGGTTAATAATGCAACGGCCATCGCAGGGCCAATAGATTTAGGGTCATCCATGTTAGAAAGCATGGCAACGAGCCCCACTAGTGTACCTATCATGCCCATCGCAGGCGCAACATCACCAAAGTTTTTGAAAATCTCTGCGCCAACTTCATGACGTTCTGCAGTTAATCGAATATCATTTTGCAGTGTACTACGTACCACGTCTGCATCATGGCCATCCACCAGCATATCGACACCTTTTTGCATAAACGGATTGCTAATTTGGGCTTCTTCTAATGCCAAAAATCCACCTTTACGCGCGGCATCAGCCATCTCAACTACTTTTACAATTAATTCTTCTGCAGGATCTATTTTGAACATAAAGGCTTTCATGGCAATTTTAATTGCCCCAAAGAATTGCCCCATATTATATTTCATCATTACAACAAAAGCGGTACCGCCAAAAACTATCAAAATAGAGGTCATATCAATAAACATATCAATGGTCCCCCCCATCAACATCGCCATGATAACAAAGCCGAAAGCGCCTATTATTCCAACTAGAGTTGCTAAATCCACAGGTTAATCCTTTTCAATTTTAATAGTTAAACATTACTAAGATGATAGTATAGCCATTTCTGGTTAGTTTGCAGTCAAAGATATATTATTTAAAACAACATTTTACATAAGTATTTAAACAGCCAACAACTTCACTGTTTGGGAATTATTTTTAGCCCTTAGTTTGACATCCTTAACAGTCACGGTAATCTTGCACAAAATATTCAAAAGAGATCCCCCATGGCCCTAAAAAAACCTGAAAATATGCAATATGAAGAAGCAATTACTGAGCTTGAACAAATAGTACAGCATCTAGAGCAAGGTGATTTACCTTTGGAAGATGCATTAAAACAATTCGAACGAGGTATTTCTCTCGCCCGTAGTAATAGCCAAAAATTACAACATGCACAACAACAAGTTAGTATTTTAATGCAAAATGATGCACAAGCACCTTTGCAAAAATTTGAAGAATAACTTTTACCTTTATCCCGAAGACTAAGCAGCTTACATGACACAATTAATTTCTACCATGCAGCAACTTCAAGCGCGTGTAAACGATCAGCTTGAACAATATATTAATCATCCCGCTTCTTATTCAAAAACATTAAATGAGGCGATGGCCTATGGTGCCTTGTTAGGAGGAAAGCGTGTTAGACCATTTTTAGTTTATGCAGTAGGGCAAATGCTTGGCAGTAAATTAGAGACACTTGACCCGATTGCAGCATCAATTGAATGTATCCATGCTTACTCTTTAATTCATGATGATTTACCTGCCATGGATGATGATGCACTGCGTCGCGGTAATGTTACCTGCCATATCAAATATGATGAAGCAACGGCTATCTTAGCGGGTGATGCGTTACAAACATTAGCATTTGAAATTTTATCTAATGAAATACCTGCATTACCAGCACAATCACAATTAAAAATACTTAATATTTTGGCAAAAGCTGCTGGCGAAAAAGGCATGTGTGCAGGCCAAGTGTTAGATATTGCGGCAGAAAATACAGCGATTTCATTAACTGATTTAGAAATGATTCATAATGCAAAAACAGGCGCATTAATTATCGCAGCGGTACAAATGGGCGCGCTAAGCAAAATAGACATCGATGACGCTGAATTTTTGCTCTTAACACAATTTGCGACCGCGATCGGTTTAGCGTTTCAAGTACAGGATGATATTTTAGATATCATCAGCGATACCGAAACTCTAGGCAAACCTCAGGGTTCTGACCAACAATTACATAAATCAACATACCCTGCTTTGCTTGGTTTGCAAGGTGCACAACAAAAAGCTCAAGACTTATATCAAGAAGCGCTTCATGCTTTATCACAATTGCCTTATAATACGCAGTTACTCGAGTTGTTTTCTCATTACATCATCAAACGCGATAAATAAATATGCCATTGGATTTAAAAAATTACCCGTTGCTCGCTAACATTAATTACCCAGAAGACCTGCGTTTATTAAAAAAACAGCAGCTCCCTGCATTTTGCGAAGAGCTACGTCGTTTTTTGTTGACCAGTGTTAGTCAAACCAGTGGCCACCTTGCCTCAGGATTAGGTGTCGTAGAGCTTACTGTTGCTTTGCATTATGTTTATCACACGCCTTTTGATCATCTGGTTTGGGATGTTGGGCATCAAGCCTATCCGCATAAAATTTTAACCGGTCGTCGCGACCAAATGGATAGCATTCGACAGTTTAAAGGCTTACACCCTTTCCCTTGGCGTGAAGAAAGTGAATACGATGTGCTTAGTGTAGGCCATTCTTCGACATCAATTGGCGCTGCCCTAGGGCTCGCTATTGCCGCGGGTAAAGAACAAAAAAATCGTAAAGTAGTCGCTGTGATTGGTGATGGTGCTATTACTGCCGGTATGGCTTTTGAGGCATTAAACCATGCAGGTGCATTACACAACGATATGTTGGTAGTACTTAATGACAATGAAATGTCTATTTCTGAAAATGTGGGTGCATTAAATAATCATTTGGCAAAAATATTATCCGGTGATTTATATACTCAGCTACGTGAAGGGGGCAAAAAAGTACTGTCCACTGTACCTCCGATTAAAGAGCTAGCAAAAAAAACCGAAGAACATTTAAAAGGCATGGTTTCTCCTGCGACTATTTTTGAAGAATTTGGCTTCAATTATATTGGTCCGATGGATGGTCATAATGTGATCGACCTAGTGGATACGTTACGTAATATGCGCTCCCATGCAGGACCGCAATTTTTACACGTAATGACTAAAAAAGGTAAAGGTTATAAACAAGCAGAGTTAGACCCTATTACTTATCATGCTGTGCCAAAATTCACCCCCGATGAAGCTTTGCCAGTGCCTAAACCCTGCGCACCTACTTTTTCTAAAATATTTGGTCAGTGGTTAAATGACATGGCCGATCAAGACGAAAAACTAACCGCTATTACCCCAGCAATGCGTGAAGGTTCTGGGATGGTTGAGTTTTCTAAACGTCACCCAGACAAATACTATGATGTTGCTATTGCAGAGCAGCATGCTGTTACCTTGGCAGCTGGTATGGCTATTGCTGATTTAAATCCGATTGTTGCTATCTATTCCAGCTTTTTACAACGCGCCTATGACCAAGTGATACATGATGTTGCTATTCAAAATCTTGGTGTGTTGTTTGCCATTGATAGAGCGGGAATTGTTGGCGCTGATGGCCCGACACACCAAGGAGCTTATGACCTAAGTTTTTTACGTTGCATACCTAATATGACCGTGATGACCCCTTCTGATGAACAGGAATGTCGTAACATGTTATATACAGGCCATTTACTTAATACACCTGCGGCAGTTCGCTATCCGAGAGGCAGTGGAACAGGTGTTGAAGTTGATAACAGCATGACAGTGCTAGAAATAGGCAAAGCCAAGGTGATTGCTGAAGGTCAAAAAACAGCTATCTTATGTTTTGGCACCTTTTTACAAGCAGCAATTCCCGTCGCAGAGGAGTTAAATGCAACGATAATCGATATGCGTTTTGTTAAACCTTTAGACCAATCATTATTAATCAAGCTCGCACAAACACATTCGCAAATAGTCACTGTTGAAGAAAATAGTATCTTAGGTGGTGCAGGCTCTGCGGTGAGTGAATTCTTAATGTCACAACAATATACAGGCAAAGTTTTACATTTAGGACTACCTGATTCATTTGTAGAACAAGGTACGCAGGCGGAAATTTATCATATGTTACAACTAGACAGTGAAGGTATTGCAGCACAAATTGATGCATTTTTTAACTAACCGTATCTGTTAGTTTCTAGCGTTTATACCTTTTAGCTTATTGCTCTTAAACCTCTTGTACATACGAACAACAGACCTTAAGGCCTGTTGTTCGTTTAGCCGTCCTGATTTAATAGCGTACTATCTTTGTTAACTTTAAACAGAGACCAGTAGGGAATACCATTACTTGAAAAAATATCTTGTAGGTTAAACTGATTGTTTTGAGCCCAAATTTTATCTTGGTAAAATAGTGGGAAAATCCAGTTATCTTGTTGCAATTTTTGAAAGTAGCTCGTCTGAGATTGAAAGTTTTCAGCAATCTTTTTTTGTTTAAATTTATTTTCTAGGTAACCCGTTAAAAAGCTATTCTTAAATAAGTCCTCATAAATATTATCTTTACTCATCAAATTTGTCTGCCAACTAGAGAGAGCAAAATCGTAATAAAGGTTAGTATTATCCCAAACGTCCTGAGAGCTTACCTCTTGTACCACAAGATTGACGCCAATTTTATCTAGCATATGTGTTAATGCATCAGCAACCTTGCTTGTATTGCCAACATCATCCAGCATAACTAATAATGACATCTGCTTAGGTAAAGGTTGTACCTGTAATATTTTTTTTGCTTTTTCTAAATTGTACTCAGGCATTAACAGCGTATTTTTATCTTCTTTCTGTACCAGGCTATTATCGTTAAAGGCCATCACGGAAGGATGAATTTGGCCATTATCTTTTAGAATGTATTTCAACATACCCGGTTGATTAATGGCCATATGGATTGCCTCACGTACTTTTTTATCACTTAATATAGGTGACAACTGATCATTAATAGCAAGAAATATGGCATTTGATGAGGGTACTTGTACTAGTCGTGTAGCGGTGTTTTCAGCAAGGTCATTGATAAACTTATTAGGAATAGCATAACTGACTTGTACATCATTTGCTAAGAGTGCAAACAAACGCGATTGTGGTTTATTAACACGCATAAAACGAAAGAATTTGGTGGGCAATGCCCCTTCCCAATAGTTATTGTTTGCAATCACTAACACCCCTAGCACAGGATTATATTTTTGTACTAAATACGGGCCAGTACCAGACATAGTCAACTGGGTAATAGGCGGCAAAATGATTGAAGGTGGCGTATCTAATAATCTTTTATTACTTTGATAAAAGGCTGAGTCTAAAACAAACAAATTAGTTAAATCATCCAATAACTGAATTTCACTCAATTCAGAACGAATATCGAAGCTATTACTATCATTGGACGTTATGGTCTCTATTTTATTAAAAAATCGTAACTTAGCATTATTTTTTGCCTGCTCAAAAGACCAAATAACATCTTTTGCTGTCAATATATTACCAGAATGGAAATGGACATTTTTACGTAAATAAAAACGAATTGTTTTGTTATTAATTCTTTTCCAATTTTTAACTAAGCGAGCTTCCAACTGTTGCTGCTGATCCCAACGAAACAGTGGATCAAATAATAGGTGCTTAAATTGTTCTTCGATTAATTTTTGATCTGCAAAGGGATTAAATGAGGAGGGTATTTTATCAACGGCAACGGTAATCGCTTGAGGATTAAATACATTTGGATTTTGTGCGAAACAACCAACAGCGTAAAATATTGAAGTAATAAAAAACCAACGTAAACGCATATTTACCTCTGACAATTGCTTATAAAGAATAGAATTGGATGAGCAAGAATAAACCTATCGCAGCAAAGATACCAGCCACAATATCGTCGATCATGATCCCGAAACCACCCTCTACTTTTTTATCTAACCAACTAATTGGAAAAGGTTTTAATACATCAAAAAAACGAAATAATAGAAAACCAATGCACACCCAAACAAAGGGAATAGCCATGCCATTTTTAATCTCTGGGTAAACCAATAAAAGCGGCAGCATGGTGATCCAATAACCTACAAACTCATCCCAGACAATCGCTTTATGATCATGCACGCCCATTGCTTCGCTGGCCACGTGACAAAACCAAAACCCAGCAAAACTGGTGATCACTAATACCGCTAGATAATATTCAATACTCAGCATCGCTAATAAATAAAATAGGGGAACCGCTGCTAAAGTACCAAATGTTCCTGGCGCTTTAGGTGCTAATCCACTACCAAAGCCAACAGCAGCAAGGTGTATTGGGTTAGAAAGCTTTAAACCTTTCAAATCATCTCGATTTAACATGTATGTGCGACCTTATTTAAAATGATCCCAGCTACTATTGTCTAATGTAACAAGCTGATCATGATGAGTAAAAATGATTTCTGGTTGTTTATGTCTAGGCAAGTTAGTAGATAAGTTAGTAGATGAATCAACAACGGCATCAGTAGTCGCTGTCATTGCGTTGATTTTACCAATTTCAAAACACAATAAAGATGATACGTCATTCTCAATTGCCAACTGCTCTTTTA
>Ga0316197_10002106_pt1 | contig 14211 bp, 13 predicted proteins | sample OudBiesiAoxic_MG_FD_204939 | JGI IMG/M metagenome (GOLD analysis project Ga0316197, IMG submission 204939) | Coastal sediment microbial communities from Oude Bieten Haven, Netherlands - site A oxic | ecosystem: Environmental > Aquatic > Marine > Coastal > Sediment | place: Netherlands...
CCGTGACCTGGGGGGTCAGCGGCCCCAACCTGCGCGCCTGCGGCCTGGCCTGGGATCTGCGCAAGGCTTTTCCCTACAGCGGTTACGACCAGTTCGACTTTGACATCCCCACGGCCGAGGGCGGGGACTGCTACGCCCGCTACCTGGTGCGTATCGAAGAGATGCGTCAAAGCCTGCACATCATCCGTCAGGCGGCCGCACAGATGCCACCGGGACGCACCGTCACCGACGACTACCGTTACGCGATCCCGGCACGCAAGGATATGCTTACGGACATCGAAAGCCTGATCCATCATTTTATCAATGTGACCCGGGGGCCCAAGATCCCCAGGGGCCAGGCCTATGTCGCCTGCGAAATTCCCCGCGGCGAACAGGGCTATTTTGTGGTCAGTGATGGGCTTGGCTATGCCTACCGCATGCGCATCCGGGCGCCGGGTTTCGCCAATGTGCAGGCCCTGCCGCTGATGGCCAAAGGGTGGTCGCTCTCCGATCTGATCACCATCATCGGGTCGGTGGACTATATTTTACCCGACATTGATAGATAAGTTTATGCTTCCCGAATCGTTAAAAAACGAGCTGCAGCAAAAGATCGACCGGGTGGCCCATCCGCGCGAGATGGCCATCGACGTGATCAATGCCCTGCAGGATCATTACGGCTACTTTTCCGACGAGGCGCTGGAGCAGGCGGCCGACCTGCTGGGCATGACGCCGCTGGAACTGGACGAGTTGGCCACGTTCTACACCTTCATCTACCGGGAACCGGTGGGCAAATACGTGATTCACGTGTGCGACAGCCTGATCTGTTGGATGGAGAACGGTGAGGATCTGGTGGCCCACCTGTGCAACCGGCTGGACATCCGGATGGGCGAGACCACGGCCGACGGACTTTTCACCTTGTTGCCGGTATGCTGCATCGGCTACTGCGACCGGGCCCCGGCCATTCTGGTCAACCGCATGGTACATGGTCCGTTGACCACCGACGCGTTGGACAATTTGATCGACAAACTGCGGGAGGCATCGACGTGAGCGGCCCTTATCCCCAGATGTTGCTGAAACACCGCAAACCGGACCGCATCACCACGCTGGCGGAATATCGCCAGGCTGGCGGCTATGAGGCGCTGCACCGGGTGTTAACCAGTGAAGATGCCGCGGCCGTCAAAGCCCAACTTGCCGATGCGGTTTTATTGGGTCGGGGAGGCGCGGGGTTTCCCGCCGGAATCAAAGTACAGACCGTGGCTGAAGACGCCCCGTTTCCGCGCTATGTGGTCTGCAACGCCGACGAGATGGAGCCGGGCACCTTCAAGGATCGCGTGTTTCTGCATGCCGAACCGCACATGCTCATCGAAGGCATGGTCCTGGCGGCATTCTCCATCCGGGCGGCCCACGGCATTATCTTCATCCGGCCGGAGTACGAAAGTGCCGCCCGGATACTTGAACGAGAGATCGGCATCGCCCATCGCGAGGGACTGCTGGGTGACGGCATTTTCGGCAGTGAATTCAGTTTCGACATCGATGTGCACCGCAGCGGCGGACGCTATATTTGTGGTGAGGTGACTGCCCAGATCAACGCCCTGCAGGGTATACGGCCCAATCCAAAGCAGCCGCCGCCCTATGCCACTGACAAAGGATTATGGGGGCAGCCGACCCTGGTCAACAACGTGGAGACGCTGGCCTGCATTCCCCACATTGTCAATAAGGGGGCCCAGTGGTTCAAGGATCTGGCGCTTTCACCCGAGGCCGCCGGTACCAAGCTGTTTTGTATTTCGGGCAAGGTAAACAAACCCGGTTGCCACGAACTGCCCTTAGGAATCAAGCTTTCGGAGATTATCGAGGACTTTTGCGGCGGCATGAAAGACGGCGCAACATTCAAAGGCTGTCTGCCGGGCGGGGCCTCAACTGGGTTTCTGACCGCAGATCATTATCATATTGCCATGGATTTCGAGGCGCTTAAAAAAGTGGGCAATCGACTGGGCACCGGGGCCATCATGGTATTCGACCACCACACCTGCATGGTGGATGTGACCATAAACCTGACCGAGTTTTTCGCCCGCGAATCATGCGGTTGGTGCACCCCCTGCAGGGAAGGATTTCCATACCTGCTTGACCTGTTGCGACGCATCGAAAAAGGGCAGGGAGAGGCTGACTTTCTTTCCATGATCAAAACGATGTGCCGGCACCTGTGGAAATCTTATTGTGCCTTTGCACCGGGCGGGGTGGCCTCCATCGAAAGCCTGATCGTGAACTTCGAAGACGAGGTGATGGCGCATATTGAGGGTAAAGGATGCCCGTTCAAGAAATGAAGGAAAGGACATCTTGCGGCCCAGGGCGGCGTTCTCCCATTTTTACAATCCTCGACGTAGCCCTGCTACGCCTGCGGTTGTAAAAATGCTGCGGCCTTACCCTGAACCACAAGCTGCCCTTTCCACTGCAAATGTAGGAAAATAGTTTTGACAACATCCGAATGAATCGACGACCTTTTTTTGGTCGAGTCATGAGACAACATCGAACGCCAGACAACCGTTTAGAAGGTTTTGTAAAAAGACCGAGATCAAGGCTTGCGAGTCTCGAGGAATGAGGCGTACTGATTGTACGCTGCAGTGACGAGGGATGAAGCGTAACGCAGATATCGGGCTTTTTACGAAGCCGCCAAGTAGACTATCATGCCCAATCTCAAGATCGACAATCGGGAGATTGATGTCCCCGCCGGCACCAAAGTGATCGAGGCGGCCGAACGGCTGGGCATCATGATCCCGCGCTTTTGCTTTCACCCGGCGTTAGGGTCGGTGGGGGCCTGCCGGGTCTGCGCCGTGGCCTTTACGGAGGGGCCGGTCAAGGGCATCCAGATGAGCTGCATGATCGACGTCCAGGACGGCATGGTGGTTTCCACCACCGATGCCGAAGCCGTGGATTTCAGGCGGCACGTGATCGAATGGCTCATGCTCCACCATCCCCACGACTGTCCGGTTTGCGACGAAGGCGGTCATTGCCTGTTGCAGGATCTGACCGTCGCCGGCGGCCATGGCCTGCGCCGTTTTAAGGGTCTCAAGCGCACCCACAACAACCAGGACCTGGGCCCACTGGTCCAACACGAAATGAATCGCTGCATTCAGTGCTATCGCTGCTCGCGGTTCTATCAGGAATTCACCGGCTACCGGGATCTGGGCGTGATGGGCATCGGCAGCCGGGTCTATTTCGGCCGCAGCGCCTCCGGTGCGCTGGAGAGCCCCTTTAGCGGCAACCTGACCGACATCTGCCCCACGGGGGTTTATACCGATAAACCGTCGCGATATTTCGGGCGGCGCTGGGACTATCAGAGACATCCATCTTTGTGCCTGCATTGTTCCCTGGGCTGCAACCTGACGGCATCGGCCCGTTACCGTCGGGTCGTACGCCACGAGGCCCGGCCTAACCTTGATGTCAACGGTCATTTCCTCTGCGACCGGGGCCGCTATGGATACGCCTATGCCGGCGCCGCCGACCGGCCCCGGCAGGCCATGGCCGCCGGATCCCCGGGACCCATCGTCGATATCCTTGCCGGGGCACGAGAGGCGATCCAAAAGACGGTCGCGCAACATGGCCCCGAAAGTGTGGCGGTCGTGACCTCGTCACGCAGCAGCCTGGAAACCTTGGCCGTACTTAAACAGGCTTGTGAGCGGCGCGTGTGGGCCGGTCCGGCTACAGCGCCGACTGACCGTCAGGCCTTAAACCAAAAAACCGCCATTGGTTGTCTCAGGCCGGAACTGGCCGTCTCCCTGGCTGCCGATACCGAGGCCCATGATGTGCTGGTGATCGGTGCGGACCCGCTCAACGAGGCGCCTATGCTGGCCCTTTCACTGCGCCAGGTGCAGCGGTGCGGGGGCCATGTGACAGTGATCGATCCACGTGGTGTGCGGCTGCCTTTCGATTTCGATCACTGGGCCGTTCATCCGGCGTCCATGGGTGCCATCTTGCAAGCGTTGATTCATGAGATTGACGGCAACGGGACGGCGGCGGCGGGAGTATCAACCACCTTCGATGTCACCAAGTTGGCCAGGCGTTTAAACGCCAGTCCACGGCCGGTTGTCATTTGCGGCACCGACATCCTGACGTCATGGGAAATCGCGCTGGCGGGTGATCTTGCCCAGGCACTGTGCCGGACCCATAAGGTAGCCGGGCTGTTTTATACCCTGACCGGGGCCAATGCGTTCGCCGCGGCCCTGGCCCAAGATGGACGACTCTCTACAGAAACGGTTCTCGATCGTATCGAGGACGGCCGCGTTCGTCTGTTGGTGGCGGTTGAACAGGATCTCTGGCACGAGTTCCCGGACCGCAAACGCCTGCAGGCAGCCCTGAAACAGCTGGATCACCTGGTACTGCTCGATTATATAAACTCCCCGATGAGCCATGAGGCTAACTATTTCATACCAACGCAGCCGATCTACGAATCCGGCGGCCATTGGATCAATCAGGAGGGCAGATTGCAGGTGGCCGCTGCCGTGATCGCCGGCGGCGAGCCCATCGAGATTACCGGCGGGCTGGATCATCCGCCGCGCGTGTTCGAATCGCGCATTCCCTTCGATGAGCCGCTGGCTGCATGGCGGGCGGTGGCAGCGCTGGCTGAGGATTATGGCAAAGCGGTCAACACGACCCAAGAAGAGACCTTGAAATCTGCCCTGGCCAATTTTCACCCTGCAGTAGATACGACACGCGCCGCAGCAACGGGTCAGCGCATTGACCTGAATGCGGTTTCCCACACTGGCGTCGAATCCGCGGAGAGACCCGTGCCGGCAGCCAACGGTTCCGATTCCGATAGCGTTGTCCTACTGCTGGTGGACTGGACCTTCGGCACCGAAACGATGTCGGCCATGTCCCCGACGTTGGCCAAGGTGGAAGCGTCACCCGTGGCGCGCATGCATCCGGACACCATCTCCGGATTAGAACTGTCCGCTGACCAGGCGGTCACGGTATTCGTTAACGAAAACCGGCTGACCATGCCTTTAAAGGCCGATCCAGGCATGGCTTCAGGGGTGATGGTGGTTCCCCGCCATCACTTGATAGATTGGCAGGTACTGGGGGAGACGCGCGTGATATTGGCGCCCTCGCAACTAAAAGCTGAAAGCGCGTAGCAATGAAATCCATCTCTCCTCTCGAGGGGAGACGGTAATGTGTATGGTTGCCTTGTTTATTAACTGAACCAAAGATCGGATTGGCGTCCTCTCACCCCTTTGGGGATCGAGTGCGGGGAACTTAATTAAGAATGTCGTGACGGTTGATAAAAATCAATTGAATCGCATTGAGATAACGGATCGCGTATGAATTACCTGCTTGGCCTCATCGTACTGTTCATCAAGATTGCCGTGATGCTAGGCGGATTGCTGCTGGCGGCCAGCTACCTGGTGTGGCTGGAGCGCAAGCTTCTGGCCCGGCTGCAGATCCGCCTCGGACCCAACCGGGCCGGCATCTTCGGTCTGCTACAACCCATCGCAGATGCCATCAAACTGCTCACCAAGGAAGACATCGTACCCTCGGCGGCAGACGGGTTCATCTTCCGCCTGGCGCCCGCCGTGGTGGCCGTTACGGCGTTGCTGATGTTTGCCGTGGTACCGTTGGGGCCGGATATTCGGATGTTCGGCCGCGCCGTTCCCATGGTGATCACCGACCTGAACGTAGGCCTGCTTTTCGTATTTGCCCTGTCGTCGCTGGGCGTCTACGGTGTGGCCCTGGGCGGCTGGGCCTCCAACTCCAAGTTCGCCCTGTTGGGAGGCATCCGCGGAGCGGCCCAGATGATCAGCTATGAACTGGCCCTGGGGCTGTCGCTGGTGCCGGTGGTGATGCTGGCCGGGTCGTTCAGCCTCACGACCATCGTGGATGCCCAGGCCGGCATTCCCTTCATCGTGCTCCAGCCGGTCTCCTTCGCCATTTTCTTGATCAGCGCCATGGCCGAGAGCAAACGCATTCCCTTCGACCTGCCCGAAGCGGAAAACGAATTGGGCGCCGGATTTCACACCGAGTACAGCGGCATGCGCTTCGGCCTGTTTTTTCTGGGGGAATATGTCCACATCCAGGTGCTGGGGGCGCTGACGGCGGTCTTTTTCCTGGGCGGCTGGCACGGGCCTCTGCTGCCGCCGGTGGTCTGGCTGATGTTGAAAATATTCATCGTGGCCGTGATCATGATCTGGATCCGCGGCACGCTGCCGCGGCTGCGCTACGATCAGCTCATGGCTCTGGGATGGAAAGTGCTGATTCCGGCGTCGTTGATCAATATTGTGGTGACGGGGGCATTTATTCAATTTGGGACAATATGAGCGAAAATAAACTTAAAACTGACGAGAAACCCTTGAAACCGGATGAGAGTTCGGGGTTTTCGGCCCTCAAAGCCCTGGCGGAGGGGTTTGCCACCACCGCCAAACACCTGGCGCGCAAACCGATCACGGAATCCTATCCGGAAGTCAAGCGGCAGCTGCCCGAACGCTCGCGGGCGCGCATCGTGCTGACCCACGATCCGGACGGCCGCGAGCGCTGTGTGGCCTGCTACCTCTGCTCGGCGGTCTGCCCGGTAAGCTGCATCAGCATGCAGAGTGCCGAGCAGCCCAACGGGCGGCGATACGCCCGCTGGTTCCGCATCAATTTCGGCCGCTGTATCTATTGCGGCCTGTGCGAGGAGGCCTGCCCGACATCGGCCATCCAGCTCACGCCGGATTTCGAAAACATCCAGCGTGACATCCTTACCCTGGTGTTCGAAAAAAAAGACCTGCTGGTGGAGGGCTGCGGCAAGGACCCCTCCTACAATTATTACGAACACGCCGGCGTAACCACCGACCAACGCGGCAAAGGCGAGCACGCCAGCGAAACGCCGCCGGTCAATGTCAAGAGCAACTTGCCCTGACAACATAATTGACGGCTTTGTAAAACTGAATCCATGTCCAAGGAGTTTGGCCGATGACAATCAATCCGGATTTTGTTTCACCTTGTGGACTTTACTGCGGCGTATGTGCCATTCATATCGCCCATCGCGACAAAAATCATAAATTTCAGGAGCGGTTGGCGGGGCTTTACCGGGGAGGTGTTGAAGGCAAGGGCAAGCTTCCGAACAGTGAAACCCTTTCCGCCGAGGATATTCGATGCCAAGGGTGCCTGTCCGATGACCGTTTCATGCATTGCAGGCAGTGTGAAATCAGGGACTGCACCCAAAAAAAAGGATATGCCGGGTGTCATCAATGCGACGCGTTCCCCTGTCGGCATATTGAAAATTTTCCGATGACTATTGGAAAGAAGGTCATATTGCGGGCGGTTCCCTACAGACGTAAAGTCGGTACTGAAAAGTGGGTTCAAGATGAGGAGGCTCGTTATGTCTGCCCTGAATGCGGCAACACCGTTTTCCGAGGCGCGGTAAAATGCAATCAATGCAACGTGCAGCTGGATCTGGACTAGTGTCCGGTCTTTATGCTAACCAGTAGAATGTAACCCAACTCGTCAAACAGGGCATTCAACCATGTCCATCCTGACCCTTTTATTTTACGCCATCGCCTTGCTGATCGTCGTCGCCACGGCCATGGCCGTCACCCGGCGCAACATGGTCCATGCGGTGCTGTACCTGGTGCTGTCGTTTTTCGGCACGGCCATGCTCTTTTACCTGCTGGGCGCGCCCTTTCTGGCGGCGCTGGAGATCATCATCTACGCCGGCGCAATCATGGTGCTGTTTCTGTTTTTGATCATGATGATCCGGCTGAAAACGCTGCCAGGCATGTTCTTTCCGGTCGGACAGCTGCTGCCGGCCATCTTGATCAGCGCGGGCTTTCTGGTGGTCAGTTCGGTAATGGTCGGCCGCAACCCGTCGGGATGGGCCCCCATGCCGGCGGCCCAGGCATCGCCGATGGCCTTTGGTGTTTACCTGTTTCAAACCCACTGGCTGGCCGTGGAAATCGCCTCCATGCTGCTGCTGGTGGCCCTGGTCGGTGCCTATATCCTGGGCCGCAGGGTTCGCGGACCGTCGGCAGACACCCGAAAGGAGGCGCCGTGATCGTTCCGCTGAACCACATTCTGCTGCTCTCGGGGCTCCTGTTCAGCCTGGGGATGTTCTGCACCCTGGCCCGACGAAACCTGATCATGATGCTGCTGGGAATCGAAATCATGCTCAATGCCGCCGCGGTGGGCTTTGTGGGCGCGTCCCTGCACTGGCAGCAGATGGAAGGTCAGGCCATCGTTATTTTTATCCTGGCGGTTGCCGCCACCGAGGTGTCCATCGGTCTGGCCGCCATCCTCGTGGTCTATCGGCGCACCGATTCGGTCGACCCGGACATGGATGCGGCGTTGTGGGAAAAAGGAGGGTCGCGATAGCCATGCAACCGGCAACCCCGCTTCCCAACAGCCTGATCGTCACCGCCGCCGCCCTGCTGCTGCCGCTGCTGGCCTTTGGTGTGATCATGCTGGCCACCCGCTCACGCCACCGGCTCTCGGCGGCCATCTCCATCGGGGCCGCCGGCCTGTCGCTGCTGGCAGCCGTCTATCTGCTGGTGCAGCATTGGCAGATGCAGGCGCCGCTGATTTTCCAGGCGGTCTGGATGGTTTCCGGGCAGATGACGATTCCCATCGGCATCATGCTGGACCCGATCAGCCTGTCGATGTTCGCCGTGGTGGCCACAATCAGCTTTCTGGTTCAGGTCTACTCGCTGGGCTACATGGCCGGAGACCCGGGCTTCGGGCGCTATTACGGCTGCATGTCTCTGTTCGCCTGGGCCATGCTGACCCTGACCGTCTCCAGCTCACTGCTGCAAATTTACATCTTCTGGGAACTGGTGGGGCTGGCTTCCTACCTGCTCATCGGGTTCTGGTTCGACAAATTCAGCGCCAGCGAAGCCGGTAAAAAGGCCTTTGTGATGACGCGTACCGGCGATGTGGCCTTTCTGCTGGGACTGGTGCTGCTCTGGCTGCAGTTGGGAACCCTGGACATTCCCGTGCTGACCGACCCCGCAGCGGTGGGCGCGCAGCTGTCGCCCGGCATGATCACGCTGACCGCCCTGCTGATCTTCGGCGGCATCGTCGGCAAAAGCGCCCAGTTTCCGCTGCTCACCTGGCTGCCCGACGCCATGGAAGGCCCCACGCCGGTGAGCGCCCTGCTGCATTCGGCCACCATGGTGGCCGCCGGCGTCTACCTGTTTTCGAGGCTGTTCGGCTTTTTCTCGCTCTCGCCGACAGCCATGGCGGTGTGTCTTGCCATCGGCACGATCAGCATGCTGCTGGCTTCCACCATGGCCATGGTGGCACGGGACATCAAACAGGTCTGGGCCTATTCCACCATCAGCCAATTGGGTTTCATGCTCATGGGGCTGGGCGCCGGCAGCCTGTTTGCAGGCGCGTTTCACCTGATCACCCATGCCGGCTTCAAGGCGCTGTTGTTCCTGTGCGCCGGTGTGTTCATCCATCATTGCGGAACCAACGATATGTTCGAAATCGGCCGGCAGGGCGGGCGCCGGCTCAAGTCGGCGGTGGTCTGCACGATCATAGGGGCGGGGGCACTTTCCGGCCTGCCGCCGCTTTCCGGATTTTTCAGCAAGGAGATGATCCTGGGCCACCTGCTGGACAGCGGGCACCCCGTCGCCTTTCTGGCCGCAGCGGTGGGCGCGTTTTTGACCACCTACTACTCGTTTCGCCTGATCTTCATCATTTTGTTTCCCCGTGATGCGGGCGACGCCCCGCCAGCTGAAAGCCACGACGGCCATCACCACGCCGGGGGTGAATATTCCATGACCACGGTGCTGTGGTGCCTGGCGGGCGTCACCGTCGTCCTGGGATTTTTCCAGACGCCGCTCCACGATTTCCTTGCGCGCACCGACACAGGGGTCCAAGCGGCAACGCCGGCCCACCACAGCTGGCTGCCGGTAGCTGCATGCCTGCTGGCCGCGGTGGCGATCCTCCAGGCCTGGTTCGAATACGGCCGCAAAAAAGCCCGGCAAATCGGCTGGGTAGAGCAAATCCCGTTTTTGGCCGACCTGTTCGGTAACCGCTGGTACCTGGACCGTCTCTATCGCTACCTTCTGGACACACTGGTCTATCGAGGCGTGTCGCGACTGTTTACCGCCAACGACCGGCGTGTGATCGACGGCGCCCTGGACGGGCTGGGCCGATCGACCATCGGGCTGGGACGGGTGATCGATTGGGTCCACGGCGGCATGATCCAGTACCGGCTCATGATCATGGTCGCGGCGGTTATCGGTTTGATACTTTTCATTGGATGGGGCGGGTGATCATGGCATACCAGCTGGCGGACTTTCCCTTTTTAACCACGCTGCTGCTCTGCTGTGTCGCAGGTCTGCTGGCGATTTTAGCCACGCCTGCAAAACATACGCGGGCCATTAAAATCGTCAGCGCCGTGTTCAGCGGCCTCACCCTGGTCATCTCGATATATCTGTTCATCGCCTATGACCAGCAGGCCGGCGGCTACCAGTTCGTCGAGCGGGTGGCCTGGATTCCCGCACTGGGCATCGCCTATTTCAACGGGGTAGACGGCTTCGCCCTGCCCATGCTGCTTTTGACCGGCATCGTCTTTTTTACCGCGGTCCTGACCTGCTGGGAGATGGAACTGCGGGTCAAGGAGTTCTTCGCCCTGATTTTCCTGCTCGTAACCGGTGTCTTCGGCCTGTTCATGAGCCTGGACCTTTTTTTCATTTTCGTCTGGTTCGATGTCTCCCTGTTCCCCATGTACCTGCTCATCGCCATCTGGGGAAGCACCCGCAAAGAATATGGGGCCATGAAGCTGACCCTTTACCTGCTGGCCGGCAGCGCACTGATTCTTCCGGCCATCGTCTACCTGGTGGTTCACTCGGGCGCCATGACCTTCGACCTGTTGGTCCTGATGGAAGGCGACCGGTTTACCCCGGCGCAGCAGCGCATCGCCTTTTTGCTGCTCTACATCGGCTTTGGCATCCTGGCCGGCGTCTTTCCCTTTCACACCTGGTCACCGGTGGGGCACGTGGCGGCTCCCACGGCGGTGTCCATGATCCACGCCGGCGTGTTAATGAAGATCGGCGCCTTCGGCATCCTGCGGGTGGGCATTTTCCTGTGCCCGGAAGGGTGGCAGTACTGGGCGCCGCTCATGGCGGTGCTGGCCACCTGCGGCATTGTCTACGGCACCTTCGTCGGGTTGAATCAGACCGATCTCAAATATGTGATCGGCTACTCCAGCGTGGCGCACATGGGCATCGTCGGTCTGGGGCTGTCCACCATGACCATCGACGGTCTCAACGGGGCGGTGTTCCAAATGTTTGCCCATGGCATCATGACAGCACTCTTTTTCTCGTCGGTGGGCTATATCTACGACCGGACCCACACCAAAGCTATCGCCGAACTGGGGGGCCTTAGCCGGATCATGCCACGGGCGACCACCTTTTTTATCCTTGCCGCGCTAACCGGCATCGGCGTTCCCTGCCTGGCCAGCTTCTGGGGGGAACTGGTGGTGTTCATGTCCTGTGTGCGGGTCTACCCGGTAGCCGGCGCGTTGGCCATCGGGGCGCTGGCGGTGGGTGCCCTCTTCATGCTGCGGGTGGTCCAGAAGACCTGCTACGGTCCGCCGCTGAAGAAATTTGCAGGCCTGAAGGACATCACGGCCACACTGGCGGTGCCCCGCATCATTCTGGCCTCGGTGATCGTGCTATTCGGGCTCTTTCCGGGCCTGCTGTTTGATATGATCAATACGGCCACGATGCAATTGATTGGATTGCGATGAACTGGATACTGCTCACTCCCGAACTGACCCTGCTGCTGGCGGCGGCGCTGTTTCTGGTATTGGCCTGCCTGAAGCCAGATCCGCGCAGGGACTACCAGCTTGCCGTGACCATGGCGGCTTTCGCAGTGGCGGCCGCCACTGCCTGTGCAACGATGAGCGGCGACCTGTTCAACCACGTCTACCGGGTGGATCTTTTCTCCCAGGTTTTCAAGGCCCTGCTCGCCATCGGTTTTTTCCTGGTAATTTTTCTTTGCGACGACTTTCAAGGGGTGGCCCCCTCGCACCATGGGGAGGGTTATTTCCTGCTGGCCGTCTGCACGCTCTCCATGATGATGCTGGCCTCTGCGGTCCACCTGCTGGCGATCGTTCTCGCCCTGGAACTGTCCAGCTATTCACTCTACATCCTGGTTTTCCTGCGTCAGGATCATCGCTGGGGGATGATTACGGGACTGCGCTATTTTCTGGTGGGGGCCAGCGCATCGGCCATCATGCTGTTTGGCCTGGCCATAATCTATGGGGTTACCGGTGCGGTGCACATCGATATGCTGATCCAGCAGCTACCCGCCATGATGGGCCATCCCATGGCGGTCACCGGGCTGCTTTTGACCCTGGCCGGATTCTTCTTCAAGCTGGCCGTCTTTCCCTTCCACTTCTGGGCACCGGAAGCCTACCAGGGCGCACCCAACCAGGTGGCGGCCTTTATTGCCGCGGTCTCCAAGGTCGCCGCCGTAGCCATTTTGCTGCGCATGATCTCAATGGCCCAGGGCAACAGCGACCAGCTGGCCAGAGGGCTGATCGCCATGGCCGTGATCTCCATGACCGTGGGCAACCTGGCAGCCATCGCCCAGAGGGATTTCAAGCGCCTGATGGCCTTTTCCAGCGTCGCCCATGCCGGCTACCTGCTGCTGGGCATGCTGTGCATGACACCGGCCGGCTATGGCGCCGCCATGTTCTATGGGGGGGCGGTGCTGATCATGAAATACACTTGTTTCATGGTCATGGTCCGTGTGGCCGACGACGGCCGCAACCTGCAGATCGATGAACTGGCTGGCCTGCACCGGCGCTCCCCGCTGCTGGCCCTGGCACTGATGATGGCCCTGTTCAGCCTGGCCGGCATCCCACCCACCATCGGATTTGTGGGAAAACTGATGATCTTCGTGGCAGCCATGCAAAAGGGCTATCTGGTGCTGGTGCTGGTCGCCATGGCCAACGTCGTCGTCTCCCTGTACTACTACCTGCTGGTCCTTAAAGCCGCATACCTGGATGAACCCGCCCAGGTGCTTCCGTCCATCAGCCTGACGATGCCCGCCCGCCTGGTGGCCGTTGCCATGATCGCCCTGATCGTGGGCCTTGGCTTTTACCCGACAACCCTTCTGGATCTGGTTCAAGCCGCGGTTTTGAGACTGCCTTAGTGCCCCTGTTCGGAAATACGGTGACGCACCTAAATTTAATCCCACCCTCTCGTGCTCGATAACATCGACAAATCATGCCTCAATATTTTGATGATTCGCACCCATAATTTGATATAATCAATATGTTGAGCCCTCCCATCGGGAGAGGACTTCCAGATTTCTTTCATTTTCAATAAGATCCTGTTCTACCGTCCGTCGGCACGACAATTGTACCTACTATGAGTTTGGAAGCTTGTTAAATATTTCCTTGCGAAAAGGAACCGATTCAATGAACGAATAAACCACTGAGGTCTACAATGAGCGAAGAATCCCAGGAAATTAAAGAAACCAATTCGGAAAAATCAGTCTCCAAGGATCGTGACAGCAGTTGTTGCTATTATGTGGATCCTTGCGGGTGCTACGTTGATCCATACTGCTGCACGCCCAGCTATGTTTCTTGTTGTTGTTAGCAGACAGTTGGCTCGGAAGGGTTGCCGCCGAAATCACATGGTTGGATATTTACGACATTATAGAGGGGTTATGGTGAACAAAATTGGAAAATCGATCAGTTCAGCCAACGGTGCCATTACAGGAATCCACTTATGGAACATAAAGGCGCGGACAGGCGAATACAACAGCGGTGTACCAAAAATGTGAGCATGACATGCTCTCAATTAAATCATAACGATGACCACATTGTGACTGTCCGGAATTACAGCAGCAGAGGCATGTATTTCGAATCGCATGAAGCGGCGTCGATCGGTTCTTTTATCGTGCTAAGGGTGATGGCGGCTCACGAGATGGAGGCGTTTGCCTCACCAACCGATAGTCCTTCTCAATTCTCAATGGATAGCTCCGATCCCCAGGCCTGCGAGGAGTTTCGTTCACATACGGTAGCCAAAGTTGTCCGATGCAGCAAACTTGTGGAAAAAGCAACCTGTTTCGGAATCGGTGCTACAGCAATGATGCTCTCCAACTACTGATCCAGCCGGCTGACCACTCATCCCCCCACCGGTCATGGGGCTTTCAACAAACGAACCATCCATAAAGATGAGTCCTTTATCCTCAAGATACGATCATGCATAGCTGAGGATGAGTGATGGATCTTGACAGCACAAT
>Ga0316197_10002107_pt1 | contig 14211 bp, 11 predicted proteins | sample OudBiesiAoxic_MG_FD_204939 | JGI IMG/M metagenome (GOLD analysis project Ga0316197, IMG submission 204939) | Coastal sediment microbial communities from Oude Bieten Haven, Netherlands - site A oxic | ecosystem: Environmental > Aquatic > Marine > Coastal > Sediment | place: Netherlands...
TTACTCACGTCGCCATCCAGCCGCGCTATTTCCTTGACCAGCTTGCTGGCAATCGCCTGATGCTGTGCCTCGGCCATCAGGAACACGGTCTCGATCGATTTATCAAGCTGACGATTCATCCCGACCATTTGGTACTCGTACTCAAAATCTGCCACGGCACGCAGGCCGCGCACGATGATCTGCGCCCCCACATCGCGTGCGCAATCGATCAGAAGGTTCTCAAAAGGGTGCGCAACGATTTCAACGCCGGTGGCCTTACTTAGTCCCGCGCATTCCACCTCCAGCATCTCAACACGCTCTTCAAGCGAAAACAACGGGCCCTTGTCCCGGTTGATCGCGACACCGATCACCAGCTTGTCCACAAGCGTGGTTGCGCGGCGAATAATGTCGATATGTCCAAGCGTGATCGGATCAAATGTGCCGGGATAAAGGCCAATGCGCATGAAGCTTCCAGACGTGGATTCAAGATTTGGCGCAAGCAAACATGGCTTGCCGGCAGGTGCAACCGGGTTAGTGGCCCATAATCATGCCCTCAAGGGCATTTTTCTCCATAGAAAGCTCGGTCAGGCGTGCTTTGACCACATCGCCAAGGGTCACAATTCCAACCAGTGTGCCGTCTTCTACAACGGGCATGTGGCGGAACCGGCCCTCGGTCATCTTTTGCAGGATTTCGTCTGCGCGATCATCGCGGCTGCAGGTCACCAGCTTGCTGGTCATCAGCTTGTCCACGCTCAGGCTCAGCACCGCTGCACCCTGATTGCCAAGCTCGCGCACGATGTCACGTTCTGACAGGATGCCCATTGCTTTCTTACCGTCTGCCGATATCACCAAGGTTCCGATCCGCTTTTCCGACAGCATCTTGGCCGCATCGGATATCAGCATCCCCGGCGGTACAGTGACCACGACGTCCTCGGATTTTGACTTCAGAATTTGTGATACCAGCATCGCAGCCCTCCCTGTGAGCATTCCCCGTAAGATCAGCGTCGGCCGAAAAGGGTATTTGTGTCAAGCTTTTGCCTCGAGTCTTGCCACTTCACTGCGCAAGGCACCGCTCAGGAGTTCCGCAAACTGCCTGAGCCTTTGGTTGCGTCGATCGTCCGCATGACGGATCAAATAGAACGCCCGTTTGAGGTGGACCTCACCCGTCAATATCCGCTGAACCCCTGGTAAAAACGGTAGCGCAAAGTCATGCACCACACCCACGCCGCCGCCCTGCTGGATCATGTGGCCCTGAACGGACACGGAATTTGAGGCAAGACTTACGCGCGCGAGGCCAAGGTCAGCGAGGTAATCAAGCTCGCGGTCAAAGATCATGTCTGGAATGTAACCCACGATCCTGTGGGCTTTCAGATCCGCTACTGTCGCGATTGGATCATTCCGGACCAGATATTCCGATGCAGCCGCAAGATGCAGATGATAATCCGTCACTTTCTGCACCATCAGCCGCCCGGTGTCCGGTGCGCTGACAGCGATGGCCATGTCTGCCTCCCGCCGGGACAGGTTAAAGACGCGCGGCAAGGCCACGATTTGAATATCCAAGCCCGGATGCTCAATCCCGATGCGCGCGCAAACCTGTGGCAGTAGAAAATTTGCGCTCCCGTCAGGCGCCCCGATCCTGATTTGTCCGGTGAGCCTGTCACTTGATGCCGCCACCCCTGCCGTGGCCAGCCGCATCGCCTGCTCTGCCGCCTCGGCACGCTCCATCAGCCGCGCACCGGCTTCTGTCAGCGCATAGCCCTGAGGCGATTTTACGAAGAGCACCGTTTCCAGCGCCTTCTCCAACCGCCCTACCCGCCGCCCCAGCGTCGCTGGATCCAGCCGCAAGAGTTTGCCTGCCGCCGACAGGCTCTGTTCCCGTGCAACTGCGAGGAACAGGCGCAGGTCGTCCCAATTATGTTCCATCTCGCCCCTTCATAGCCACAAAAGTGCAAAGCCAATTTGCATACTTGCCCCTTTGCCTTGCCTTTTTGCAAGACTAAACTGCGCGCAAATCAATGGAGGATCCCATGCAAGAACTTACTCACTACATGAATGGCGAACACGTCAAAGGCACGTCGGGCCGTTTCGCAGACGTCATGAACCCCGCAACGGGCGAAGTGCAGGCGAAATGCCCGCTCGCCTCCAAGGAAGAGCTTGAAAAGGCTGTTGAATACGCGCAGGCCGCCCAGCCCGCATGGGCCGCCACCAACCCGCAGCGCCGGGCGCGGGTGCTGATGAAGCTAGTGGACCTTCTGAACCGCGACATGGACAAGCTGGCCGAAGCACTGTCCCGTGAACATGGTAAGACCCTTCCCGATGCCGCCGGTGACGTGCAGCGTGGCCTTGAAGTTGTCGAATACTGCATCGGCGCGCCGCAGCTGCTGAAAGGCGAATACACCGATTCAGCAGGCCCCGGCATCGACATGTATTCCATGCGTCAGGCTCTGGGTGTGACCGCAGGCATCACCCCGTTCAACTTCCCAGCAATGATCCCAATGTGGATGTTTGCCCCCGCCATTGCCTGCGGCAACGCATTTATCCTCAAGCCATCCGAACGCGATCCATCCGTGCCTTTGATGCTTGCCGAACTGGCCGAGGAAGCAGGCCTGCCCAAGGGGATTCTGCAGGTCGTGAACGGTGACAAGGAAGCGGTTGATGCGATCCTTTATAACGATGTGATTCAATCCGTGGGCTTTGTTGGGTCCACGCCTATCGCCGAGTACATTTACGGCACGGGCTGTGCGCAAGGTAAGCGCGTGCAGTGCTTTGGTGGCGCCAAGAACCACATGATCATCATGCCCGACGCGGACATGGATCAGGCGGCGGACGCGCTGGTTGGCGCTGGCTACGGTGCCGCAGGCGAACGCTGCATGGCAATCTCCGTAGCTGTTCCTGTCGGGGATGATACCGCAGACCGTCTGATCGAAAAACTGGTCCCGCGCATCGAAAAGCTGAAAGTCGGCCCCTACACCTCTGGCAATGATGTCGACTATGGCCCTGTCGTGACAGCGGCCGCAAAAGCCAACATCGAACGTCTGATACAAACGGGCGTGGATCAAGGTGCAGAGTTGGTTGTAGATGGCCGCGACTTCAAACTGCAGGGCTACGAAGACGGCTTCTTTGTCGGACCCCACCTCTTTGATCGCGCGACCAAGGACATGGACATCTACAAGCAGGAAATCTTTGGCCCTGTCCTGACCTGTGTGCGTGCGCAAAGCTATGAAGAAGCCCTGGGCCTTGCGATGGATCATGAATACGGCAATGGCACCGCGATCTTTACCCGTGACGGCGACGCGGCGCGCGATTTTGCCAACCGGATCAACATCGGCATGGTGGGTATCAACGTACCGATCCCTGTGCCGCTGGCCTACCACACCTTCGGCGGCTGGAAGAAATCCGTCTTTGGTGACCTGAACCAGCACGGACCGGACGCGTTCAAGTTCTATACGCGCACAAAGACTGTCACGGCCCGCTGGCCTTCGGGTATCAAAGAGGGTGGCGAATTTTCCATTCCCGTGATGGAGTAAGCTCCACAGGTGGGCGTTAAGCCCACCCCACAGCACCCCGTCGGATGGGCAACCTGCCTTCCCGTCGGGGCCGACAGGGATGGAGACCATGCAAGAAAGCTTCACCATCGGCATTGAGGAAGAATACCTCCTTGTTGACCTCGACAGTTACGAGCTTAGTGCAGCGCCTGACGCGCTGATGGACGCCTGCAAAAAGCAGCTGCAAGATCAGGTCAGCCCCGAGTTCCTCCAATGCCAAATCGAGATCGGCACAAAGGTTTGCGAAACTGTGGCCGACGCCCGCGAAGATCTGCGCCGCTTGCGCGCCTGCATCGCGACGGAGGCGAAAAAGCATAACCTTGCCCCCATCGCCGTCTCCTGCCACCCATTTTCGGACTGGAAGGACCAGCATTTCACTGAAAAAGACCGCTATTCCCAACTGGAACGCGAATTGATGGGCGTCGCCCGTCGCATGCTGATTTGCGGCATGCACGTCCATGTCGGTCTGAATGACAATGCCCTGCGCATCGATCTCATGCCACAGCTGGCATACTTCCTGCCGCACCTTCTGGCGCTTTCATCCTCCTCTCCTTTTTGGCAGGGCGATGATACCGGCCTCGCCTCTTACCGCCTCAGCGTTTTCGATAACCTGCCTCGGACCGGTCTGCCGCCGATGTTTAACAGTTGGGACGAATACAAGCGTACCACCGGAACACTGATTGACCTTGGCGTTATAGAAGACACGACCAAGATCTGGTGGGATCTGCGCCCCTCTGACCACTACCCGACCCTTGAATCTCGCATCTGCGATGTTCAGCCCCGCATGGAACATGCCCTAGCCCTTGCCGGCCTGACGCAATCGCTTGTGCGCATGCTGGTACGACTGCGCGACCGCAACCTGCGCTGGCGTCAGTACGACCGTTTCCTGATCTCTGAAAACCGCTGGCGCGCACAAAGGTATGGCGTGACCGAAGGACTAATCGACTTTGGCGAACGCAAGATCAGACCCTTTGACGACCTTCTAGACGAAATGATCACCCTTCTGGCCGAAGACGCAGAAGCACTGGGATGCCTTGATGACATTGTGCGACTGCGCGAGGTGGTGTCAGGCGGCACCAGTTCCAGTAGGCAACGTGAGGTCTTTGACAACGCCCCGGAAAACAAGGGCGAAGCCGTGGTTAAACACCTGATCGAGGAATTCAACGCAGACCTCTGAGCCTTTCTTTGCCCCTTGCAAAACTCCTGCAAAGATTGGAATTTAACAGACGTTCAATAAAGGTGCATTGGGGGAGAAAACCATGGATTTTGCGCTCAGCGAAGAGCAGACGGCCATCTTTGATATGGCCTGTGCCTTTGGCCAGGAACACATTGCGCCCTTCGCCCGCGATTGGGAAAAAGCAGGCACGATCCCCAAGGATTTTTGGCCCAAGGTGGCTGAGCTTGGATTTGGCGGCCTTTACGTCTCAGAAGACGCAGGCGGCACCGGTCTTTCGCGGCTGGACGCCACGCTGGTTTTCGAAGCGCTCTCCATGGCTTGCCCTTCGGTCGCTGCCTTCCTGTCGATCCACAATATGTGCGCCAAGATGATAGATAACTTCGCCAGCGACGACCTCAAATCGCGGGTCATGGACGACGTCATCGCCATGAACACGGTGCTCAGTTATTGCCTGACCGAACCCGGTTCCGGCTCTGACGCGGCGGCGCTCAAGACCCGCGCGGAACGTACCAATGGAGGCTATAGCCTCACCGGGACCAAATCGTTCATCTCCGGCGGCGGGTATTCGGATGCATACGTCTCAATGGTGCGCACCTCGGACGACGGGGCCGCAGGCATCTCATGCGTCTATGTTGAAGCCGGGACCGACGGTCTGTCATTCGGCGGATTGGAAGACAAAATGGGCTGGCGCAGCCAGCCAACGGCGCAAGTTCAATTTGACAATTGCAACATTCCATCAGGGAACCTGGTCGGAGAAGAGGGCAAAGGTTTCAAATATGCGATGATTGGCCTTGACGGCGGTCGTCTCAACATCGCCGCCTGTTCCTTGGGTGCTGCGCAGATCGCGCTGACACAGACGTTGAACTACATGGGCGAACGGAAGGCCTTTGGTCAGTCAATTGACCAGTTTCAGGGGCTTCAATTCCGCCTCGCTGACATGGAGATCGAATTACAGGCCGCGCGCACGTTCTTGCGCCAAGCCGCCTGGAAACTGGACAACGGTGCCCACGACGCCACCAAATTCTGCGCGATGGCCAAGAAGTTTGTCACAGAGACTGGCAGCAAGGTCGTGGATCAATGCCTCCAATTGCACGGCGGTTATGGCTATCTTGCTGACTATGGTATTGAAAAACTCGTCCGCGATCTGCGCGTTCACCAGATTCTTGAAGGCACCAATGAGGTCATGCGCGTGATCGTGTCACGTGACATGCTGAAAAACAGATGAGCGATATCGATATCCGCATAACCGGTCGTGCCGGCCGCATTACCCTGACCCGGCCACAGGCGCTGAACGCGATGACCTACGAGATGTGCCTTGCCATTGAAAAGGCCTTCGATGCGTGGCGGGCGGACGATACGGTGCAGATCATCGTGATCGACGCAGAAGGCGACCGCGCCTTCTGTTCCGGTGGCGACATTGCAGAGCTTTACGCCACCGGCACCAAGGGTGATTATGGCTATGGCCGGATGTTTTGGGCCGATGAATACCGTCTGAACCACAAGATCTTTGGCTACCCAAAACCTGTCGTGTCCTTCCTGCAGGGCTTCACCATGGGTGGCGGTGTCGGTATCGGATGCCACGGGTCGCACCGTGTTGTGGGCGAAAGCAGCCAGATCGCTATGCCTGAATGCAGCATTGGGCTTGTCCCGGATGTGGGCGGCTCATTAATGCTCGCGCTTGCCCCCGGACGCCTTGGGGAATACCTGGGGATAACTGGGACAAGGATGAATGGAGCAGACGCAATTTATGCTGGATTTGCAGATCACTACATCCCAGAGTTAAAGTGGACAGATCTGACAGCGGAGCTTGAGGCCACTGGCAGCATCGAAGGGGTAACACAATCTGCGGAACAGTCCGACGCAGGCACGTTGGAAGGCCAACTGGACGAGATCAATGCTCTTTTCGCTGGCGAGCGGCTTGGTGATATCCTGACTTTGCTCAAGACAGACGGCAGTGACTTTGCCGCCGAGGCTCTAAAAAAGACCAGGCGCAACTCTCCTCTGTCGATGGCCTGCACGGTCGAGATCATGCACCGCCTGCGCGGCCCGTCGCTGACACTGGAAAAGGCGCTCGACCTTGAATACCGGTTTACCTTCCGCGCGATGGAGCATGGCGACTTTCTTGAAGGGATCCGCGCCGCCATCATCGACAAGGATCGCAATCCCCAGTGGCAATACGCCGATCAGGACGTTCCTCTGGCCGCGGTCTCAAAAATGCTGCAACCTCTTGGCCCAGACGCCCTTAAACTTCAGGAGACTACCCCATGAGCACCCTAACCATCGGCTTCATTGGACTGGGCAACATGGGCGCGCCCATGGCTGCAAATCTCGCAAAAGCAGGACACAGCGTGCGCGGCTTTGATGTCGCTGGCACCACCGCCGATGGCGTCACCCAAACCAAAGACATAGCAGGCTGCGTGTCCGGTGCCGATGTGGTCATCACAATGCTGCCCAACGGCTCAATCCTACGGCAGGTCGCTGCCGAGGCAATCCAGCACATGAGAGTTGGCGCGCTGTTCATCGATTGCTCTACCGTGGACGTCGAAAGCGCCCGCAACACGGCGGAAGCCGCTGAAAACGCGGGACTTCTTGCAGTTGATGCACCGGTCTCCGGCGGCATTGGCGGTGCTGCGGCAGGGACGCTAACATTTATGGCAGGTGGCTCAGCCGCTGCATTCGCCAAGGCTGAACCGCTGTTCGACATCATGGGCCAAAAGGCGGTGCATTGCGGTGACGCAGGTGCCGGGCAGGCCGCCAAAATCTGCAATAACATGATCCTTGGCGCCACGATGATTGCAACTTGCGAAGCTTTTGCGCTGGCTGACAAGCTTGGCCTCGACCGGCAGAAAATGTTTGACGTGGTCAGCACGTCATCGGGCTATTCGTGGTCCATGAACGCCTACTGCCCCGCGCCCGGCGTCGGTCCGGAATCGCCAGCTGACAACGATTACAAACCGGGCTTTGCGGCTGAACTGATGCTCAAAGACCTAGGCCTCAGCCAGCAGGCCGCTGAACTGGTAGATGCGGACACACCGATGGGCGCGCGGGCACTGGAACTGTATCGACAGTTTGTCGAGGAAGAAGACGGTAAAGGTCGGGATTTCTCAGCCATGCTGCCACGTTTTGCCGCGCGAGGCAGGGACTGAAGCCTATTTTCCGACGGTGATCAGCAATAGAATGAGGAACATCGTCGGAACCATTGCCAGGACCGGCAGGATGAGCGCGGGGTAGCCGAAAGTCGCAATCGCTAAGCCCCAGACGGCCAGCACGACCAAAAGCAACGCAACCACGCGAAATTCAAGCGTTTTTGTCAACCGTTTGCCTTTCAGGGCTGCGTCACGACGTTGAGCAGCCAGCATCTCTCCCAGACGCGAGGGGACGGTATCAGTGGTTACAGTGGTCATTTCAGGGATCCTCTTGTTGCTGTGGTGTAGATAGGCGCTTCTGGACAACGGCAAATGCGGCATTCTGACCCCGCACTACTTACCGCGCTCCAATTTTCCGGAATTTCACGACCAGTCAGGTCGCAAACCGGCATTTCAGCAGGGTAAAGGGGGTTAGGCTGAGGTCAGCCAATCTGGAGCCTTTACCATGCCGCCGCCCTTTGACGCATTCGCAGCCAACCTGACCTACGACGATCTGCCAGAAGATCTGCTTTGGGTGCTGCGGCGGTCATTTCTCGATACCATGGGCGTTGCCGCCGTGGCCTCGACCACAGAGATGGCCGATCGCGCAAGACGCGGCGCCAAGGCGATGTTTGGCCCCACCGATGCGGGTTCTGCACGCATCCTGATGGATGGGACGCCGCTTTCACCAGCCGGGGCTGCCATGGCCGGGGCGTTCACAGTCGATGCGGTTGACGCCCACGACACCACCTCGCCTTGCAAGGGACATGCTGGGGCGGCCGTATTTCCCGCCCTTCTTGCCATGGCAGAGGTCACAGGCCCGATGACCGGTGCAGCCTTCGCCGCGCACCTTGCTGTTGCCTACGAGGTCTCCTGCCGGGCGGGGCTGGCCCAGCACGCGACCTGCCCAGACTATCACACCTCAGGCGCATGGACCGCTGTGGGGGTCGCCACGGCGACCGCGCGTATGCTCGGCTGCGAAAGTGACATCATACGCGAGGCGGCCGGAATTGGTGAGTATCATGGCCCTCGAAGCCAGATGATGCGCTGCATCGACTTCCCCACAAATGTGCGGGATGGCGTCGGCTGGGGCGCGCCATCCGGCATCGTCGCCGCCTATCTTGCACGCGAAGGGTTTACCGGTGCGCCTGCCCTGACCTGCGAACAGGCCTCTGAGTTCTGGGCTGACCTTGGCACCGCGTGGCGCACGGTTGAAGATACCAGCTACAAGGCCTATCCATGTTGTCGCTGGGCGCACCCCAGTATCGACGCCGTGGCGCATCTGATGGCACAGCATGATCTGACCCACCATGACGTGGCGGGCGTCGACATCACCTCGTTTCACAATGCAACACGCCTTGCTGGGCACCGCCCTGCGACGCCGGATGAGTTTGCCTACGGAATTGCCTTTCCTGTTGCCACCATGATCGTGCGCGGCCAAATTGGTGTGCCGGAACTGGCTGCTGCAACGCTCAGCAATCCCGACATTCAGCGCGTCAGCGACTGTATACGCCTGATTGATGACCCACATTTCACAGAAATTTCGCAGGGTAAACGCTGGGCGCAAGTGACGCTTCACACCAAGGACGGACGCAGCTTCGAAGACGCTCCACGGACGCCCAAAGGCGACAACGATCAACCACTGTCAGACACCGAAATTCTGGATAAATTTCATCTGTTTGCTGACCCAGTCCTTGGGTCAGTACGCGCGGACGAGATCGCAGATCTCAGTACCCGATTTGACAACCTTTCTGCGTCCGAACTTTCGCACCTGATCGACCTGTGCCTGTCGGCGCCTTAGTCGAGAAATCAACGCCTCCTCTTAAGCCTGCGACATTCTGTCCCCACCTCATTGTCAGGTGCAGTATTTTTCGCACACCGGGTCCAAATATTTTCAACGCTCTGGCCCACCCAAGAATTTTTTGAACGAACAATTCGTTTCTTTGGAGGATTCCATGACTGTTACCGTAGAGATGAGCGGCCAACTTGTTACCTTTGAAGACAATGAAGCGAACACCCTGATGCAGCGCCTTGTCGGCGAAGTACGCCAGCGCATCTGGATTCCCGCTGTGGGACTGTTCCGCTCCAGCTTTGGCCGCTGGGAATGGCATTTGATCAACGCAGGCACCCAATCCACTGGGTTATCGCAGCGGCAGGCGGCGCCGACCTGCCCAATGCCTCAACTGCAAGACGGCGCAAACGAAGGCATGATCAATTGAACCGACTGGTGACACCGCAAGGCATTGCCCGTTTCTTTGAGGGCCTCGCGAATTGGCGACGGGATGCGGCTACGTTCCGCCGCAGCATGAGCCGATACCTGAACGATTTTGAAGGCGGCGGCGAAGTATCCGTACAGGTTTTGACGATCACACCCGACGGATCCTTTCTCACGCTGCAAGTCTGCTCTGCCATCTCGACCGGTGAAGCATCAGCAGGTGCCGCACCGGGCGGTGCAGTTGCTGCTTTGGCCCGTGCTGCGGGACACACCGCAGGCCCGAAATGCTGTCGACGCGGCCCGATCCACCAGCAGACACTTTATGGCCGACCGCGATTTCCGTGCTGATCTGGCCCGCAGATTACGTGCGGAACGCGATCAGATGTGCCAGAAACGTTGTCGCCGCTTGCATCTGGAGCGCAGAACGGTCAGCCAGCTTTGCAATTATATCTCCGCTATTCAGCGGCCACTGCGGGACGCTTTTGAAGCATCGGCTTGAGATACTTGCCAGTATAGCTTTCGGCGACTTCCGCCACCTCTTCTGGCGTGCCCGTGGCAACGACCTTGCCGCCACCGTCCCCACCTTCGGGTCCGATGTCGATGATGTAATCGGCGGTTTTCACCACGTCGAGATTGTGTTCGATCACCACGACCGAATTCCCCTGATCGACCAATTCATGCAACACTTCCAACAGCTTGCGCACGTCTTCAAAGTGCAGACCAGTTGTCGGTTCATCCAGAATATAAAGCGTGCGACCGGTTGACCGCTTGCTGAGCTCCTTTGACAGCTTCACCCGCTGTGCTTCACCACCGGACAAGGTTGTGGCCTGTTGACCAACCTTGATGTAGCCAAGCCCAACGCGCATCAGCGCGTCCATCTTCTCCCGGATCGACGGCACGGCAGCAAAGAATTCCTGCGCGTCCTCGACTGTCATGTCCAATACGTCCGCGATCGACTTGCCCTTGAACTTGATCTCCAAGGTCTCGCGATTGTAGCGGGCCCCTTTGCAGGTCTCGCATTCTACGTAGACGTCGGGCAGGAAGTGCATCTCGATCTTGATGACACCGTCACCCTGACAGGCCTCACAACGTCCGCCTTTGACGTTGAAACTGAAACGGCCAGGTTTGTATCCCCTTGCTTTCGCTTCAGGAAGCCCCGCAAACCAGTCACGGATCGGCGTAAACGCTCCGGTGTATGTCGCCGGGTTGGACCGTGGGGTGCGCCCGATCGGCCGCTGATCGATGTCGATCACCTTATCAAGATGTTCCAGCCCTTTGATCGTCTCGCAGGGCGCTGGCGTCTGCCGCGCGCCGTTGAGGTTCATAGAGGCTGTTTTGAACAGCGTTTCAATCGTCAGCGTCGATTTCCCGCCGCCCGACACCCCCGTCACACAGACGAACTTGGCCAGCGGAAAATCTACCGTCACGTTTTGCAGGTTGTTGCCGCTGGCTTTGACAACCTGGATCTTTTTCTTGTTCCCTTTCCGCCGGACCGGAGGCACTGCGATTTCGCGCGTTCCAGTCAGGTATTGCCCGGTGATGGAATTCTTGTCCGCAGCAATCTGCGCTGGCTTGCCGTGGCTGACCACTTGCCCGCCGTGCACCCCGGCCCCCGGTCCGATGTCAAAGACATAGTCCGCCTCGCGGATCGCTTCCTCGTCATGTTCGACCACGATTACGGTGTTGCCTTGGTCACGGAGGTTTTTCAGTGTCAGTAACAAGCGGTCATTGTCGCGCTGGTGCAGCCCGATGGACGGTTCATCCAGCACATACAGAACCCCGGTCAGGCCAGAACCGATTTGCGAGGCCAGACGAATGCGCTGGCTCTCTCCGCCACTTAATGTACCACTTGAACGTGCGAGCGTAAGATACTCTAATCCAACATTATTCAGAAAACCAAGGCGCTCGCGAATTTCCTTGAGAATAGCGCGGGCGATCTCGTTTTTTTGAACTGTGAGGTGCTCTGGCACGGTTTGGCACCAGTCAAAGGCATCACGGATCGACATCTGCACAACCTCGCCAGCGTGCAGACCACCAATCTTGACCGCCAGCGCCTCTGGCCGCAAACGATATCCGCCGCACGTACCGCAGGGACGATTGTTCTGATAACGCTCAAATTCTTCGCGGATCCAGTTGCTGTCTGTCTCGCGATAGCGCCGCTCCATATTGGGGATGACGCCTTCGAATACCCGGCTGACCTCGTAAACCCGCCCGCCCTCATCATAGCGGAATTTGATTTCTTCCTTACCAGACCCGTACAAAAACACCTGCTGTACCTTCTCTGGCAGGTCTTTCCAGCGGGTGTTCTGATTGAATTGATAATGCTTGGCGATGGCTTCAATTGTCTGTTTGAAATAGGGGCTCTTGCCCTTGCGCCACGGGGCCAATGCACCATCGTAGACTTTCAGATCCTGATCCGGCACCACGAGTCGTTCATCAAAAAACAGCTCCATTCCAAGACCATCACAATCAGGGCAAGCGCCGAAGGGAGCGTTAAAGGAAAACAGCCGCGGCTCGATCTCGGGAATGGTGAAGCCACTGACAGGACAGGCGAATTTCTCGGAGAAGGTTGTGCGCTCCGGATCGCCTTCGCTTGGCGCTGTCTCTAGAATTGCGATGCCGTCGGCCAGATCCAGCGCGGTGCGCAAGCTGTCAGCCAATCTTGTCTCAAGCCCCTCGCGCACGACCAGGCGGTCCACGACCACATCGATGTCATGGCGGAACTTCTTGTCCAGCGTTGGCGGCTCATCCAGCTCGTAGAATTCGCCATCCACTTTGACACGCTGAAAACCCTGCTTGCGTAGTTCCAGAAATTCCTTGCGGTACTCACCCTTCCGGTCCCGAATGATGGGGGCGAGAAGATAAGCGCGCGTTCCCTCTTCCATGGTCATGATGCGGTCCACCATGTCCTGAACTTGCTGCGCTTCGATGGGCTTGCCGGTGGCGGGGCTGTAGGGCGTGCCAACACGCGCAAACAGCAAGCGCATGTAGTCATAGATTTCGGTCACTGTCCCTACGGTCGACCGAGGGTTCTTGGATGTCGTCTTTTGTTCGATGGAAATCGCCGGGCTGAGACCTGAAATGTGATCCACATCCGGCTTTTGCATCATATCAAGAAACTGGCGCGCATAGGCTGAAAGCGATTCAACGTAACGGCGCTGTCCTTCGGCATAGATCGTGTCGAAGGCCAGCGATGACTTACCCGATCCGGAAAGGCCCGTGATTACAACCAATTGGTCACGTGGAATATCCACGTCAATGTTCTTGAGATTGTGCTCGCGCGCGCCGCGCACTTCGATGTTTTTCAGCTCTGCCATGACACACCCCTATTCACCTCCTCCCACATAGGTGGCGGCGGCGGATTCTCCAACTCAAATATAAGAACAAAAGGTAAACAACGCAATTAGTCGCGCAATCGGGCCAGAACAAGATGCAAGGTTAAGCCAAGGACGAAAGCCATTCCGGCCAGAACCGGCAATGTGTTGTATCCAGCGTGGATCACACCAAAGGCCATCACCGGTGTTCCCAAGGTGTTGCCAATATTGCCCATCTGCGCCATCGCGCCATTTGCCTGCGCCTGTGTGGCAGGCGTGGCATTGAGCTGAGGCACTGCGGCAAAGCTGGCCCCCTGGATCAGTCCCATCGCCCCGGCCAACGCGAGACAGGCCAGCGGCGCGCCTGGAGACCACCAGAGCCAAACAATACACAACGCCGAAAGCCCGAAACCTGTCATCACGACCTGGACCGCTGACAACGTACGCAACAACAGAACGCCAAATGTCATTGAGACAGCGATGCTCATCAACGGCATCGCGGTCATGATCGTGGCGCGAATGGCTGGATCAATATAGGGCGGCAGAACGGTGAGGATCGACACGAAGCTGAACGTATAAAACAGCCAACCCGCTGCAGGCGCCGATATGAAGGGAGAGCGGTAGATTGTCCCATGATCGCGCAGGATTTGCGGCACCGAGAACGGGGGCTGCGGCCCTTCGTCCGGCAAGGCCCGCAACCGCGCGCTGAGGATCATGGCGAAAACCGCCATATAGGCGCCATGGGCGAGAAACAATGCAGGCAGACCAAGGCTCAATGCAAGCGGGCGTCCTGCAAAGGCGAGAATGGCAAAGGCAACGCCAAAAAACGTTCCCCACAAGGTCAACGTCAGCCCGC
>Ga0316197_10002108_pt1 | contig 14197 bp, 20 predicted proteins | sample OudBiesiAoxic_MG_FD_204939 | JGI IMG/M metagenome (GOLD analysis project Ga0316197, IMG submission 204939) | Coastal sediment microbial communities from Oude Bieten Haven, Netherlands - site A oxic | ecosystem: Environmental > Aquatic > Marine > Coastal > Sediment | place: Netherlands...
ACGCAACAATAACCGATTGTAGGCAGACCAAATTTCCTTGCTGCGTGCGCATCAATGCCACCAGACGCCAGTACTCCCTAGGGTCAACAAATGGATGGACTCGCCTATGGCGAGGCTGTCTTTCCTTGAAGGACTTGTCTCGTAATCCCCCGACTTATGGTCTAACGAAGCGCAATGGGTGACGTTAGGTAAACTCATACACAGAGAACCCAACAATATAAGGGGTCATCAGAAAGGTGTAGGCACCCAACTCAGCGCAAACCTGCGCAAAGCCGGATGGTTTTCTGATGACCCAGGCATCGCTTGGCTCGTCGGCGGTCAAACTTGCGAGAGGCACCGATTTTTCTCCCCAACCACCGGATTGGGGATCGCATTTGGACTCCAGCGCCGCAGATCATTCCGACCGAACTCCTCGTTCCAGCGGACCCTCACCCGCGGTGGGTCCGGTCTGCTGAACTCGGACCGTTACGCTGAATTCATGGTTGACATACCAAAAAGAATATATATCTTATAGAGTATGTGGGAAATCTTTGAGCATAAGCGCGTCGACCGCCAGCTCAACAAACTCCCCGCCGAGGTTTTAAAACGTTACGAGAAATGGAAGGACATCGTCATCATATCGGGACCACAGGGGTTGCGAACAATCAAAGGGTTTCATGACGAGTCATTGTCCGGGAAATGGAAGGGGCACCGATCGTCTCGGCTCAACAGTCAGTTCCGCGTCTTCTATCGAGTCGAGAGCGATCGAATACTTGTCGAGGTCGTGGCGGTCACGGCCCACGACTATCGAAAGAAGTGATCATGAACGATTACCGGAAAGCCCGTCAGAGAATAAAGGTCACCGTCGGTGAATCCGTCCGGATTATTCGTGAGCTGCAGGAGTTGAGCCAGAATCAGCTTTCGGGACTCACCGGCATCCCTCAGTCCACGATCTCCGCCATCGAAAGAGATCGGGTCAACCTCGGAGTCGAACGAGCCAAGGTCCTCGCTCGAGCGCTCAAGGTCCACCCCGCGGTTCTGGTCTTTCCGAACTGGGACGTCAAACGTGAATCTGCCGCCTGAGGCCTCGTTCCAGCGGACCCAAGTCCGCGCCTTGCGCGGCCTCGGGCCGCTGAATTCGAAACGTTTGGGTATTGACAGTCGTTGAATCAACTTGTACATTATATCTGTACAATTCGATGATTGGAGCATTCGATGCCTACTGTTACTTCATATTCAAACGCAAGAGCGACACTCGCGGCGCTCTGTGACGAGGTATCGTCAACCCGAGAGCCCGTGATCATCCGGCGCCGGAACGCAGCGGACGTGGCTCTTGTTTCGGCTGATGAACTGGGGAGTCTCCTCGAAACCGCGCATCTGCTGAGGTCGCCAAAGAACGCGGAACGTCTCTTGAAAGCGCTCGCGCGAGCCGGCTCGCAAGAAATTCGCCCGTCTTCAATTGACGAACTTCGCGCGGAGCTTGGGCTTGGCGAAGAAAAAGGGTAAGTCTCGCGCCCTTCCGTCCAAAAACGAATGGGTTCTGGTTTTTCAACCGGAATTCTTGGAAGATCTGCGATTCTGGGTCAAAAACAATCGAAAGGTCGCCCTTCGCGCGCTCGACCTCGTGGATGCGATCGCTCGCGATCCATTTTCCGGGATCGGGAAACCCGAGCCGCTGAAATTCCTCCCCAGTGGAACGTGGTCGCGACGGCTTTCCGAAGAACACCGGATTGTCTATCTGGTATCCGATGGCCGGATCGATTTCCTGCAGGGTCGGTACCATTATTGAGGTGGACAAGAGTCCTAACACCTCGTTCCAGCGGACCCCACCCGCGGCGGTTGCGGGCCGCTGAACTCGGACCGTTAGGTACCCTTCAGAGGTTTCGAGCCCTAAAATGGGCATCAGGAGCAACCGATGACAAACTGGCAGGACCACATCACCGTCGACCCGAACATCTGTCATGGGAAAGCGTGCTTTCGAGGAACGAGGATTTTGATGTCCGCTGTTTTGGACAACATCGCCGCCGGCGAGACTCACGAAACCGTTCTTCGAAGCTATCCCACCCTCGATCCCGAATCCATCAGTGCGGCGATTGCATATGCTGCCGACCTGGCCAGAGAACGCGTCATTTCTCTACCTGCCTGAGTGAATCATACGATTCAAGATTGACGAAAACCTGCCTGTTGAAGTTGTGGACTTGCTGACCTCAGGTGGCCACGACGCGTTTTCCGTCGTTGACCAGGGCATGAGCGGAGCCGGTGACCCGGAGGTGGCGGAGATATGTGTCTCGGAGGACCGATGCCTCGTCACACTTGACACCGACTTCTCAGACATTCGCGCCTACCCTCCCGGATCCCATCCTGGGATAATTGTTTTTCGCTTCACCCAACAAGACAAGCGGTCAGTACTTGCTGTTTGCTCTCGTCTCCTGGCCGCGCTCGTTTCGCAGGCGCCCGATGGCGCTCTCTGGGTTGTCGATGAACGGCGGATTCGTGTGCGCGAAGGAACCTAACACCTCATTCCAGCGGACCCGAGTCCGCGGCGGCCGCGGCCCCGGTGCGCTGAATTCGGAGCGTTAGGCGAACAGCAGGATTTCATCCTTGCACGGTTGCACGGTTACCGTGAAAGCATTATATTGAAGCAAGAGGTATTCTGCTGTGATCGTCTCGTTCGGCGACAAGGGAACAGAAGCGGTGTTTCACGGGATACCGATCCGCTTATTGAAGCGATTCCCAGCTGACGTGGTGCGGCGAGCGAACAACAAACTTGACTACATTAATGGCGCCTCTGATTTGACTGATCTCGAAGCTCCACCCGGCAACCGTCTCGAGCCGCTGAAGGGCGATCTGAAGGGGCTCTACAGCATTCGGGTCAACTAACAATGGAGAATCGTATTTCGGTGGCAGGGTTCCGACGCTCATGAAGTACGACTCATGGACTATCACCGATAAAGGAGGAACTCATGATTCCTAAAAACCGCGTTCCAACACATCCCGGAGAGATTCTCCTTGAGGAGTTTTTGATTCCTATGAAGCTTTCTCAGGTCAAGTTCGCTGCTCATATTGGAGTTCCGGTCCAGCGCATTAACGAGATCGTCCGCGGGAAGCGTGGCATTACACCTGAAACGGCGTGGCTATTCTCGCAGGCGTTTGGCACTACGCCTCAACTCTGGATTAACCTTCAGACCAACTACGACCTCTCGAAGAACAAACCTGACCGAAAGGTCCGCCAACTCAGGATGGCAGGGTAGGAAATGCGCCTAACACCTCATTCCAGCGGATCCTCAGATACGGCAGGCCTCCCCAACCTCGAAACGTCGGAATTTTTCCCCAAGAGTTAACTCCTTCATCATGAACAACACAGATTTTTCAAATCTCTCTCGGCCTCTCCAGCCGATGCCGCAATTCGTCCGCGACGCCCTGGAGGAACGCGAGCTTTTCGCTGCATACAAGAGTCGTCCGCCGTACCAGCAGAATGACTATCTCAGCTGGATCAATCGGGCCAAACGGCCGCAAACGAAAGAAAAGCGGCTCCGTCAGATGCTCGACGAGCTCGCACGTGGCAACGTTTACATGAAAATGGACTACAAGCCACGAGACTGATTGGGGCAGGGAAGAAGCAGACTCGTATGATGGTGTCGTGAGCTGGAGCCAACCATGAGAATCGAGTACCGCCCGATCGGGATTGTCCGCAGCCCCCATGAGACAACGACCGGTGCACCGATCCAGCCGTCGAGGGCGCGCGGCATCGAGGGCACGGTCGAGCTCGGGGAGGAATTTGTCGAGGGATTAGCCGACCTGGACGGCTTCACCCACATCATCCTGATCTGTCATCTGCACAGGGCCGCGGGTTTCAAGCTCAAGGTCGTGCCGTACCTGGACACCGAGCTCCGGGGTCTGTTCGCGACCCGTGCTCCGTCGCGCCCGAACCCTATCGGGCTTTCTGTGGTTCGACTACTGAACATCGATGGTCGTGTTCTGCGGATTGAAGGCGTCGACCTGCTCGATGGAACACCGGTTCTGGACATCAAGCCATACGTTCGCGATTTCGACGATCGGACCGAGGTTCGCTGTGGCTGGCTCGACGAGGTCAGGGATAGGGAAACCACCGCGGATGATAGGTTTGAAAGATGAGCACCGCCCGCAGGTCTGCTGAGCCACGCAAATCTGGAAATGTCTTCTTTAGCTGGGCTTCAAGTCTTGAAGGGTACTGGAGGCAAGATGATCGCCGATGATCTGGGCTTTTTCCGAGTCGAAATCGAGATGGCGCTCGAGGAGCCGATCGAGCTGGAGAACGATGACGAGGACTCCCCGAAGTCCGCCAATGGGTACTACCAGCTATTTGGCGTGACGGCATCGAGCTACGCCGAAGCCGTGGCCTTTGTTGAAAAGGCCCTCGCGGAGATGGTCCCGGACGAAACGGAGAACCCGGAATGGTTGGTCCAGATTCAGGTCGATACCTGGACCGAACCTGCCGCTGACGAGGAGGGTGAGTTTCTTCAAGACCCGTCGTTGCGCGGCGTGCACTTCATCTCCGACCGGGCATTTTTCCTTGCGCTCGACGAAGACCCGGGTGACTGACTTTTCCTGGCGCGAAATCACCCCAACTCTCAGCTGTCACTGAAAACCAGGAACGCTGTAAGATCACCCCATGAAGAATGATGCCTTTCAGGACCACTATCCGGACGAATTGGCCCACTGTTACGGTTGCGGGCGGCTCAACGAGCACGGCCATCAGCTCAAGAGCCGGTGGGACGGCGAGGAGACGGTAGCCATATTCACGCCGGAGCCCTGCCACATCGCGATTCCGGGCTACGTCTATGGTGGCCTGATCGCATCGATCATCGACTGCCATGGCACCGGAACAGCGGCCGCCGCCGCATATCGCGAGGCGGGGCGCGAGATGGGCTCCGACCCGCCATTACGTTTCGTGACCGCATCCCTGCACGTGGACTATCTCCGCCCCACCCCGCTCGGAGTCCCTCTCGAGGTTCGTGGTTCGGTTGAGGAGGTCTCCGGACGCAAGGTCGTGATTCAGGCCACTGTTTCTGCGGAAGGCGAGATCTGCGCTCGCGGAAGGGTCGTTGCTGTCCAGATGCCCGAGCATCTCGTTCCCGTCACCGGTTCTCGTTGAAAGGGGGCGGTGATGGCGCTCAGCGTGTTCGACGACAAGGCAAAGGAGCCCACTGAAGCGAATGTTGCGGAGGTGCTCGGCGACGCATCCCATCTGTGGACCGATCTCAAAGCCCTGATGGCACCCCAATTCGATCCGCTGGCGAAGGAATGGGTATTTCCCGGCAAGAAGTGGGGATGGTCCCTGCGGATCAAACACAAGAAGCGAGCGGTGCTTTACATGACTCCTTCGATCGGTTTTTTCTACGTTGGCTTCGCACTCGGCGAGAAGGCGGTCGCGGCCGCCCACAAAAGCGACCTCCCTCCGAGCCTCCTCGAGATCATCAACAATTCCCAGAAGTACGCGGAAGGAAGGGGCGTGCGCCTCGAGGTGCGGTCCCCGGAGGACCTCGACAACATCGCCAGCATTGCGGTAATCAAAATGGCGAATTGAATTTCGAACTCGGACGGGACGAGGACGGGAGTAGCTCGAGATGCGATTGACGGTCTGTGAAATGCCGAATGAAACTGCCGCCTTTGCCCAAGCGTGGGAACGCCTTGTCGAGCACGTTGGAGATCGAAAATGCGATCTCGTCCTGCTCCCGGAGATGCCGTTTTTTCGCTGGTTGTCGCAAACAGATGACGTCGACCCTGTCGAATGGACAAAGTCAGTTCGCGCTCACGAAGAATGGATCACCCGACTCGACGATTTGGCACCCGCCACCGTAATCTCCAGCAGACCCGTCGTTGATGACGGCAAACGTCGCAATGTCGGCTTTGTCTGGGAGCCGGAAACCGGGTTATCGGACATTCACGCGAAGCACTACCTTCCCGACGAACCGGGTTTTTGGGAGGCCTCCTGGTACCAGCGCGGCGACAAAGATTTCTCGGTCGCCGAAACCTCGCAAGCGAAGGTCGGATTTCTCATCTGCACCGAACTCTGGTTCACCCAGCACGCGCGTCAATACGGCAAACAAGGCGCTCAGATCATCGTCTGCCCGCGCGCCACACCGACTTCTACGGCGTCCAAGTGGCTCGTAGGTGGTCAGGCCGCGGCGGTCATTTCAGGGGCATATTGTCTTTCCTCGAACCTGAGTGGAACGACCGCAGAAGGCGGCGACTTCGCCGGCGTCGGCTGGATCGTCGAGCCCGAGGAGGGAGAGGTTCTCGGCCAGACGTCCTCCGCCGAGCCCTTTTTGACGGTTGACGTCGATCTGGCGGAGGCAGATCATGCGAAGACGACCTACCCCCGATACGTCAAAGACTGAAGAGAACTCCCGGCGGTGCTCGAGAAATCTGGAAAGCACGACGATCTTTCGCCCCTGGGGTGCCAAAGCCCTCCTGAACGCCTACATTGGTAGGTGTAGACCAGCGCCATATTGGAGATTGCCATGAATGACGATTTCAGGTTCTTTGGGATGGCTCCCCTCTTCGGGGCCATCGGTGCACTGTCTACCGCCGCCGCCTGGCACATATTCGCTTTCACCCTCATCGACCTCGTACCCGCGCAGCTCGCCGTCCTGTCCTGTTTGATGGCGGGGCTTATCGGCCCAGTGCTCGTCTGGGTGACGGTCTGGATCGTGACGCGGCACCGACGGACTCTTTTCGCATCTGCTCTGCGACGCGCCGCCACCGTCGGCCTTGGGCTGGTTTTGGCGGCGGAACTCGGCTTCTACATCCCACTCGGGTTCTTTGCGATCGCCTTCCACTGACTTGGGTCACAAAAACCGGAATCCCTTCAGGGGTTCAGAGAGTTGTCCCTGACATCAAATCACGGGAGGCTGTCCATGAGCAGCGCGCGAGAAGTGCGATTCGCCACAATCGTCCGCGCTCAACCGGAAACCGTCTTCGACTCCATCGCCACCGCTGAAGGCCTCGACGGTTGGTTCACATCCGGTACGACCCTCGAATCGAAGTCCGGAGGCGAGCTGGTCTTCCGCTGGAAAGACTGGGGTGTTGAGAAGTTCAGCGGCGAAATGGCCGGCGTTGTCGTTGAGGCGCAGCGACCCGATCGGTTTGTCTTTCGCTGGCCGGTCGACTCCGGTGGTTACATGACAACGGTGACTATCGACATCGAAGCACACGCGGATGGAACCGTCGTGCGGTTGGTCGAAGGTGTGTATGAGGATGGCGAAGTGGGCACCCAGGACATGCTCAATCGGGCCTCTGGCTGGGCGCAGGCCCTGACCCTGATGAAGTTCTTGGTCGAGCATGGGGTCAGAGGATGAGCGACGAGTGAACGAAACGGCGATCTGCCGTACAATCCACTCTATGCCAGATGAAGAAAGCCGCGGCGACCGCGAAACCATCGAAGGCGCGGTCAGTCGCATATTATTCAGCAACGACGAGAATGGTTGGTGTGCAGTAAGGCTTCGGCCGGAGGATGCCACCTCGGTGACCGCTATCGGGCCATTACTTGGAGTCCGCCAAGGCGACGAGCTGCGCATCACGGGTCGTTGGGTCAAACATGCCAAGTACGGCGAACAGTTCGAGGTTGAATCCTACGTTTTTCTCGCTCCGTCGACCCTCGAAGGGTTACGACGGTTTTTGGGATCGGGCAAAATCCGCGGCCTAGGCCCTGCACGGGCTGCGAAGGTCGTTGAAAAGTTCGGCCTCGAAACTCTCGATGTCCTCGATCAGGAACCGGAGCGACTGCTCGAAATCCGCGGCATCGGTTCATCCACCGTCGAACGGGTCCGCGAATCTTGGGAAAAGCACCGCGGAATTCAACAGATCATGATTTTCCTGACGGGGCACGGAGTGGCTCCAGGGATCGCGGTGAAAGCGTTCAAGAAATACGGACCCGGCGCCGTTGACGTCGTGCGTTCGAACCCGTACCGCCTGGCCGAAGAGGTCTTCGGAGTAGGTTTTCTCACCGCAGACCGCATCGCGCGCCAGCTTGGCATTCCGGACGACGCCCCGGAACGACTCGAAGCTGGGGTCCTTCACACGCTGGTTGAGGCGGTCGGCCAGGGCCACTGCTTTGTTCCCGACGATGCACTCCTCGCCACCGCCGCCAACCTCCTCGAAACCGACGCTGAATCTCTACCGTCAGCACTGGCGGGCCTCATTGCTCGACAGCAGGTTTCGGTCGTGCCGCGGGAAGACGAATCAGCGGCGACATATCTACCGCGTCTCGAGAAGGCCGAGGCGACGGTCGCTCTGAACCTCGCCGAAACCCTCGAAACCAAGCTCGCCACCAAATCCATCGTCCTCAACACGTCGATTGCCTGGTATCAGGGCCGGCTCGACATTCGTCTCGCCTCGCGCCAGATCGAAGCACTTGGCGCGGCACTGCAGAAAAAAGTGGTCGTGATTACTGGTGGACCAGGCACCGGCAAGACAACCCTCATCCGCGGTATTGTCGAGATCCTCGCCCACAATGAGCAGACGGTGGTGCTCGCTGCACCCACCGGTCGGGCCGCCAAGCGCCTTTCGGAGGCTACCGGGTTGGGCGCCAAGACCATCCACCGGTTACTCGAGTTCAACCCCATTACCGGCGCCTTCAATCGTCGTCGCGAACACCCGATCGAGGCCGATTGCGTGGTCATCGACGAAGTCTCGATGCTCGACGTCGAGTTGGCGGCAATGCTGCTGGAAGCTCTACCGCCAACAACCCGGATCGTCCTCGTCGGCGACGCAGACCAACTTCCGTCAGTTGGGCCAGGCAACGTTCTCGCCGACCTCATCATTTCGGAAAGCGTGCCTGTGATCCGACTCGACCAGATCTTCCGCCAGAACGACCGCAGCCTGATCGTTGAGAATGCCCATCGCATCAACTCGGGTGACATGCCGAATGTGGACGACGATCCAGAGTCGAGCGATTTCTTCTTCATCGCCCGTGATGATCCGGCAGCCGCTGCAGAGCTGGCAGTCGACTTCGCGACTCGTCGTATTCCAGATCGATTCAAGCTGGATCCAATCGATGACATCCAGGTCCTGTCACCGATGCACCGAGGTGAACTCGGTGTCACCCGCCTCAACGAACGCCTGCAAGCGGCACTTACCCCTGAGGGCCGGGAACTCGTTGTCGGCTGGCGCCGGTTCCGCGTCGGCGACAAGGTAATGCAGATTCGCAACAACTATGAACTCGACATCTTCAATGGAGACTTGGGTCGGGTCACCGACATCGACTTCGACGAGCGAGAGCTCACCGTCAGCTTTGACGGCCGGTCAACCGTCATTCCTTCCGATGTGGTCGAGGATATCGTTCCCGCCTACGCCTGCACAATTCATAAATCTCAGGGCAGCGAGTATCCCGCGGTGGTTATCGTCCTCCATCACCAGCACCACGTCATGCTCCAGCGCAACCTCCTCTACACCGCCATCAGCCGCGGTCGTCGCCTGGTAGTCATCGTCGGTTCACGGCGCGCCCTGGGCCGGGCCGTCCACAACGCGACGGTACGAAAACGCAATACCCGACTCGCGGACCGGCTGCGAGCGGTGGTCCAGTCCAGTGGCTGAATTTTCTCACTCAGGCTCCAAGTAAATAGGAATCGCTCCCATGCGATTTCGAGAGCTGCGCTATGATTTCCAGTACCGAGGACGATCTTAAATGTCACGCTTCCCTTTTCTGCGCTCCAAATTGCTCCTGTTGTTCGCCATCGCCACGCTGGTGATTGGCGTTTTCGCCTGCGGTCGAACGCAATCCCAGGAACCGGTGTTCCCGGTTCAGGATGCAGAAGTTCCGCGGGTCCTGGTCATTCCCTTCGAGAATATGGGATCGCCCGACGACGCCTTCTTCGCTGCGGGTTTGACGAAAGAAACCACCAGGCGACTGGCCGCCGTCCGTGGACTCGGATTTGTTTCGAGGGCCGGTGTTGCTGTCGATGTCACCATTCCAAGGTCACCCGAGTCGATCGGCAGAGAGCTCGGTGTGGATTATGTTCTCGAGGGCTCCGTCCTTTACGATCAAGACGCCGAGCCGAGCCAACAGCTCTATGTCGAAACCCAACTATTGCGTGTGTCCGACGGGTCGATCTTGTGGGCCGATCGCGTTGTAAGACCCCTGTCGGACATTTTTTCGATCCAATCAGCGATCTCCCACGCCGTCGTTGACAATATCGGCGTTGAGGTCGACTCCGTAGAAAAAAGGGCGCTCGATTCACGGCCGACCGAGAATTTGGAAGCCTACCAAGCTTATCTTCATGGCCTCGGATATAGCTGGAGCTTCGAGAGAAATAAACTCGAGCTCGCAGAGCAATTTTTCGAGCGAGCCGCCACACTCGATCCGGATTTCGCAATCGCCCACGCGGCGCTCAGCGAAAACCACAGCCTGATGTTCCACTTTCGGTATGACCGCACACCACCACGGCTTGCAAGCGCCAATGCAGCCGCCCAACGAGCCGCCGAGATCGACGCGAATCTACCCGAGGGACACCGCGCGCGGGGCTACTACTACTACTGGGGACAGGACAACTACGAGCTTGCCCTGAGCGAGTTCAGCCTCGCAGCTCACGGTCGTCCCAATGACCCGCAGATCATCTCCAGTATTGGACTCGTGCTCCGGCGCCAGGGCCGATGGCAGGAAGCCATCGATGCACTGCAACGCGCTTCCTCGATGGAGCCCGAAAACCACGACACCCTACTGGACCTCGCGTCGACCCTTGCACGCGTGCGGCGTTATACCGAAGCGGTCGAGACTTTTCGGAGGGCTATCGAGTTGGCCCCGGAAGATACCTATCCATATGTTTTCCTCGCTCGTACCTTATTGCTCAACGATGGCGCTGTTGAAGAGGCGGGCGAGATCCTCGATGCAATGCCCGAAAAAGATCCGGCCCAGCAGGGGCTCTACCGATATGAGCAGGCGTTGTTCGAACGAGATTTCGAAGGCGCCATCGAGGCGCTCAATGCTGTCGACGATGTGATCTCAGATCCCATTGGGGAAATTGCGTTCACGAAATCTCTCGCCCTCTGCGAGTGCCGTATTCTGGGTAGACTCGACGGATCGACATCACAGGCCTGTGTCAGTGCTCGAGAGTTTTTTGAACGGGCCGTGGAGGATTCGCCCGGGGACCCGGCGATCCACGCCGCTCTTGGGTGGGTCTACGCCCTCACCGAAGAAAAGGACGAAGCGATCGAAGCCGGGAGACGGGCGGTAGAGTTGTCACCGATCACCGCCGATGCCATGTCTGGACACAGCTTTCTCGTCATGTTGGCGAGAATATACGCCCGGGTGGACGAACCCTACCTCGCGGTCAAAACCATCCACACGGCCATGACCACCCCGGGATGGATCTCGGCGTCGACGCTGGAACTCAACCCTTATTGGGACCCAATCCGGGACGACCCACGATTCCAGGAATTGTTGAGGATGCACAGCGGCAACGAATAGGACCCGCCATCCAACGGTTACCCGGCAATCGCGGTCAAACGTCTCTTCGAAAAATCGGAATCCACCAGATCGAGCGCCCGGTTCAGCAATGTACCGATGAGGGCTCCCTTGCGGGCCAGAATCCCGAGGCACCAGCGGCGATCGAACTCGCGGCCGAGACACGACACCAATTCCAGGGCTTGCCGAGGCTTGGCCGGGATTCCGGCTTCAAGCAAGGCGCAGAGTGCCCGCCGGCGCGCCCAACCGTCCGGGAACGCTTTGATCAACTCTCGGAGGGTATCAATGCTCGATCCCGTAAATCCAGAGAGCTCGCGCCGCAGAACCCGAAGCTGAGATAAGACGGAATGTTCGGCTCCAATTGCCTCCACGACCGCGTGGGCCTCGAAACGCGTCGCACCGGCATCCGAAAATGACGGTCGAGTCACCTCTCGGGGTGTCGGGGCTGGCCTGCCGCTTGGCGGTGCCTCGTGCCAACGACCCCAATCCACAATGGGTGGCTGAGGCGACGGCGGCGGCTCCGACTCTGGTTCGGACTCGGGTACGGGCTCGGAATCTCGTGCTACTTCGGTTTCTGGTTCGGGAACGAGCGACGGCTCGATATCTTCGACACGCTCGGATTCGAGCGCGTTCAGAGCTATAAGAGCCTCTTCGGGTGTTTCGATGATCGATTTTTCGACCGCTTGGAGCTCCTCGATCGCCTCGCCGATTTCCGCGGCCGGTTCCTCCGGTTCCGGTTCGGCCAGGAGATCACTCGCGAGTTCTGCGCCCAGGGAGATGGCCTCGTCACGGCGCTGAGGATCGCGAATCGCAGCCAGAAGCTCCGAGACAGTGGAGCCGTCGGTGCCGCGCGCATTCGCCAACACCCGCAATAGCGTCGCCGGCGCCAGTCCCCCCTTGCGCTGCCCGAGGCCCTCGAGAATCTCCTCGGCACCATCGAATCCGGCATGCCGGGTCAGCAGCCGGCGGTCGGTCGGGCTGAGTTCGCGCACAGTCCGCCATGCCCGTGCCAGGACTTTGGCCTGGGCGAGCGGCGAACGCGCATTCTGCAACTCGTGCAACAGCGCCGTTAGCTTGCGCTGGTTACTCATCTATCTACTCGTTCTCGAACACCTTACCGGTTTGACCCTTCAAGCCCTTGGCGCCTATGGGGCCCTTGGGGTCGAGGTTGTCTGCAACCGCGGCCGGAAGCCGCGAGATGTTCTGCAGGAGGTTGTCGAGATCGACCCCCGAAAGCTGTTTCATGACCGGCCCGAGCTGGCTCAGTACCTGGATCACGTCATCGGTCAGGCGGGCGGCACCGGTGCCGTCGCCGGGATTGCCGCCGTTGGAGATGATGGTAGTTTCGCCGGCGCGAGCAAGGGGTTCCGAAACCGCGGCCGCGATCTCCGGAAGCACCTTGAGGGCCTCGATCGAAAGACCCGCCTCATTGTAGAGCTTGAGTGCCTCGGCCAGCTGGCGCCGCGCTTCTGCTTCGGCTTCTCCCTTGGCCAGGATTGCCTCGGCCTCGGCGAGGCCGATTTGCCGGCGCTGTACCGACTCCGCCTCTGCCTTGGCAACGCCCTCGGCCTGGAGGGCCTTCGCGGCCTGCTCTCGACGCAGGCGTTCGGCAGTCGCCTCTTGCTCGACGGTGTACTTCTTGGCGTCGGCCAGGCGCTCGGCCTCGTACTTCTTGGCGTCCGCCTGCTCACGAATCGAGGCGTTGAGCTCGAGTTTTTGGCGCTCGACCTCCTGGTCCGCAATCTGGATGTCCTGGACCTTGAGCTCCATCTCGCCAGCCTTGACCGCCTGCGCGTCGGCGACATCGACTTCCTTCTTGATCGAGGCCACCTTGAGGCTGAGGGCCTTGTCCGCTTCTGCGATTTCGGTATCGACACCGATCCGCTTCTGTTCTTTCTGCTGCCGCGCCTGCTCTTCCTCAATCTTGGCGTCGCGATCCGCGCCGGCGGTGGCGATGCGGGCGTTCTTGAGCGCTTCCTGGATCTTGGGCTGCCCGAGGGCGTTGAGGTAGCCCTGGTCATCCTGGATGGCGCGGAAGACAAAGGAGCGGAACTCGAAACCCATTCCCTCGAGATCTACGTGGGCTTCCTCGCGGACCTTCTCCTGGAATCGGCGCTGGTCGCGGTAGAGCTCCTCGACCGTCAAGGTACCGACGATGCCACGCAGGTGGCCCGCCACCGTCTCCTTGATCGTCGCCTGGATATCGTCCACTGGCATGCCCAGAAAGCCCTCAGCGGCGCTCCGGATGTGGTCGATGTCGCCCTGAACCTTCACCTGGGCCACCGCCTTGACGTTGATCGGAATCCCCTGGACGGTATAGACGTGCGGCATATCGATTTCGAGGGTCATCATTCGCAGCGAAAGGACCTCATACTGCTCCCACGCCGGCCACACGAATGTGCCACCGCCGCGAATGATACGGAAGCCTTCGATCTCGCCCTTATCGGTGCGGACCTTTTTCCCGAAAAATTTGCGGCGACCGAAGACGATCAGCGCTTCGTCCGGACCGGCCTTCTTGTAGCGCACCCGTATCAGAAGATACGCAAAAAAGAGCAACACCGGTATCACGATCAGAAAGAAGAAGAATATCTCGGCACCCATGACTTCACCTCCGGGTTTGAAAGCAAAAGCAGTTTAGCAATGACGGTTCATAAGTAGGTATACGCATCGCGATGGGATTGCTTCCGAAGAAGATGCAAGATGCAAGATACAAGATGCAAGATAGGGATCCACGCGTTCATTACCATCCGCGCCACGGGTTGCCGGGTGGATCTT
>Ga0316197_10002111_pt1 | contig 14185 bp, 13 predicted proteins | sample OudBiesiAoxic_MG_FD_204939 | JGI IMG/M metagenome (GOLD analysis project Ga0316197, IMG submission 204939) | Coastal sediment microbial communities from Oude Bieten Haven, Netherlands - site A oxic | ecosystem: Environmental > Aquatic > Marine > Coastal > Sediment | place: Netherlands...
GTCCGTAAACGCCGAAAGTACTTAGGGGGCAGCCCCTTGGGAGGATAGGAACTTGCCAAGTCTTTTTTATTTTTTGAAGAAATTCAAAAAGAAGAGAAGTCATCAATTAATTTTGATGGCTTTTTTTATGTATACTAACAATAATAAAGATAGAGTTTTAAATATATATAGTACTAGAAAAACTAAAGAAACAGTAAATGTTATATATATTTACTTGTGGAGGGAGAGTCATAGAATTTAATAGTGAAGCAAAGGTGGAGAATTAAAAAAATAGATACAAAACTATAAAATTGCTATATAATATATTTAATAAAAAAGGGGGATATGTATGATAAAAAAATTAGTAGAATACGCAGAATTAGCAATAAAAACAGGAGTAAATGTACAGAAAGATCAAATAGTAAGTATAAATGCGCCAATGCATGCTTTAGAATTTGTAAGGGAATTAACTAAGATAGCTTATGAAAGAGGAGCAAGAGAAGTAGTATATAACTGGTCTGATGATCAATTAACTCTAATGAGATTTCAAAAAGCAAATGATAAAGCTTTTGAAGAGTTTCCTAAATGGAATGTAGATAGGTTAAATGATCTAGCTGATAAAGGAGCTTGTTTCTTGAATGTGATCTCTCCAGATCCAGAACTATTAAAAGATGTAGATGCTAAAAGAGTAGCTAACTGGTCAAAAGTGAGATCACAAGCTATAAAAAGCTACTATGAAAAAGTATTATCTGATAAAAATGCTTGGAGTATAGTCGCACTACCTTGTGAGGCTTGGGCAACTAAGGTATTTCCTGAAGTTTCTACAGAAGAAGCAATGGATAAATTAATGGAAATGATACTAGATATGTGTAGAGTAGATGGAGACGCTATCTCTAATTGGGATCAACATAATAAAAATCTAACGGAAAAAGTAAATATTTTAAATGAAAAGAAGTTTACGGCATTTCATTATAAATCAGAAGGAACTGATTTAATGGTAGGGATGTCAAAGAAGCAGTTATGGAAAGCAGGAGCGTCAACAACGACAGCTGGAATAGTTTTTAATCCTAACTTACCAACAGAAGAAGTGTTCTCTTTACCAAATAAAAATAAAGTAGATGGAATTTTAGCAAGTAAATTACCGTTAAACTATAATGGAAACATAATCGATAACTTTACGTTAACTTTTGAAAAAGGAAAAGTAGTAGAATTTACAGCTGAAAAAGGGTATGAAGTATTAGAAGGTTTATTAAACACAGATGAGGGAGCTAGATATTTAGGTGAAATTGCTTTAGTACAAGTAGACTCTCCTATTTCTAATACAAATACTTTATTCTATAATACTTTATTTGATGAAAATGCATCTTGTCACTTTGCATTTGGGGCAGCTTATAAGAGCTGTATAGAAGGTGCAGAAAATATGAGTGAAGAAGAGTTAGAAATAGAAGGTGTAAACGATAGTTTAGTACATGTAGATTTCATGGTAGGATCAGAAGATCTATCGATCGATGGAATTACAGAGGGTGGAACTATAACACCTATATTTAGGAATGGAAACTGGGTAATATAAAGGTCGAAAAATACAAGGAGAAAAAACTATGAAATTATCGGATTTAAAATTTTTAAAGATAGAATTGAAAGATCATCCTACTAGGGAATTGAAGATGGAGTATATAAATAAGCCTAATGCCATAGGTGTGTTAGTATTAGATGAAAAAGAAGAAAAAACTCTTTTGGTAGATCAATACAGACCTGGAACGGATTCACACCTATTGGAAATACCAGCAGGGATAATAGAAGAAGGTGAAACTGCTAAATCAACTTTAGAAAGAGAACTCAGGGAAGAAACAGGGTATACAATGGATGATGTAGAGATAATATATGAATCCAAGGAAGCTTTGGCATCGTCACCAGGTTATACTACTGAAAAATTATATGTTTATATAGTTAAATTAAAAAACAATGAAATAAAACCATTGGAATTGGAATTAGATGAAACTGAGGATCTTACAACTAAATGGATAAATTTGGAAGAGATGGAAAAAATCACTACAGATATGAAGAGTTTATTAACTTACTATATGTATATGAATAAAAATAAAAAGTAATGTAACTTTTAAAATGGAGGATTTTCCTCCATTTTTTTTTTATAAAATTAACAGATATTCTTTATTAAAGGAATGAAGGGGAGTTTTTAGAATAAATAAAGGTAAATTATAAAAAATGATAGATTGATGAAGAGATATAACAAGGGGGATCTATGGAGAAATTAAAAAAAGAAATGATGAAAAGATCATTAAAAAAATTAATAAACAAATATTCTTTGGAAAAATCGTCAATACTTCCTATCCTAAATGAATTACAAGATGAATATGGAGAGGTAGGAGAAGATATTATGGAGGAGTTAGCCCATAGTTTGGGAATTCATCCTACAGAAGTAGAAGGAGTTTATTCCTTTTATAGTTTTTTAAATAAAAAAAATGGTAAACATGTGATTCGTTTATGCCAAACAATTTCATGTGACTTAAAAGGAAAAAAAAGGTTAGAAAAACAACTTATGAATGAACTTGGGATAAATTTTGGTGAGACTACTAAGGATGGATTGTTTTCACTGGAATATTGTAATTGTTTAGGGATGTGTGACAGGGGTCCAGTTTTAATGGTGGATAAAAAATTGATTTCAAAGGTAAAACCAGCTGACATTCCTTCGATAATAAATGCATGTAAAAATAATAATTTAGATGAAAAATTTGAAAATACAATAATTTCAAATGTTCAGATAGAAGGTCCTTTGCTCAAGGGAAAATTTGAGGATGGAGAGGTAATTAAAAAAATTGTAAAAAAAATATCTGATGAACTGTTAGGAGAAATAGAGGTAGCTAATTTAAGGGGAAGAGGTGGAGCTGGATTTCCTACTTTTTTCAAATGGAAGTTAGCCTATGAACAGGATAAAAAACCTAAATATATAGTTTGTAATGCCGACGAAGGGGAACCAGGAACATTTAAGGATAGATATATTTTGCATAAACATTGTAGTAAGGTAATAGAGGGAATGACTATAGCTGCTCACATAATAAAGGCTGAAAAGGGATTTATATATCTTAGGGGAGAGTATTTTTATTTGAAAGATATAATAGAAAAAACTATAGAAGGCAGACGAAAAAATGGATTGTTGGGAAAGAATATTCTAGGAATAGAAGGATTTAATTTTGATATTGAAATAAGGATGGGAGCAGGAGCTTATATATGTGGAGAGGAAACAGCCCTCATAGAATCTTTAGAAGGAAAGAGAGGGGAGCCGAGAAATAGACCTCCATATCCAGTGGATACAGGTTTTTATGATAAACCTACAATAGTTAATAATGTAGAAACTTTTTTAGATATAAATTTAATCTTTAAAAATGGTGTAGACTTTTTTAAAAAATATGGAACTTCTAAATCTACAGGAACTAAGTTTTTTAGTGTTTCTGGGGACTGTGAAAATGAAGGGATATATGAACTACCCTTTGGGATAACAATAGAAAAACTAATAGAAAGAATAGGAGCTAAAAACATAAAGGCGGTACAGGTAGGGGGAGCAGCAGGACGATGTGTCAAAGAAGGAGATTTTAAAAATCGGATAGCTTTTGAAGCAGTACCTACAGGAGGATCTATTATCTTATTTAATAAAGACAGGGATATGTTGGAAATAGCCCAAAATTTTATGGATTTTTTTGTAGATGAAAGTTGTGGACAGTGCACACCTTGTAGAGAAGGAAATAGGAAATTATCCGATGGGTTAAAGCTTCTAAAAGAAGGTCGGTGTTCGATAACATATTTGGAGGAGTTGATGGATCTGGCTGAAACTATAAAAATTTCTTCTAAGTGTGGACTGGGGCAGTCTAGCCCCAATGCATTTATATCTATCATAGAGAATTTTAAAGATGAAATCTTAGGAAGGTTACCAAAGGAGGAAGATGATGAGTGAATGTAGGGCAAGCAAGGCAGAAAAAATAAGGCTGGCCTGTGAAAATAAAGATAAGGCCTGTGAAGAAAAATCAATAGAGATAATTATAGATGGAAGAAAGAGAACTGTAAAAAAAGGAACAACTATTTTAGAAGTAGCTAGATCTTTGGGGATAAAGATACCTACTCTATGTTATCACGAAGATCTTTGTGTTGCAGGGATCTGTAGAATTTGTCTGGTTGAAGTGGTAGGAATGGAAATATTGCAGGCATCTTGCTCCTATTCTATAGAAAATGAGATAGAGGTGAAAACACATAGTCATAAGATTAGAAAAGCTAGAAGACATATATTAGATCTTATGCTGGCTAGCCATGTGGGAGAATGTTATTCATGTATAAGAAATGGAAATTGTGAGTTACAAAATTTGGCAGAAGATTATGGAATCACAAAATACCCCTTTGGGCATCCAAATAAAACGGTAAAGCCAGTGGATTGTAGTAGTATGTCTATAGTGAGGGATATGGATAAGTGTATCCTTTGCAGAAGATGTGTAAGAAGTTGTGTGGATCTACAGGAAGTAGGAGTTTTTGGAGTAAAGGAACGGGGAGACAGGAGTTATATTTCTACCTTTGGAGATAGAAATATGGAAGATGTTATCTGCATTAATTGTGGGCAATGTGTGAATCGTTGTCCTACTGGTGCTTTACATGAAAAAGATCAAACTGAGGAAGTCTGGAAGGTGTTGCAAGATAAAAATAAACATGTAGTTATTCAAACTGCTCCAGCACCTAGAGCAGGAATAGGGGAGTTATTTGGACTTAAACCAGGGAAAAGTTTAACTTTAGAGATAAATACAGGCCTTAAGTATTGTGGTTTTGACAAGATATTTGATACTTGCTTTAGTGCTGATTTAACCATTATAGAGGAGGGATTAGAACTCCTTTTGAGATTGAAAAAAAATTTGATGGAGGGTGGGAAAGAAGCTTTACCTCAATTTACATCTTGTTCTCCGGGGTGGGTAAAATATTTGGAACATTTTAACCCCAAATATATAGATAACCTATCGACTGCCAAGAGTCCTCAGCAGATGTTTGGAAGTATTATAAAAACTTATTATTGTGAGAAAAATAATATAGATCCAAAAAATGTTGTGACTGTAGCTTTGATGCCGTGTACAGCTAAAAAATTTGAAGCAAGTAGGGAAGAGATGTGTGATTCAGGTTATAGAGACATAGATTATGGTTTGACTACTAGGGAATTGGGTAAGATGTTTAAGGAGGTAGGGTTAGATCTACCTAATTTAGAAAAAACTGAATTTGATGATCCTTTTGGTGGAAGCAGTGGTTCTGGAGTTATTTTTGGAGCCACAGGAGGAGTGATGGAATCTGCTATCCGGACAATCTATGAACTGGTTACAGGAAGGGAGATAGAGTCGGTATTTGATGCAGGAGAGATAAAAGTAGTGAGAGGGTTTGAAAAAATAAAATATGCTGAATTAACTATAGATAAGGTAGGAGAAGTTCCGGAATTTTTAAAGTCATATTTTGATAATTTTAATTTTTTAAAGGGTGTTACCCTAAAGGTGGCTGTGTGCCATGGGACTGCTAATGCTAAAAGAGTTCTAGAAAATATAGAAGCTGGGGGAGAATTTAGCCAGTGTCATTTTATAGAATTTATGGCTTGTTCTGGAGGATGCTTAGGGGGAGGAGGTCAGCCAATTCCTACAAATGAGGAGATAAGAAAGGCTAGAGCACAAGCAATTTATGGAGAAGATAAAAAATCTACCATAAAAAAATCCTATAAAAATCCAGCAGTTATAGAGATATATGAAAATTTTTTAAAAGATGGTCCTGGAGGGCATGAGGCTCACAAACTTTTACATACTAAATATATTGTACGAGGAAAGAAATTGACTTAAAAAAGATAGCTATCAAGTATTAACTTGATGGCTATCTTTTTTTTGAAATTTTTAATTTTTATATAAACATTTTTTTAGCAGTTGTTCCCTCAATAGAGTTTAATTTTTCTAAAAAGTCATTGATGATGTTATTCTCAGCAACTAATTCTAATAGGATTAAACCATCCTGTGAGCAGACTTGATCATTGAGATTATGAAGTCCTAATCTTACTTTGATATAACATCCATACTCGGTAAGGGTATTTTGTACCTGAATAGCAGTTTCGCTTCGGTTTTCTAATTTAATACCGACAATTTTAAATTCCATAACTTCCTCCTCTAAAAACTTATTGACTGAATTTTACATTATAAAAACTCAGTTATTAGTACGAGTATAGATTAAATAAATGAAAAAAACAAGGCATCAGTCCAAATCTTCTTCTGAATAGAAATTTTTGTAAAGTTCTTGACGTTTTAAAAAATATTTATTTTTAAATTTATTTTTTCTGTCTGAAAAAGTACGGATAATAGGTAATAAAACACCTGCAACTATACCGGCAGAAAAACCATTGTTATATAGGTTTAGTCCACCATGGACAACTCCTATATTTCTAACGACTGACATATGAAGCCATCCTGCAACTACACCCCAAATAGGACCGTATACTCCTGAAATTGGAGCCATAGCAGTACCAAATAGAGCAGAAAGAACTAACACGAATTTATCTACCCCAGTAGTTACACCAGCTAACCAAACTCCGAATAATATAGGAGTGATATTTAGAGGATGTTTTCCAAAGGCAGAAAAACCAACAATTGTTAATATCCCTGCTAATAGAGGTCCACTAAGAGTTTCTCCTACAAGAAGTATAAAAGCTATAGAGATAAAACCATTGATTCCCATATTGATAAATGAAAGTCCATATCCGTATTTTTCTGTGAAATCAGATTTCAAACCATCACACTTTAACAATTTTTTATAGCCTTTGAAACTGTTGTTATTGATGTAGAATCCTACTAAAATCATAAGAAAAAACACCATGGAACAAGTGATCAAAAGTACTAGATGGTATTTAGTTGAAATTAATTTTTGGGGTTCTATATTAAAATCATAAGCCTTGAGGATAGAGGTAATAACGGCTCCTAAAAGTCCACCAGTAAATCCTAAATTATAAAGGTTAAATCCCTCATGAAATGAGATCATTTTTTTAGCTAGGGGAGTGGCTATAAATCCTATAATTATTCCTAAGACCATGGCCAAAAGATACGCATCTTCAAATGTTCCTGTACTAAATGCCATGGCACTAATAAAAGGTGCCAATGCACTGGTAAACATGATGGTCGGCAAAACGGTCTTGAAGTCTAAATGTTCAAATTTTGCATACATTATCCCACCGAGATAGATTGGAAGGACATTAAATATGTTTTTTCCAAAGAAAGAGAATCCAAAGACTGTAAAAAAAGCAGCTAAAACTAAACCGCTGATTTTTAATCTAAAACTTTTAACTAAGATAAAGTTAAATATAAATAAACTAAATGCGTTTAAAAATGTAGCTCCTAAACCTCCGATAACTAAGAAATCTGTTATTAGGGTAGAGGGAGATGTAACTATGTTTTTTAATCCAATAATAATATTTGTTTTATCTATAAAAACAAAGTAAGTAAAAACCGTCAAAATGGCAAGTGCCAATATAAAGGTTAGTTTTTTAGCTTTTTGTAGCCTTCCACAGCTAAATTCATCCATAAAACTCCTCCTAATAAAATACAATAAACCCAATCTTTACAATTGGTATAGACTTATATTATACTTTATTTATAAAAAAAAAAATAGGGAAAAAAACTTAAGTAATGAACAATTTTGTAAAAAAAGGGCTAAATAGAGGTGGACAAATGTATTATATATATATGCTAGGGTGTGGAGATGGAAGTGTCTACACAGGAATAACCAATGATGTAGAAAAAAGAATGGAGGCTCATAGGAGTGGAGAAGGAGCTAAATATACCAGAGGAAGGGGACCATTTGAGCTCTTTTCTCTTTGGGAGACAAAAACAAAATCTGAGGCTTGTAGAGTAGAGTATTTTGTAAAAAAACATCCCAAAAAGAAAAAAATATTATTCTATACAGAGGAGGAGTATTTGGTTAAATTGGTATATGAAATAAAAGGAATAGAAATAAAGAAACTTTCATAATGAGATAAAAGGAAAAAAGATATCTCTGCATTTTTAGTGCAGAGATATCTTTTTTTAATATTTTAAAGTTTTTCCTAAAAATTCTTTTAGTGCAGGTGTTTGGGGGTTACTAAAGATTGAACTAGCTTCTCCAGATTCTAAAACTTTACCTCCATCTATAAAGAGGATATAGTCTGCCACATTTTTGGCAAACCCCATCTCATGGGTGACTAAAATTAAATCTTTTTTTTCTTTTTTTAGCTCTAAAATGCTATCTAAGACCTCAGAAGTCAGAGCTGGATCTAATGCCGAAGTGGGTTCATCTAGGAGTAAAAATTGAGAATTAAGAGCGACAGCCCTTGCTATTGCGACCCTTTGCTGTTGTCCCCCTGACAGTTGAGAAGGGTATTTATGACTATGCTCTTCTAGATGAAATCTATCAAGTAAAGTTTTTGCTCGAAGATTTGCTTCACTTTTTTTGATCTTATGAACCTTTTCCAGAGGTAAAGTGATATTGTTTATGGCTGATAGGTGGGGAAAAAGGTTAAACGCTTGAAATACCACACCAATAGTTTTTCTGTAGTTGTGTAGATCAATCTCGTTGAATGAGAGATTTTTATTATTTATGGTGATATCTCCATCTTCTGGTATCTCTAAGCCTGCTAATATTCGTAGGAGGGTAGATTTACCACCTCCAGAAGGGCCGATGATGACTAAAGAATGGACATCTTTTATACTTAATTCTAAATTATTTAGAACAACTTGATCGCCATATTTTTTATTTAAATTTGATATGTTAATCTCCATATGAAAACCTCTTTTCTAATTTTTTTGATAGGTGAGATATAGGATAGGTCAACAAGATATAGCCTAAGGCCAATACTGCATAATTTTCAATAGGAGTAAATGTAATAGAGTCAACTTCTTGGACATTTTTGGTGAATTCATTTACTGCAATTATAGATAGAAGAGATGAATCCTTGATAAGGGATGCAAATTGTCCTGCTAGGGGAGGCATAACCCTCTTTATAACCTGAGGCAAGATGATATATCTATATTTTTGAAAATTAGTAAAACCTAAAGCTTTTGCGGATTCAATCTGTGTTTTGTCAATACTGTCTATTCCACCTCTGATAATTTCTGCAACATATGCACCAGAGAAAGTAGCCATAATAAGCACACCCATAATATAACGGTTATTTATATTTAAGGCTGTACCAACTACATAGAAGAACAGATAAATTTGGACAATAAGAGGAGTACCTCTTATTGTCTCAATAAAAATTTTGGTAAAATAATGAAGGGGCAAAAATCTGCTTTTTTGACCCATAGCCAAAAGACTTCCAATGATTAGACTACAAATTAAAGAAAATATAGAGATCATAATGGTTATAAAAAACCCAAAGATAAATTTATATTTAAATTCCAAAAAGACAGAAAGTCCTTGAGATTCATAGTTTAAACGACTAAAAGCGTAGTTCCAAAATATAATTCCTATGATTAAGATGAATGTAGTATTAACTATTTTTGCTGACAAAGTTATATCGAATTTATCATCTTTAGCATAGAATAAGTCTTTAATTTTCATATGTTATAGGAAAAAAGGTATATTTCTTTTTTCGAATTCTTTTTTGGGTTCAGCAAGATATTTGTCAGCTAATCTATCTAAACTTCCATCTTTTTTATAACTCTTTATAAATTTATTTATTTTCTGTCCTAATTCGTTGTTATTTTTGCTATATGCAATAGCCCAATATTGAGGAGTTTCTTCAAAGGGTTTTAAGATAGGTTCGGTAGTGTTTTTATTTTTTTCCCAATTTTTTAAAATTGTTAGTGGATCATATATAAAAGCATCAACTTTTCCTTGAGTAACTTCTAATATGCATGCACTTTCCTTGTCAAAGACTAAAATATCAGCTTTTGGAAAAGTTTTCATAGCCACTACGTGACCAGTAGTTCCTTTTTTGACTGCTACTTTTTTGCCTTTTTTATTCAGATCCATGGGATCTTTTATTCCACTATTTTGGTTAGCTAAAATTGCTAGGTTTGATTTTGCATAGGGAATTGAAAAATTGATAGATCTCTTTCTTCTGTCTGTGATACTCATAGATGATAAGATGATATCGATTTTTTCAGTTCTAAGTGCTGGGATAAGACCTCCATATGCCATATTTTCGATGACAACTTTCCTACCTAGATATTCTCCTAAATCCGTTGCCATATCTACACTAAAACCACTTGGATTTCCATATTTATCAGTAGTCTCAAATGGGGGATAAGCTAATTCCATCCCTACTACTAAAGGTTTTTGTCCAAAGGTAATAATACTAAAGATGATTAAAAATAAAAATATAAGTTTTTTCATAAATTCCTCCTTTGATTTCTGAGTTATATAATAAAGAATAACTTGATACTATTATATACTATAAACTTATTAAATAAAAACTTAAATTTCCTTTTTAATAATAATAAAAATTATATATATTTTTTAGAGGTTAGTAGTATTTTAGGTAAATAAAAAAAGGGCAAAGCCCTTTAGAATGTTTATTTATAGACACTCAAAATTGTTGTATTATTGTCATATGAATAATAGTTAGCATATTCCTCAATATTACCCTTCATTCCAACGTGACAAGTTACGGTCTCTACCTCAACCTTGTTATTCTTTTCTTTTTCTAAAACGACTCTATATCTCATATATACCCTCCTTAACCACTTTATGTGATTTTTTTCTCTTAATTGTTAAAGATAGTATATAATTTTAATGGTTAAATTTCAAGCTTTAAATTTGAGTTTTTGATGGTTAAAAGTGATTCATTTTTGGAGGGCGGAAATTAAAATTAGGAGTTGGAATAAAAAAAATATATAATTAAAAAAAGAGAGGAAGCAGGAGGAGTTTATGGAAGAAATTAGATATAGAAGGGAACAGGAGATGGTTATGAACTATACATCTGGAAAGATGGCTATCCCGGCAGTTCCTGGAGGAGGGAAAACTTTTATCCTTAGTAGGTTAGCTGCTAAATTAGTTAAAGAATTAGAAGAAGAAGAGGAAATTTTGATCTTAACTTATATGAACTCTTCTGTAAATAATTTTAAACATAGAATAATGGAACTCCTTCAAAAAAGAGGCGAACATGAGTTTTATAGAAAATTTCAAATAAAAACCATCCATAAGGTGGGATCGGATCTTCTAAGGGAACATGGGGACAGTGTAGGGATAACAGAGGGTTTTCAAACTATGACAGATGCCAATAAATATTATTTGATGAGTTTGGTTGTGATGGAGTACAGGAGGGAAAAACCCAAAGATTTAGATTCATTTTTAGATTCTAAATACACTGGAAACGGGATACAAGTCAGATGGGATAAGGAACTAGTCAACTTAACTTTAAAAATGATCGGTGTAATGAAAAATAAGGGAATGACAGCTAAAAGATTATATAGTTATAGTAAAAAATACAGAAAAGACAGTTTATTAAGGGTTGTAGGAGAATTATTTTATAGATATGATGTGAAATGCAAAAAAGATGGAGTGCTAGATTATGACGACATCTTATTTTTTACCTATAAACTATTGAAACAAACTCCCACTTTGGTAGAAGAACTTAAATTGAAATATAGATATATTTTTGAAGATGAAGCTCAAGATAGTAATACCCTTCAAAATAAGATAATAAATTTAATATCTAATGGAAATTTAGTCAAAGTAGGAGATCCTAATCAGAGTATATTAGGGACATTCACTTCTAGTTCTCCAGAGATATTTAAAAACTTTATAAAATCTAATCCAAAGGTGGAGATGTTTACAGCTGGAAGAAGTACGAAAAGTATAATAGAGGTGGCGAATCATGTAGTGGAAACAGTCACTGTAAGACATCCTCTTGAAAAGGTGAGGTTAGCCTTGCAACCTCAGATTATAAAGCCTGTATTGGAAGGAGAGACACCTTCAAATCCTAAGATAGATGGATATGGGGTTAAAACTATAAAAGTTTTGGGATGGGAAGAGGAAAGAGAAAGGTTGATAAGGGGAATAGAGGGATTTATAAAAAAATATCCTAAGAAAAGTGTAGGAATACTTCTTCCTACTAACTATAGGATAGATGAGGTAGCTAGGATATTTAGAAGAAAAAAAATAGATTTTCAAATTCTTAGTGATATTCCAGAGAGTTTGTTGGAACTTATGAATTTTTTGGGAGATTTTTTAGAATATTTGGCTAGGCCGTTTGAAAATAAAAGGTTAATTAAACTTTTAGAAGATAATTTTTTTGTAGATGAAGAAATAAAGGTTAGGGAAAAAATATCTTATTTTATAAAAACTAACCTTTTAGAAGATGTTATTTATGGTGAGGAATCTCCAAAATTAGATGAGGTTTCATTGAAGAAATATAAAGCTATTTTAAAAAAAATAAGGGCTGTATTGGATCTAAATCAAAGTTCACTAGAAAAAGTAATTGTATTTATAGGAGAAATATTTGAAATTCATGATGAGAAGAGGCTGCTGATAGAAAAAATATCTTATGATCTGAAAAAAATATTGAAATATAATCCTAAATGGAGCTTATTGGATCTAGCTTCTAATTTGAAAAAAGCAAAGAACAGTGAATTCAGTTACATGGCTAAGGCTGTGGAAGAGGAAGGTGTTTTAGAAAATAAAGAAAAATTCAAGGTGACTCTGTCTAGTTATCATAGGAGTAAAGGGATGGAATGGGATTTTGTTTATTTAGTAGGGGTAGACAATAGGACTTTCCCTGTACATTTAAACGAAACTAACTATGGTCAATGTTATTATTTAAAGAAGGAGTATGAATATCCTCAAATTTTTGTAGAGAGGGAATTTGAAAGAGAATTTGTAGATAGAGATACAAAAATAGGTGTAGTAAAGAATAAATTGGAGAAGATAGGGGAGAATACTCGGCTACTATATGTAGGGATAACCAGAGCCAAGGAATATCTTATGATTAGTGGAAATGTAGAAAACGGAGTGTATTATTTAGGAGAGATAGAAAAGTTTATAAAGAGTAGGGTCGGTTCTTGAGGTAGGGATCCCCCCCTATTAATTGTTGCATAGATTAAAACAAAAAACTAGAAAACGGATGCAAGAGTGTATGCGAATAAAAAATAAAAAATAAATGATTTTAAGTGAACACAGAGACACACTGAGATTTAAATTAGAGTTTCACAGAGTTTTTCTCTGTGGATCTGTGTTTCTTCTCTGTGTAGCTCTGTGTCAAAAGTTTTAATTGAAAATCAATTGTATAAAAAAATTGGAGGTTAATATGAAAGAAAATTTTTATTATAGTCAAAACTCATTGGGTATCTTCCAAAAATGTCCAAAGATGTTTGAATATATCTATATAGATGGAATATCAGGAAAAGGAATAGATCGTGAATTAAAAAAGAGTATAGAGAGGGGAACTAATTTTCATATCTTAGCTGAAAGGTATTTTAATGGAATGAAAGATTATTTTTATATAGAGGATAAACAACTTTTGAAATGGATGGCTATATTAGAAGAAAGATATTCTGAAGAGATAAATTGTAAAAGTGAGTTTGAAATAAGGCAGGATAAAGGTGAAATTAGGCTTATGGCGAAATATGATCTAATAGTTATAGAAAATACTAAGATAAAGATAGTAGATTTTAAAACAAATAAAACCCCATATAACCCAAGCGTTATGGAGGAGAACATCCAGACAAAAGTTTATATGTATCTTTTAGGAGAAAATTTAAAAAATATCTTTCCCAATATTAAAATAGAAGATATCAGCATGGAATATTTTCAATTAAATTATCCTAAAAATAAAATTGTTATAGAATATAATGAAAAAAAACATGGAATAAATAAAAAAATATTAAATGAATTAATCGGTGAAATAAAAAAAAATAAAAATATTTTTTTGAAGAAAAACAACAAAACCTGTGAAAAATGTGGGTTTGAGAGTTTTTGTAAATAAGCCTCTAAAAAAACTTTATAAAAAATAAAAAAAAGTGTTGACGAAAACTTGTAAACACGGTATACTTCTTCTTGTCCGCGAGGGAAAGCGAAAACGCAACGAACTCACAGACAAAAAGAATAAACGTTTTAAATGATTATGCCTGGGTGGCGGAATCGGTAGACGCACGGGACTTAAAATCCCGTGTCCTCTGTGGACGTGCGGGTTCAAGTCCCGCCCTAGGCACCATTTAAAACACAA
>Ga0316197_10002113_pt1 | contig 14184 bp, 8 predicted proteins | sample OudBiesiAoxic_MG_FD_204939 | JGI IMG/M metagenome (GOLD analysis project Ga0316197, IMG submission 204939) | Coastal sediment microbial communities from Oude Bieten Haven, Netherlands - site A oxic | ecosystem: Environmental > Aquatic > Marine > Coastal > Sediment | place: Netherlands...
GTGCGTCAGGGCGCGGCGGGAGGGTATTCAGGTAGGACAGCTGGAGCTTCGCCTTGTAGAGGCCTTGGCATTCGACCGCGCTGTCTGGCAGGCCGAGCCGCTCGCGGGCGATCTCAGCAACGGGCTTGAGGCTTGCGGACTGGGCGATCTCGATGTCTGAAGGCTGCGACATGGAGGGCATCATAGGGGGCCGGCGCCGTTACGCAATCAGTGTTCGCGCACGGATCACCGAATCGGAATGGACGAAATCTAGGCAGTGAGCCGGCTTCCCCTCACCGGCCGCGGAGCGGTAGAGACAGAGCGCCACGGCGCAATTCCCGGTGATCATGAAACAGGGTCATTGAACCGCTGGACGAGTCGCGCTGCCAGTCTTGATTTTTTTCAAGCGCGCGCGCATCGATCTGACACGATCGGGATGCCCCCGAATCACGTTGCTTGCCTGCGACGCATCAACCGCGAGATTGTAGAGCTGGGCGCCGGGAGCGTCCTTCTTCAGCCTTCCCTCCACGACATCGCTGTTGGCTTGCCCGGCGAATTCTAGCGCCGCCGGACCGCCGAATCCGTGGCTGCCGGGCTTCGGGCTGCCAAAACCACCACCACCTCTACCCGTAATGAGCACCCAATCGCCGACCCGAAATGCAAGGTGGGAAGCCTTGCCCGCGCCGAGGACAAGGTGATCACGAATGGGCATGTCCGGTTCGCCGGTGAGAGCGGGGAGAAGGTTGAAACTGTCCGAACCTTCGTCCGCTTTCAGTTCATGACCGGTGAGCGCTGCCATCGTGGCGAGTAGATCGACGTTGCAAATGAGCTGACTCGATTCTGTCCCGGCTTTGATCCTGCCCGGCCAGCGGGCGATGAACGGAACCCGATGCCCGCCCTCCCAAGCGTCGAATTTGAATCCCAGCAAGTCGCCGTTCAGCTGGTGCCCCTGCTTGATCGCCCTCTGTCCGGTGACGTTGATCATTCCTCCGTTGTCGCTGGTGAAGATGACAAGCGTGTTTTCGGTCAGCCCGTTCTTCTCCAGCGTTGCCATGACCTCGCCGACGATCCAGTCCAACTCGTGAACAAAGTCGCCGTAGAGTCCGCACTCGCTGGTGCCCTGGAAACGCTCCGCGGGCGTAAAGGGGTGGTGGATATTGGTCGTTGCGAGATAGAGAAAAAATGCCCCGTCCTTGTTCGCCTCGATCCACTTCACTGATTTTTCAGCCAGCCGGGTGCCGACCGCATAGTCGTCGTAGAGCGCATGGGCAGCCTCCGCGCCTCCGATCTGATCGATCCCCATTTTCTCTTCAATGACTTGGGTCTTCGCGGTTTTCCCGTAGACGAGCGGATCCTTGGGAACCAGTCCGACGACGTGATGATCTTCCACGTAGACGAAAGGCGGATGGCTGTTTACAATCGGAACACCGTAGTAATAATCGAAGCCCAATTCGAGCGGCCCTGGTTTGAGTGCGCCATTCCACTCTGGTGTCTTCTCCCCAAAGCCGAGATGCCACTTGCCGATGCAGGCAGTGACATAGCCAGCATTCTTCATCACATCCGCGATGGATGTTCTCTCTTCATCGACCACTAATCCCGTCTTGAGAAAGACTGGCCGAGACAGCCCTTCCCTAAAAGGATAGCGCCCGGTGATCAGCGCATAACGCGATGGGGTGCAGACGGCCGATGCTGAATGGGCGTCGGTGAAGCGCCGTCCTTCGGCGGCGAGTCGATCGATATTCGGCGTCTTGAGTTTGGACGCACCGTAACAGCTGAGGTCACCGTAGCCGAGGTCATCGGCGAATATGACGACGACATTGGGATGTTTGCCTGCGGACGCTGCAAGAGCGCTCCAACAAGATAGCAGGGCGATGAGTCTGAGACTGATGCTCATTTCAATCCCACAAACACTGGTTTCTCAGGGCGCTTCTCGAGAGGATCGAAAAATCGCATGTTCTCTCCGACGCGATCATGATCTCCGATGTCGGCCCGCACTTCTTCGGCGAGAGCGAGGAGTCTCTCGACCACCTCTGGATGCTCTGCTGCAAGGCTTCGGGTCTCGCCCGGATCGGTCTCGAGATCGACGAGGAAGGGCTCTTGAAACCCCATCCAATCACGCGGGGCGATGTGGTTGTTCCGCGCAAACCTTCCGAGCCAGTCCGGTTCTGCAGGACGCGGAAGATGAAGCTTCCATTTACCCTGACGCACCGCCTGCAAGGAGTTGATAAAATAGTAGGCGAAGGTCCGATCTTCATCTGCCTCCTCGAAGTTCCCCGCAAAAAGGGGAGCGATATCCACACCGTCAATCACCCGGTCAGCCGGGATTTCCGCCCCCGCCATTCCGGCAAAGGTGGGCAAGATATCAATCGTCGCCGCGATCTTGTCGCACTGTGTCCCGGCCGGGACACGCCCTGGCGCCCACAGGATTGTCGGAACGCGCACTCCGCCTTCCCAGGTCGATACCTTTCCGCTGCGAAGCCCCCCCGCCGAGCCGCCATGGTCGCCGCGGAGCTTGCCGTCCTGACGTCCCTTGTTCTTGTTCAGCCACGGACCGTTGTCACTCGTGAAAAGGAAATAGGTATTCCCGACCAGATCGAGTTCCTTCAACTTGTCGATGATCCGACCACAGCTGAAATCGATTTCCTCCACAGTGTCGCCATAGAGCCCACGGGGCGACTTCCCTTTGAACTTCGGCGAGGCGGCCAAGCGCGTGTGGACCATGGTGTATGGCACATAGGCAAAGAAGGGCTCTTCCCGGTGCTCCTCGACAAAGCCAAGCACCTCATCGGTGTAACGCTTTGTCAGAAGCCCCATGTCGGCCTTCTCCTCAATCCGCGTTTCGTTCCGATACAGATCGACGTAGCGATCATTGCTCGAGGGAGTGCCGAAAAAATAATCAAAGCCCTGGTGGTTGGGCATCAGAGCGGGTTCAAAATCGGATTGAGAATGCCGGGCCAAATCCCATTTTCCAAAACAAGCTGTCGCGTAGCCCTTCTGCTTCAACACCTCGGCGACCGTGATTTCTTTCGTGTGAAGAACCGGGTGGACCTCTTTTACATTCCCTTTCTCCGCCAGCCGGAGCGGATGGCAAGCGGTCATCAGCGCCGCACGCGAAGGACCGCAAATAGGCTGAGCATAGAAGTGGGTAAAGCGCATCCCTTCACCGGCAAGCGCATCGAGACGCGGAGTGCGAATGGTGGGCGAGCCGAAGCAACCCAGATCCGCATACCCCAAATCATCGACAAAGATCAGCACGAAATTTGGCGGCCGTCCCGCAGCGCTGCAAGGCGTTGCGCTGGCGATGACCACCAGCAAGTTGGCAAGGAGGAGAGAGTGGCATTTCATCTGTTGGGCTATGGACTAGGATCGTGATCTGTCTGAGCAGAACCCTAGCCTGACGTAAATCGAAGTCCACATCCCAGAAATGCACCCTCTCCAATCCCATTGGTAGTCCGTCCGACAGGCGGAGGGATCGATCTGGCGGGAGGCGGACGAGTGGAGTGCGCCCGGTTGGGTGACCTGCGTAATCAGCGGGATCGAAGGACGATGTGGTGAATCTTCCTAGGTCGATTGCGGGCTAGCAGTGTGAGAACGAAAAAGGAGCCGCCTCTTTCGAGACGGCTCCTTCACACAATTCTGGTGGTGGCATCCCGCCACCCTGATCGATCGCAGCTAGACGCTCTTGACGTTCTCAGCGCAGGGTCCTTTGGGGCCTTGGCCTGCAGTGTATTCTACGGAGTCGCCCTCGCGAAGATCTTCGAACGAGTCGGTGCATCCGTTACGGTGGAAGAAGAGGTCATCCCCTTCGCCTCCCGTTGCGATGAAACCGAAGCCTTTTTCTGCGATGATTTTTTTGATCGTTCCCTGTGACATATAATTCGATGGATTTGTTAGATTTGAGGCCGTAGACGCCGTCTTGGCAGTCGTCGGCAGCATCGCCCCATAGGCCACCTAGAAGAAAAAGCCCGTCTTTTCGTCATTTTCCGCTCAGTTGACCGTTCCTAGTAGGAAGTTTTATTGGGGGAACGGCAGCGGGAATTCCGATCAGCGTGGCAGCGGCGACCTTGGTTGAGCGGCTGAGTTGGCAGTATTCTCGCTAGCGGCTTGGGGTCAGCGGCTCTTTGGAACGAGGCTCACCTTACTAGAACCCACCGGGGTCAGGGTGAAATCCTTGATGGTGACTCCTTTGACGCTTCCCTCACGCGAGAAGCGGAGCAGGTTCTTGCCTCTGACCAATTCGATGACGACCGGCTCAGTGTTCTCCCACATGCCGACGGTGTGTGGGAGTGGGAGTTCGACGGGTTGCTTGGCACCATTGGCCGAGACCAGCAGGCTCTGCCGCCAACTCGGTGTCACAACCTTTGCGGTGAGCTGGTACTTGCCCCCAGCTGGGGCATCGAAGGTGTATTCAAAATCCTGATGTCCGCCGGTGCGGCTGTAGTGGAGTTGCTTGCCACCGAGAGGGCTGTCCAAGAAGAGGATCTTGCCGGTGCTCTTGCTCGGCTTGCTGGTGGCGGCGGCTGGGATGGTGATCACGCCCTTGCCGTCGATGGAAATCTTCCGATCCTTGTCGGTGATGATCACCTTGGCGATCTCGACATGTTCTTTGGTCTCGTTGGCCTCGCCGATGTCTTCGCCGACGGCGGCGAGGGTTTTTGCTTTGCCGGAGGCGATGAGGCTTTTCTGTGTGTAGAGCGACACGCCATACCAGAAGCCGGGCTTTCCGGAGAGCAGTCCGAAGACCTGGGGCTCGCCCATGACATCACCGATCCACTGGGCCCGCTTGACCTGCATGTATGAATCGCCAAGCGCACGAGCTTGGGTGGTGGCGAGGAAATCGAGGTCTTTGTTGTAACGGGTCTTGGTCCAGCCAGAACCCCAGCCGGCGCCAAGGCAGACGACCCAGCCATCTGGCGTCCAGTGGGCCAGGGCTGCGTGACCGCGCTGGGGACGAGCCGTGGTGGGAATGCCGAAAGCGCGGAGAATGAAGCGACCGTAGAAGGCGCGGCGACCGCAAATGCCACCATTCATGAGGATATTCTGAAAGAACTGGAGCTCGTCCTTGTCGTACTTGTTGTCCTGAGATCCATAGGGGATATCGCTCCGGACGGCGGCCACATAGCGCCAGCGGTAGTCGGAGGTGGTGATGTGGTCGGGGCGGTAGTTGCGTTGCATTTCACGTCCCCAAGCGAGGATCTCGTCCGGTTCCTCGCCATCGACGACCATGCGGTAATCCCAGGTGGTCAGATCCTTGAAGGCTGGATCGAGTTCGCCATCGAGGAAGGCTTTCTCAAAGTGCAGGTAGCGCTTGACCGGATCCACGGTCGCGGGTGCATCCGTCTTGGCCACGGCGTTGCGCTGCTTGATGGGAACGGCGTGTTCGAGGCTGATGCCGAGCGCCAGTCGCTGGAGAGGACCTTTGGATATCTTGTCGCTGGCCTTCCAGATGTTGCTATAGATCTGCATCGCCTCCCCGTATCTCCCATCTTTGGCACCGTCCGCGAGGGAAATCTGAATGAGGAGACTGTCAGAAGAGAACATCTTTTCGATCAGCACTTCCTGCTCCTTGCCCTGCTGGGCGAAGGCCGCAAGACCGCGCGGTGTGGCCTCGGACAGAACGGCATAGCGTGCCAGATCGGCATCGAGTTTGTCGCTGGAAAGGACGGGATTGAGATTGAGATCTTTGAGCGCCTCAAGCGTGGCGACCTTGGCTTGTGCAACAGCCGCCTGAGATTCCTTCAAGGCCTTCTCTACTTTCGGACGATTCTTCTCCGCTTTGTCGAGGGCAGCCTGACGCTCCTTGAGCGCTTGGACGCCGTCCTCACGGTTCTTCTGCCACTTGGCGAGCTCCTGTTGCGCGGCTTCACGATCGTCTGGGGTGCTAGCTTTTTTCAACATCGCCTGCGCAGCGGCGATCCCCTTGTCGGCACCGCCGATCCACTTGCCCTTGGCGTGACCTACAAGGCCTTTCGCCGAATTGATCTCCCCCATGCTCTGCTGCGCCGCCTGGACTGCGGCCGCCGCAATATCCTCGGCTTCACGGGCTTTGAGCAGGGCGCCCTTCTTCCGCTCATTCACGGCTGGCAGGGTTCCGACGATCTTGGCCTTCAGGGCCTTGAGTTGCTCGGCATACAGAGCTTCTAATTTCTGACCAGCCTCAGTGAGGGGTGTTTCCGGCGCTTTCTGGTTCTTCTTCGCCGCCAGTGCGCCTGATGTGCCCACTGCCGTCGCGACGAGCGCGATCACGAAAATTCTTATCGTTTTAGTTTTCATGGCTAGGGTGATTATTCGCATGGATTTGGGGTTAATCTAGCTTGGGATGATGCTTCAAGGGGAGCGTTTTCCCAACCTATACCCAACGATCCGGCCTCCAGCCCCCCGATCTCAGCCAATTTCGCCGCCGGCCAAGCCGGTTCTCCCAGTGGAAATTTCTAGCAGATCCGGCCGATCCCCGCTAGGCGCGGTCACATGAACTTCGGCCTCCGTCCCTAGCAGCTCTTCTTCCGGATATTGTCCGGATTGGTGGACCGCAGGCAGCAGGCTGCGGTATTAGCACTGCGAGGTGGCGTAGCAGCGTCCAAGATTGGGTAGTCTGGTGATCGGATGCAGGACCGCTCCGCCCCGCAAAAGAGAGATCTGATCCGGCTCAAGTTTGGTCCTTCGCCTTCCCAATCTGTGCTGATTTCAAATCTCCACTGTTGTCGTGCGAGTATTTTGACCTTACGCGCTCCGTGATGCGTCCGTGTCGCCCCCTCCATCCCATTGCAGAAGCCAGTTCCGGAGACTACTATCGACCTTGCGCAGCTACGCTTGTAGGCGTGCAACCTTAAAACCGATCCCACACCAGTATGCGCCTGCGCTCAATTTTCTTTCTCGCGTCTTCCATCGTCATCATCCTCGGCTCATCGATCGGAGCCGCTGAAAACTGGCCGGGCTGGCGCGGACCGCGGGGCGACGGAAGCACGGAGAACGACCCGCGCATACCGACAAATTGGAGCCTGCCGGAGGATGTCGTCTGGAAGACGCCGCTTCCAGGAAAGGGACACGCCTCGCCGATCATCTGGGAGGATAGGATTTTCACCGTCGCCGCGCTCGAGGGCAGCCAGGAGCGTGTGCTGATTTGCATCGACCGACCGAGCGGGAAAACCCTCTGGCAGAAGACGGTTCTGAAATCGCCAATCGAGCGGATCCACCAACTAAACAGCCTCGCCTCCAGCACGCCGGTCACCGATGGGAAGTACGTGTATGTCAGCTTCCTCGATGAGAACGAGATGTTCATCGCCGCCTACGACTTCGCCGGCGAGAAACTCTGGGAGCGCCGGCCGGGAATTTTTTCCAGCATCCACGGCTACTGCTCCAGCCCGATCCTGTGGAAAGAGAAACTCATCATCAATGGCGACCACGACGGAGAGGCCTACCTCGTAGCACTCGACCGGGCGAACGGAAAAACGATCTGGAAGACGCCGCGACCAAACAAGACCCGCAGCTACTGCACGCCGATCATCCGCGAGATCGACGGGCGCACGCAGATGATCCTCTCTGGTAGCAAATCCGTGGCCAGCTACGATCCCGACTCCGGCGAGCAACATTGGATCATCGACGGTCCGACTGAGCAGTTCGTCGCCTCGCTAGTCTACAACGGCGAGCTGCTCTTTATGACCTGCGGCTTCCCCGAGCGTCACATGTTGGCGATCCGGCCGGACGGAAAAGGCAACGTCACCGATTCACACATCGTTTGGCGCACGACCAGGAGCGCGTCCTACGTGCCCTCACCGCTTGCAATCGGAAAGTATTTTCTAGTGGTCTCAGACGGCGGCGTCGCCTCCTGCTTTCTTGCTGACAGTGGCGATTCGATGTGGAATGAGCGCCTGCCACGTCGCCACAGCGCTTCGGCGATTGCCGCCAATGGCCTGGCATACTTCCTCTCGGACCAGGGCGTGATGAGCGTCATCCGACCAGGAGAAAATTTCGACCTGGTCGCACAGAGCGAACTCGGCGAAGAGTGCAACGCATCGCCAGCGGTCTACGACGGAAAATTCTACATCCGCGGCGACAAGCACTTGTTCTGCATCGGGGCGGAGTAGGCAGGGGGGGCCTCGGCCGCGGTGATTTGCCCATGCCCGACGAGCCCGCCACCCCAACTCCCTGCCCGATCCCTGCTCTCGCCGATCCCGTCCCGGGCCCAGAGGGCAGAGGGCAGAGGGCAGAGGGCAGAGGGCAGAGGGCAGAGGGCATCCGGAATTCCCACTGGTATTTCTCCCCAACAACCCAAACATTAGACTCCATGCCAAAGCTCAATGTGAGAATCGGATGACGAGCCTTCGAACGTTTTCATGCGCCGCAATCGCCACGCCCCTCTTGGGTGTGGCGCTGTTGCTGAGCGTGCCCTGTCAGGCGGAGCCAGCTGACGACGATGCGGCATTCGCGGCGCTGCAGGCCGATGCGAAAAAGTCCTTCGATGAAGGCGTCACACCGTTTGTTAAGGATTACTGCATCAAGTGTCACGGGAACCGGAGGAGCAAGGGGGCGATCAACTTTGAGGCGGCACTCAAAAGTCCCGGGGACACGGTATCCAGTCAACTGTGGCGGCAGGCGCTTGCCAATGTGAAGGCGCATGACATGCCACCTGAGGACGAAGACAAGCAGCCAAGCGAGCAAGAGCGCCTGAAGTTTCAGGACTGGATCGGCAAGATCAAGTTTCTCAGCCCGAAGGATCCCGGTCCGTTTGTGATCCGTCGATTGACCAAGGTCGAGTATGGAAACACCCTGCACGATCTGTTCGGTGTTGATCCGAAAATCGCTGATGAGTTGCCCGATGAGGTGTTCGGTGCAGGCTATCTGAACACGCTGTCACCGCTTCAATCGGAGCAGTTTCTCGGGATCGCCAATGAGGTGCTGGAGCAGATTTTGGCCCCTGGGGATGAATCACCCACCGAGGTGCAAAAACGCCTGTTCGGTGAAAATCCTGCGCCAGGGGCTGATCTCCGCACAGCGGCGAAAAACGTCGCCCGCCCGCTTGCCCGAAACGCGTATCGCCGGCCCCCTTCAGAAGCGGAACTCGATGTCCTACTGCAGGTGTTCGATCTGGCGCTGGAGAACCAACTAGAGTATCCGGCAGCCTTGCGATTGATGCTCAAAGCGGTTCTCGTCTCTCCGCAGTTCCTCTTTATTACTCCGGCCGGCGAGGCCGAACCGGGGCGCAAGATTGTTCCTCTCGATGACTATCAACTCGCGTCCCGATTGTCCTATCTCTTGTGGGCAACGATGCCCGATGCAGAGCTATCCTCCTTGGCAGATAGTGGTAGACTCCACGAACCTGCGATTTTGAGGGCACAGGTAAAACGGATGCTCCAGCACGAGCGTTCCCGGGCTCTGTTTGATGGTTTCGGCGCGCAGTGGCTGGGGCTTGGTGATCTGGGGAGCAAAACATTCGACGCCGAGAAGTTCCCGCAGATGACCGCCGAGATGCGCCTCTCGATGTACGACGAGGCCCGGCTGTTCTTTGAGAGCATCGTTCGGGAGAACCAGAGTGTCGTCCGCTTCGTCGACAGCGACTACACCTTTCTAAACGGGACGCTCGCCACCCTCTACGGAATGGACAAGACCATCACCGGAGCAGAGATGCGCAAGGTGAAGCTGACGGATGCCAATCGCGGGGGCATCCTGGCAATGCCGGGCGTGCTGGCGACGACATCATTCCCCAACCGTACCAGCCCAGTCAAACGCGGAGTCTGGGTGCTTGAGCAAGTGTTAGGGGAACATGTCCCGCCCCCTCCGCCGAACATTCCGGCATTAGAAAAGCAGAACCCGCAGGCAGTCGCGAACCTGACCCTGCGCCAGCGCACTGAACTGCATCAGACCAATGCCACGTGCGCGAATTGCCACAAAGTCCTCGACCCCATCGGCTTTGGCCTGGAGAACTTCGATGCCATCGGGCGCTGGCGCGAGCAGGACGATACCGGAGGTCCGATCGATGCCGCAGGCGAACTTCCCGGCGGGAAGCATTTCACCTCCCCCAAAGAACTGAAAGCCATCATCGCCGCACGAGAGGGTGACCTCGCGCGCAACCTGACAGAGAAATTCCTTGCCTATGCCCTATGCCGCCAGCTTGAAGGCTATGACGAAATTGTGGTGGATCACCTGATGGAAACTATCGAAAGTGACGACTACCGGATGCAGACCCTCATCGCTGAAATCGCTACCAGCTATCCATTCACTTTCCGTCGAGTCCAAGAGTAACCGCCAACTCCTCCTATGACAAAAAACTTCCTGATTGACCGTCGAACCTTCTTGAGAGGAGCTGGTGCCTCACTGGCACTGCCACTTTTGGATACCATGGGCTGGGCAGAGTCCACCAAGGACAAGCCTTTTAAACCACCGGTTCGCCTGGGTTTCATGTACATGCCCCACGGGGTCGTCATGGATCAATTCTGGCCCAAGGATCCAGAGAGTTTCCTTTCGTCACCACCGCCTGCCCTCGAGTCGTTGCGACCGGTGCTCGACCACTGTCTAATGATGAAAGGCATCTCGGGGGTCCCGATCGCGCCGTTCAATGGTGCGCCCCATGCGCTCGAACTATCCACCTGGCTCACGGCGATTCTGCCAGACGCTGCCACCCGGAATCGGATCAACATCGCGATTTCCGCAGACCAGATCGCCGCCAACTACGTGGGCGGTCTCACATCACTCCCGTCTCTGGAGTTGGCGACCATGCCCCAGACGCACAAGGAGAACCAGGAGGGATTGCACGAGGGGTATTACAACTACTGCAGCTATCGTTCGCCCACTCAGCCGGTCCCCGCAGAGACCAATCCGCGCAGTGTCCTCAACCGGCTCTTCCGCAAATCCGACAAACCCGGCCAGACCGCCCAGGCGAACCCGCTCGACCGACAGATGTTGGATCTGGTCATCGGAGGAGCCAGAGACCTCCGCAAAAAGTTGCCCCAGGACGATCAGCACAAGCTGGACGAATATTTGGACAGCGTGCGTTCGGTCGAACGCCGTATCGCCGCCATCGAGTATCGCCAGAAAGAAGCGGCTCTGGAGAAGGCCGGAGTCAGCGTCAGCAAGCGCAATGCCTCCGATTCCCCACCCATCGAGATCAAGATTCCCGAAGGGGACAAACGCAGCGAATACATGCAGGTGATGTGCGACCTCAACGTGCTGGCCTTCCAGACCGACACGACCCGCGTCAGCACCTACGTCGGCTCGTTGCCGAACGGAGTTTCCTATCCGGAACTTGGATTCAACGACGAGCATCACTCCCAAACCCATCACGGCAACACAGACACCGAGAAGATTCGCAAAGTGGCAGCGATTACCAAATTCAACGTCGACCAGTTCGCCTACATGGTGAAGAGGATGCACAGCCTGCGGGAAGGCGATGGCACCTTGCTCGACAATTGCATCATGATGTGGGGCTCCGGCCTGGAGGACGGCAGCGACCACTCGCGCAAAAATCTTCCCTTCATCGTTGCCGGACGCGGGGGAGGTTCAGTCAACACCGGACAATTCCTCGCCGACACCAAGGGGAATCAGGGCGACCTGCTCACGACCTTGCTCACCTGTGCCAGCATCCCGCTGGATCGACCGATTGGCATTGCCACCAAACAGCTGACGGAGATCGTAGCCAGCCGCTAGGCCAGGCTAGGCCTCGGCTGGCATTCTGTCCAAGGCTTGCCCGATCAGGCTACCGTCACCTCGTCGCAGAGATAGACGTCCTGGATCGCGTTGAGAAGCTCGATGCCCTCTCGCATCGGGCGCTGGAACGACTTGCGGCCAGAGATCATCCCCATCCCACCAGCGCGTTTGCTTATCACGGCTGTGGCGACGGCATCGTGCAAATCGTTTTGACCCGAAGCACCACCACTGTTGATCATGCCTGCGCGTCCCATGAAGCAGTTGGCGACCTGGTAGCGGCAGAGGTCGATCGGGTGCTCGCTGCAAAGTTCGGAGTAGATCCGCGGGTCGAACTTACCGTAGCTCGAGTCGCCCATGTTGAGCGCCTCGTAGCCCCCGTTGTTGGTCGCCATCTTCTGCTTGATGATGTCGGCTTGGATGGTGACGCCGAGATGATTCGCTTGGCCGGTCAGGTCGGCAGCGGCGTGGTAATCTATGCCATCCCGCTTGAATTCGCTATTGCGCAGGTAGCACCACAGGACGGTGCCGAGCCCCATTTCATGGGCGAGGGCAAATGCCTCGCTGACTTCCACGATCTGCCGCCGGCTCTCGGCGGAACCGAAATAGATCGTGGCACCGACGGCGGCGGCGCCCATCTCGGCGGCCTGCTTCACGGTCCCGAACATGACCTGGTCGAACTTGTTCGGCAGGGTCAGGAGTTCGTTGTGATTGATCTTTACGATGAACGGGATCTTATGAGCGTATTGTCGGCTGACCATCGCCAGGACACCGAAGGTGGACGCCACCGCGTTACACCCACCTTCGATCGCCAGCTGCACGATATTAGCAGGGTCGAAATAGGCAGGATTCTTCGCGAAACTGGCACCGGCTGCGTGCTCGATTCCCTGATCTACGGGGAGGATAGATAGGTAGCCGGTGTTTGCCAGGCGCCCGCTACCGAGGAGTCGCTGGAGATTCGCTAGCACGCGGTTGTTGCGATTTGACTGCGCCCATACGCGGTCAGTAAAATCCCCTCCTGGCAGGTGGAGGCGGTCGCGGGGAATTTTTGGGCTATCGAATTGCAGCAGGCTCTCGCTCGCTGTGCCCAAGGTTTTCTCAATCTGTTCAATCATCGTTTCTAGGTTCTAGTAAGTTTTCCTCCGGGTCGATCTCAACTGGTGAGGTTCGGGTAGCTGCCCGATCATGGGCGGATGGCCGCCGCAATATCAAGGCTTTCTTCGTTGCCGGAGGTGGGACCTCCCGCCGGGTATCCTCCGATTGGGGTGAGACGCAGGCGTCGGATCGGGGCAAGGCGTCATCGCCGATTGATCACCATTGGCGAGGCCACCCGCTGAAATCGACATCGCCTCACTTTTACCTCTATCAAAATTTGAGTTCAAGCTCTGCCGTCGCAACCGCAGCGGCATCGAACCGATCCTGATAGGATATCCAAATCGCTTGAAGATTGCGCTCCACTTTCCCTTTGAATTTCTCAGCACCATTCACTCTCACCGTGATCTCTCTATCAAGGGACAAGAGCTCGTCGCTCAGACGCAGGGTCAGGTTGGAAAGATCCTCTGTCGTGACCTCGATCACCTGACCTTTCACTTCCGCAACTACGACCTGACCACCTCGGGCTGTGCCCTCGGGGACCGAAAGCCAATAGAATCGGTCATGAGTCCGATTACTCTGCCGCCAGACCACCTTCTTCGGCCAGGGATTGCGATCTTGCTTTGCCATCCATGGAAGCGCCTCACGATCCTTTCCATTCATCCAGTGACCCAGACCTTCGTAAATCGTCACTTGATGGAGGTAACCCTCCCCATCCGCAGAGCGCAGATTCTCCAGCTTCTTGCCCCACTCGGCCGCCACCTGATTCCGCTTGTAGGCAGCATCCTCACCACCCATGAAAATCATAAAGGGGAGATTCCGCAATCCCAGCGGATTGGCATCGTTGGGATGCCCCGCCATCATCGAGGCCGCGGCGAAGCGATCGGCCATACGCGGAGCCAATTGATAGACCCCGTCTCCTCCAGCGGAGTATCCCATGAGATAGATCTTGTTTGGGTTCACGCCACGAACTGCCACCATGTTCTCGATGAGACGCTGAAACAATTCATCGATGTGCCCCTCATGCCAGAGATTCCAGCTATTGCTTGGAGCACGGGGTGCCACCACAATTCCCTCGGCGGGTGCGTAGAGTCGAATCTGATTTTGCCACTGTTGATCATTCACCTTCGCCGGAGCACCGCCACCTCCGTGCATGGAAATCCACAAGGATTTCTCGCCATCCTCCGCATCTCCAAACACCTTCTCCAGATACTTCATCTCCTTGCCAGCCGCCTTGACGGTCTTCGATGAAATCTCGTCTTGGCGATCCTCCCCAAGCTCGACCTTCAGCCTTTCCGCAATCAACCGACTGGCCAATTCCGCCTCCTCTCTTGAAAGTGCGCCCTCGGGAATCGACAGATGTCTTTCTTCAGGTAGTAGAGCCAACCAAGCGAGAACCCGCGCTTTGAAACCAAGCTTTTTGCCCAATTGATCCCAGTAGAAATCCACCGTCTTCTCGCCGGATTCTGGAGCTTC
>Ga0316197_10002114_pt1 | contig 14183 bp, 12 predicted proteins | sample OudBiesiAoxic_MG_FD_204939 | JGI IMG/M metagenome (GOLD analysis project Ga0316197, IMG submission 204939) | Coastal sediment microbial communities from Oude Bieten Haven, Netherlands - site A oxic | ecosystem: Environmental > Aquatic > Marine > Coastal > Sediment | place: Netherlands...
ATGGAGTGCGCGGCTCGACAGACAGCGGCCGCTCCACTCGGGGCGGCTGCGACGAGTAGCGCGTGGGGCTCTCGAGCCTCTGCGACGTTTGTGGTTCGGAGAACGACTGCGGCGCGGCTTGTGTCGGGAACGCGCTGGGAACCGGTGTTGGCTGCGCGGCCGGTGGAAGGGGTGGCGACGATGGGGCTACGGCCGCAGCCGTGGTCCCGGACGCAGTGCGCATCCGCTCGAGCGCATCTGCGGCGTGGGTCGTTCGCTCTTCGGGGCGCTTGGCGCGCACCTTGTCGAGCAGCGATCGAAGCCTGTCTTCGCGATTGCTCATGACGCCCTCTTACTCTCGAGCATGCCTACGATCGCAGGCAAGTCGGCTCCGTCTTTGTACCAGCCCCACACAGTCTCCGCGACTTCGAAGTCGACCATGATGAACTTCGAGTCACCAGTGGGAACGCAGGAAACCTGACGCTGCGAGATTTCGGAGAACATGCCACCGAGCAACGCCGCAGCGCCGAGCTCGTCTTCGTCGAGCTCCGGCTTGTCACGCAGCGCGATCACCAGGGCAGGCCCCCAGCGCTCGAACGCGAGGCGCCCCCAGCCAAAGAGCGCAGTCACCGCGGACGTATGTCCGAGGACAGCTTCTGCCGAAAGCACCGACGCGGGCCGGTCCAAGCCGCTCAGCACTTGCTCCCCGAGGAGCTCGCCAAGTCGACGAAGCGGCGTGAGATCACCATCGCGGGCGGCCGCCTCGACCAAGGCCGAGAGCACACCTTCGCTGAGCATGACCACCCGCTCGCCAGCTCGCGTGCGGACGGTTCCCCCGGTCAGGTTGAATTCGTAGAAGCCGCTAGGATCGAAACGGCCGTCGTGCATAAGTCCCCCTCCAGCGTGGATGTAGAAGGTATAGGCGGATCGTGTCAAATGCCATGGGTGAAATCAAACCTCGGCTGCATCGCCCTGGCGCTCACCTTGCAGACACAAACCGCGTCCGGGCAGGGAGATCTGCTGGGTGCCGACGAAATGGCCGAGGCGATCGTAGCGATGACGTCTCCGGTGTGGACGGGGCCTCGTACACCGGCTCCGGAGCCGAAGCCGCGCCCGCGCCAAGCGGAAATCGTTTCGCGATCGCCGTACGCCCTAGTCGCGGTCCACGCCGATCCCACGGTGAGCGACCACGCGTCGAAGCGTGCGCGCCGGGCGCTGGAGCACGCGCGCGCAAGGCTGGATGTGCTCGGTTGGCCGCAGCCGGTGTCGGACGGCGGCCTCGGTGGCGGTCCGGAGGTTGACCTCTACTTGACGTCGGAGTTGCCGAGCGGTGCGTATTCGGACGGTCTCGTTCCGTGGACCTATCTCGATCGCGCGTCCGTGTTTGCGGTCCTCGGGCCCGCGGTGCCCGACGCCTTGCTCGACGCCTGCGTGACGGAGGCATACGCGAACGCGATGCTTCTGAGCGCAGACCCAGCAGAAGCTGGGGCGTGGCGGCGCGCGACGGCGGCTTGGCTGACCTGGGAGCTGACGGGACGCTTTGGGTGCGACGACGCCGTCCACGAACAACAGGCCGAGCCATTTCGATCGTGGGTTGCTGGCGCAAGCGGCGCAGGCGCTGGTGGCGCGATGTGGCTCGCGTATCTCTCTGCCCGTCATGATGGCGACCGCGGGCATTTCGTGCGCGACGTATGGGCCCTCGCGACGCAACGAACGTGGGAAGGAGTCGAGCTTCGCGCCGACCCTGATCTCTGGTCGGCGACCGAGACTGCGGTGGAGCGCAGTGGTGACCGGCTGCTCGACAACGTCGAAGAGCTCGCAGTGCTTCGGTGGTTCGTCGGACGCCGGCAGTACGACGATTGGCCGCTCAGGGCCCTGGATAGTGACGCGCGCGTGTCGGTCGAGAGAACCATGACACGCACACCAACCAAGGTGAGCGCTCGAACGCCTCTGCAAGCGTTTGGGAGCGCCTATGTGGTGATGGACGCGCCGGCATGGAACGATGCAAAGGTCCTTCGTGCGTGGCTGCGCGGTGAGTATGGTGTCCGCTGGTCGCTCGTAGTGTTGCAGTTGGACGTGCGCGGCAACGAGGTTCGGCGCATCTCCGCTCCACCGACTACGGTGACACCAACCGCGTACGTGCCCATCGATATCGCTGAGACGACGACCAGGATTGTGTTCGTCGTGACCAATCTCTCCCGCCGACTACCGGATGCAGACGAACCGGACGCGAGCGAGCGAGCGTTCGAGCTCGTCGTCGACCGAGGAGACTAGTTGCGCGGCCGGCGTCGGCGTCGGCGTCGGCGAGCGCGCGGTTCCGAGTCGTAGACCGCATCACCCGGATCACGGGCCCACGGCGGCAACTCTTCTCCTCGCGCGATTCGGTCGAGCGCAAACAACGTCGCCGCGTCCGCGAAGTACTCGCGGCGCGCGATCGACTGAATCCGTCCGGTCCGCAGTCGACGCTGGGCCATGGTGAGGAGGCGAATCCGATCCTTGAGGCGTCGCGGCAAGGAGAGCCGAAGGGAAAGCTCGTGGACGAAATCCTCATAGGCGACCGGAACGTCGGACACGCCTTCGAGCGCTTCATCGATGGGTCCCAGCAGGAGCGCGGCCAACAGGACCGCGTCGTTCGGCACCCTGTCTTCGGCGGCCAAGGCGTCGACCGCCTTCAACCGGCCGAACGTCAACGCCGCCCCCTCGAACTCGTCATCTAGGAAAGATGCGACCTCGGGAAGGATCTCGCTGAGCACGCCGACATCCCAAGAAAGAAACACCGAGCGGTGCGCCGCGCCACCGCGCAAGAACCGCAGGAGCTCCTCGAGGACCCGGGGTGCGGCAGCACGCCGAAGGTCGCCGCGGTGCCTCACCATGCCGTCGTACACCTCGGGGTCGAGGCCCATGTCGAGCCTCGCACTGAATTTGATCGCGCGAAGAATCCGCACCGGGTCTTCCCGAAAGCGAACGTTGGGGTCGCCAATGGTGCGAAGGAGGTGGTCCTCGAGGTCGGCAACGCCGCCGACGAAATCGATTACTTCACCGCGTTCGAGATCGTAGAACAACCCGTTGATTGTGAAATCGCGGCGAATCGAGTCCTCGTGGGGCTCGCCAAAGACGTTGTCGTTGGTGATGAGCAAATCGGCGTCGTCGCCTTCGGTGATCGAGCTCTTGGCGGGGATGAGCCGAACCGGCTCCGGACCTGCACACAGCGGAATGTCGCGAGCGAGCTTCGGCTTGATGATCTCGTAGTGCTGTGACGGGTCTCGACGGAACGTTGCCACCTCGATGACCTTGCCGCCGGAAAACAATACGTGAGCGAGTCGAAACCGGCGCCCGATGACGCGGCAGTTGCGAAACAAGTCGCGCACTTCGTACGGCCGCGCGCTCGTCGCGAGGTCGAAGTCCTTGGGTTTGCGACCAAGCATCAGATCCCGCACGCCGCCGCCAACCAAGTAGGCGGTGTGGCCGTGGCGATTGAGACGCCGAATTACCTTGGCGGCGTCCGGGTCGACCAAACGTCGCGGAATCTCGTGGGCGTAAACAACGGGTTCAGGGGGATCTTCTGCGAGGGCTACTCGCTCGTCGTCATCCCGCCGACCGAAGTCGGAATCTATCACTCGGGTCATCGAATACCAATGGGCCCAGAAAAGCGGCGGGCCGTGAAGCTGATGGCTGTTCTTAGCAACATGCGCCCCTAACGGCAATCTAAGCCCAATGCTACCGTCCCCCAACAAAATGAGCGAGCTAGAAAGAACGGCGGGCAGCGTAATCGTGTGCGGATTCGATGGCTCCGAGCCACCGCAGGAGATTCGACGATCGCTCGGCGCTCAAACTGTAGCGGGTTTGATCCTGTTCAGCCGAAACATCGAGGACATCGATCAAACCGCCGCGCTGATCGCGACGTGCCATGCCGTCAGCAGCGCCTCTGCGCCAATCTTGGTGAGCGTCGACCAAGAGGGTGGGCGCGTCGCACGCTTTGGCGATCCGGTGCTGCGACTTCCATCGATGCGGACGCTCGCGAGCGCTGGTGACACGCAGCTCACGCGAGACGCCGCGAGAGTGCTCGGCCAGCAACTCCGTGCAATTGGAATCAATCTGGACTTTGCGCCGGTCCTCGACGTGGACACGAACCCACTCAACCCGGTGATCGGGGATCGCGCGTTTGGCGGCACGCCGGAGACGGTCATCGAACACGCGCTCGCGTTCGCGGATGGGCTGCACCAAGGGGGGGTGTTGTCATGCGGCAAGCACTTCCCCGGTCACGGGGATACGGACCTCGACAGCCATCTCGCGCTGCCGAGGCTCCGGCACGACCGCGCCCGGCTCGAGGATGTCGAGCTCGCGCCGTTTCGGGCGGCTGCAGGAGTGCTCCCATCGTTGATGACGGCGCATGTCGTGTTCGAGCAGGTCGACCCTAGCGTGCCGGCGACGATGTCACGCAAGGCGATCACGGACCTTCTTCGCAACGAGATTGGCTTCGAGGGCGCTGTCTTCTCCGACGACCTCGAGATGAAGGCGGTCAGCGACCGCTACTCGATCGAAGAGGCCGGCGTGCTCGCAATAGAGGCAGGGTGCGACATCCTTCTGGTTTGCTCGGACCTCGAAGCAGCCGCACGCCTCCGAGACACGCTCGCCCGCGAGGCGGGTCGAAGCACGGCGTTCGAAACCCGACTGAGCGAGGCTCGGCGCCGGGCGGATGCCCTCAGGGGCCGAATCGCCGACTTGCCCCCTGCCATCGACCTCGGAAACGCGCTAGACGGTCCGGAAGCCCGCGCCGTCTCAGAACGGCTTCGGCAGCTCGCATGACCGCAGGCCGTTCACTCCTCGAAGCCCCGCGCTCCCTTTTATCGGGGGATCAATGGCAGCTCGGCGTCTACCGAACGCCCTTCGAGGTCGCGGCCATGGGCGCGCGCGGCTGGAAGCGCTACCGCCTCAAGGAGTGGCACTACCTTTCCTTCACTACCGACGAATGGTTCGTGGCGGTCGGCTTGGTGCAGCTCGGATACGTCGCCAACCTGTTCGCATACGCGCTCGACCGCGTGCAGAACAAACCTGCACTCGAGCACGGCATCCTCTCGCCGCTCGGCGCCGCACTCTCCTTCGCGCCCAGCTCCATTCGTGGGACGACTTCGTGGAAGAGTCGAGGCGCGTCGATCTCGGTCGAGGCGAACGACGGCTGGGACGTGGATCTCGACCTCCCACTCGGAGCGGAGCGCCTGAGTGGCCGCGCTCGAATCGAGCCTCGCGAGTCCCTCGCGATGCTGCACCAGCTCGGGCCGCATCGAGTGGCGTATACCCACAAGGCGGCCGGCTGGCCTGCATCGGGGCAGCTCGAGCTCGGCACCCGCTCGATTCGTCTCGACGGCGGCCTCGCGGCAAGCGACTGGACCCGATCGCAGGCCAGCCGAATCACGAAGTGGAAGTGGGCGTCGATGAGCGCCTTCCTCGCCGATGGGACCTCCATCGGCCTCAACCTCTCCGCGCAGGTGTATGAGGACGAACGCGGGCACTCAGTCGAGAACGCGTTTTGGATTGACGGCAAGGTGCAGGCGCTGTCGGGTGTCGTCTTCGACGTACCGCAACACCCAAAGACGCAGGGCTGGAGGATCCACAGCATCGACACAGACGAAATCGACATCGAGTTCGAGCCTCTTGGCGCTCGCGAAGAGCACACGAACTTTGGGCTCGTTCGCAGTGACTTCGTGCAGCCGTATGGCCGTTTCGCGGGCAGCGTGTGCGGACACGACATCACTGGCGCCTTCGGCGTCGTCGAGGTCCACCTTTCCGTATGGTGAGTTGAGGAAACGTTGGAGATTTACGGCGACACGAGCGGGTTGAGCCCTTCGGAAACGAAGGCGCTTCAACGCATCTATCGCAGACGCGTCCCACTCGACCGTCTGACGACGCCGGATCTGACGCGAGCGCTCGTGGGCGTTTCTCACGCCACCGGCCGCCAAGTCGGGGTATTGGCCGACCGCGGGGGCCGCGTGCACCACGTCATCGTAGGCGACGCGTCGAAGCTGATGCTTCCCGACGTGGGGCGTTTGCGTGCCGGCGCGGGGCGACTGCGCGGTCTCCGCTTGATCCACACCCACCTTCGCAACGAGCCGCTGAGCCGAGATGACCTCGTCGACCTAACGCGATTGAGGCTCGACATGGTCGTCGCGATCTGCCTGGCACCAGGCGAAGAGCGCGCGCTCTGTGTCTACTACGGGCACAACTTCCCGTCGGCCGAGGAGGCGAACGAGCCACCCTTTCGAACCTTCGGGCCAATTCCGTACGCAAAGGCGCGAGACAACCCAGCAGAGATCATAGAGACCCTCGAGCAGGAGTTTGCTCGCGCGGCGCGCGCGCGGGGCGTCACCGCGAAAGACGGTCGTGCCATCCTCGTGCACGTTTGCGACAAGAGAAGCGCCGGCCAAGCGGAGGACTCGCTTCGAGAGCTCGAGGAGCTCGCACGCACGGCCGGCGTGGAAGTCGTCGACCGCGTCCTCCAAGTTCGCGACCGCGTCGATCCCCGGTACGCTCTCGGTCGGGGCAAGCTCGAGGACGTCGTGATCCGGGCGATGCAGCTAGACGCGGAGACGCTGATCTTCGACCGCAATCTGCGACCCGCCCAGGCGAGCAACATCGCCGGCATGACCGATCTCAAGGTGATCGATCGCACGCAGCTCATCCTCGACATCTTCGCGCAGCACGCGGACACCAGCGACGGCAAGCTCCAGGTCGAGCTCGCTCAGATGCGCTACCTGCTGCCGCGTCTCGGCCAGCGCGATGATGCGCTGTCACGCCTCACGGGCGGCATCGGAGGACGGGGCCCGGGCGAAACCAAGCTGGAAGTCGGGCGGCGCCGGGCGCGTGAGCGCATCACGCGGCTTCAAGCCCAGCTCAAGAAACTCGGCCGCCAACGGGAGCAACGGCGCTCGCGGCGCAAACGTAGCGGCACGCCGACGGTCGCGATCGTCGGGTACACCAACGCGGGCAAGAGCACATTGCTCAACGCACTCACCGGGAGCGACGTCCTGGTGGAGGACAAGCTCTTTGCGACGCTCGACACACGCTCGCGCGCTTCGCGACTGCCTTCGGGCCGCGACGTGATCGTGACCGACACGGTTGGCTTCATTCGGGAGTTACCGAAGGACCTGTTTGCGGCGTTCCGTGCAACGTTCGACGAGACACAGGATGCTGACCTCCTGCTCCATGTCATCGACGCTTCAGACCCTTGTCGCAGCGAACACATCGAAACGACCGAGAAACTTCTCGTCGACCTCGGCCTCGAACGGATCCCGCGCATCTTGGTGTACAACAAGTGCGACAAGCTCGACGCGCCAGAGAACACACTGGCGGGCCGCGGTGTGCCGGTTAGCGCGCTGCAGCCCGAGACCCTCGATCCGCTCAAGCGCGCGATCGACGATCGCTTGGAGGTGACGCACCCGATGCTGCGCGACGACGGGTCTACTTCTTCACAACCGGCTTGATGCCGACTTTGCCGTCCTTGACGATGACCTTGAAGTCGATTCGCTTGCCCTTGTGCTTGCGGTCGAGCTTAGGAACCATCTTCTTCAGGCTCTTCGCCACTGTCTCGTAGTCGATCCGGTCGGTGCGCTCGTTATTCTGGCGCTTCGCGTCGACGTAGCTCTCGTAGATCTGGCGCATCCTCGCGTCGCCCGGCCCTTTCGCGCGCGCCGCAATCGGAGGAGCAGATTTGCGGGGAGGACTGATTGCCGGACTTGATCGCTCGCGCTTGGGCTGCGGCCTTCGGGATCTGGGTTTGCCGAACGTGGCGGCGGGCGTCGCGGGCTGCGCTTCCGGGGTTTTCGGGGCGGGGGCAGCGTTGGACTCGTCGAGGTCGAGTGACCTTGCGTCCGGTCCCGGCTTCGGGGCCTTGAGGATCTCGTCCATGCGATCGCTCGCCTGCTCGATCAACGCATCGACGTTCATGTCTTGGTTGGGATCGAGCTCGAGGGGGCTGCTACTGAGTCGTCTGCGCTGTTCCTCCCGCTCTGCACGCGCCGCGTCGCGTCGCCGGCGCGCCCGCAACAGGTCACGCCGATAGGTTCCCTCTTCGATCTGGCGACCGACCCGCCGCCAGTAGGTCTGCAGGGTCGTGTAGCGTTGGATGAGCGTCTGGAAGCGAAAACGGAGCGCGGTGTTCCGCGGCTTCTCTTTGCGTAGAGCGTGCATCTGCCGATCGAACTGCTTGCGCGCGATTTGCGGCTCGATGCGCTCGATTCCCTGAAACCACTGCTCGTAGAGATGCTTGATGCGCGAGAGCTGCACCTCGGCATCGGATAACGCGATTTCGAATTCCTTCGGTGTCATGACGCGACTGTCAGAGCGGTGTCACCTTCAAATTGTCGAACCAGAGCTCGGATTGCCAATTATTGAAGCCAAAATGGTCGTGTCCGCGACCGCGAAGGGGCTCGGGATCGGCCATTTCCACCAGTACGGCGTCATCCACCCACACCGTTAGAGTGCCACCAAGCCGCTCGATTCGGAAGTGATAGGTCTTTCCGGGCTCGACCTTGCGTTCCGGGCCGACAACGCGGTCCTCCCCGTGTTCATCCAGGCGGGCGAGAACGTTCTTCGAGTTGTTCCAACCTCCAAAGATGATGACGTAGCTGGTGGCCTCGTAGCGATCGGTCTTCGAGTGGGACGCGCCATCGCCGAATAGCTCGACCTTGATATCACCCTCGGGGCTCTCGCTTCGAACATCGAGCTCCACACGAACGTCCGGAGGTAGCGTGCGAAGGAGCCACAAAGGATGGTTCTTGGCGCCACTGACCCGAATCTTCCCGTTCTCGATCCGCCAGTTACCTCCGGTCCTGTCGTAGTCCCTGCCGAGCTGCGCCCGCTCGAAGTCATCGAAGAAGCCGGATCCGATGCCGGGATCGCCCTGTGGGGTGCACCCCGCCAGCATCAGCGTCAGCGTCAGCGTCAGCGTCAGCGAGAGTCTAGTTACATCCGACCCGCCCACCCCCACCCGTAGTCCTCCCTCCGCGGCCTTCGCTGCGCTCGGCCTTGGCGGCGCCTGCGCGCCGGGCTTCGCCCTCGGGGCTCGCGCTACCGCGCATCGGGTGAACTCCCGCATTGCCGACGAACTACTCCGGATCCGTGCAGCCGTCTTCATCGAGGTCTCTTCCCTCGAGCGCCTCTTCGTTGGGGCACTTGTCGTCGACGTCGGGAATGAAGTCGTTGTCGTTGTCCGGGTCCATGCAGCCGTCTTCATCTTCGAAGCCATCGCGATCCTCGGGGAGGCGTGGGCATTCGTCGCTCGAGTCAGGGATGCCGTCGCCGTCCATGTCGTCGGTTTGTGGCGACCACATGACGCCGACAATCGCGCGGAAGCGCGCCTGACCGACCCCGCGAATGAAGCCCATCCCGACTGCAGCGGTCATGGTCACTTGGTTCTTCGTCCACCGCACGCCGATGTCACCTTCGAGCGTGTTGGTGCTGCGCCCGTCAAACGACGTAGTCCCACGAAGCTCGAGGAGGCCGACGAGATCTTTGGCAGGCGGGATGGGCGGCTTGAGGGAGAAGCCGTACTGGAGCTCTTGACCGAGCGTGTCGACGCCAAATGCGCGGTTGTTCACGCGGTAGCGCCAGCCGAGCATGGTGCCGGCGCCAATGCCGAGCAGATGGAAGTCGCCTAAGAGCTGCGCATCGAACGTGAACTGGCCCTCACTTGCATAGAAGCTGGTGCTCCCGATGGGAATCGGAAAGGCGAGCAGCAAACCCAGCCCGGGGCCGTCAGGCCGATTCTGAGTCTCTTCGGTCTTCTTACCGTAGATGCGGATCTTCGTGGTGAGGCGAGGGTCCTCCACGGCGAACCCGGTAAACGAGGTGTTCCCATTCACCGGCTGAGTGGTCTCGCCATCTTGGTAGAAGATCAGCGGTACTTCGAGAGCGAGGGACCACCGGCCGAACAAGCCAACCTCGGCAAAGAAATCGCCGGTCATTCGGTTGTCGATCACTTGCTCGGTCCCATCCGCAAAATTCACCCGAAGTGGCCGGTTGGAATACCAACTGGTGAGCCCCGTGTTCCATCGACCGTGGCCGAGGGTCCCGCTCCCGTTGAACCCGAGAAAACCGAAGCGATCCAGCGCTGGACGGAAACGCTCGCTGTTGAACGCTTGGGCGGAGGTGGACGTCGCCATCATGGCGAGAGCAAACGTGACTACCGTCGCAACTCGGCGCATCAGAGCTCACTCGTCGCGAGGAGGTGAGTGGCGTGGACGTTCTTGAGCGCCGCCAGCATGCTCTGCCTGACCTGGGGGACCCGTCGTTCGATGTCATCGAGAAGTTGCTTCACCTCTTGGCGCCAAAGATTCTCCTGCGAGCCGCACAGGTTGCAAGGAATGATCGGGAAGTCGAGATCCGCCGCGTACGCCGCGATGTCGCGCTCGGACGAATAGAGAAGCGGACGAATCACGGTGTTGCGCCCGTCGCCGCTTCGAAGCTTCGCTGGCATCGCACTCAGTGAGCCGTTGAACATCATGTTCAGCATCAAGGTTTCGATCGCATCGTCGCGGTGATGACCGAGCGCGATCTTGGTGCAGCCAAGTCGCTCGGCGGCGTTGTAGAGGATCCCTCGGCGCAGCCGCGAGCACATGCTGCAGTAGGTCTTCCCCTCGGGGATCCGCTCGGTCACCAGCTGGTAGGTGTCCTGGCGAAGGATATGGTGCGTGTAGCGCTTGTCGCCCAACCAATCCCGGAGCGGGGCGCCATCGTAGCCCGGCTGACCTTGATCGAGGTGCACCGCGATGATCTCGAACGGCACTGGGGCGCGTTGACGGGCCCGCTCGAGCAGATGGAGAAGCGTGTAGCTGTCCTTGCCGCCACTGATCGCGACCATGAGCCGGTCGCCCGGCTCGATGAGGTCGAAGTCGGCGATGCATCGGCCCATCTCGTGAGCGAGTCGCTTTTCCAGGCTGGCCTGCCCCACACGGCGGGAGTACTCGGCGACTGTCGGCGCTGCAACCATCGGCGTCACTCCGCTCGTCGAATCGCCACAGCGCGCGCATGCGCTTCGAGCCCCTCGAGACGCGCGAGCCCTTCGAGAAGGTCCCCTTGCTTGGCGATCGCGGCGCGCGAGTAGCAAATCAGGGACGACCGGACTACGAAATCGTACACGCCAAGCGGCGAGGCAAAGCGGACGGCCCCGCCTGTCGGGAGCACGTGGCTCGGTCCCGCCGCGTAGTCCCCTGCGGCCTCCGGTGTGTTGTAGCCGAGGAAAATAGCGCCCGCGGCGCCAATCCGCGGAAGCATCGCGTCGGGGTCGCTCACCGATAAGCTCAAGTGCTCCGCGGCCAAGATGGTGGCCACGCGGCCCGCTTCCACGAGGTCTCCGACTACGAAGCAATAGCCATTGTTCTCGACCGCTTCGCCGGCGATGGCCTTTCGAGGCAACGACGCGAGTTGACGCGCGACCGCTGCGTCGACCGCGTCCGCCTGTGATCGCGATAAGGTCACGAGCATGGGGTAGGCGGCCTCGTCGTGCTCCGCTTGCGACAGAAGGTCTGCTGCAACGATCTCGGGATCGGCGCCGTCGTCGGCGACGACAAGAATCTCGCTCGGCCCGGCGATGGAATCGATGTCGACTGCCCCAAAGACCAAGCGCTTGGCGCAGGCAACGTAGATGTTGCCGGGGCCGACGACCTTGTCGACTCGCGCAACCGACTCGGTGCCATAGGCAACGGCACCGATCGCCTGGGCGCCACCGGCATCGACGACCTCTGTCACGCCCGAGACCTCCGCCGCGGCCAAGATCTCGGGTGTTGGGTTCGGCGTGATCAAGACGATGCGCTCGACCCCGGCGACCGTCGCGGGAATCGCGGTCATGAGCACCGTGGATGGGTAGCGGGCTTTGCCACCCGGCGCGTACACGGCAGCCGCCGCTACCGGCTGCACCCGCTGACCGAGGCGCACCCCGTCCTCTTCGTAGAGGAAACCGCTCTCGCGCTGATGCTCGTGGTAGCGACGGATCCGGTCTCCAGCAGCGCGAAGCGACTCGAGAACGGCTGGATCGACCTTGCGGGCTTCGGCCAGCCAGGTGTCCCGGCTCAGGACCAAGCTCTCCGGCCGCCGGCCGTCGAAACGCTCGGTGTAGTCGAGGACCGCCTCGTCGCCCCGCTCACGTACCGCGTCGAGGATCGCGCGCACATCGGGCTCGACGCGCGCGAGATCTTCGTCGCCTCGCCGGCTCAAAGACGTTAGCGTGTCTTCGTAACCAGCTTGGCCCCGTTCGTAGATCGTGAGCATTTGCTGGTTCTAGCCGTCCGTCGGACCGGGTCAACCTCGCAACCTTGCCCTTTGGGGCGGAAAGTGCTCCAACGTCGCCCTCATGAGCGTCCGCCTGCACAACACCCTGACCGGCCAAAAAGAGACCTTCGAGCCGGCCGAACCCGGCCACGCACGCATCTACGTCTGCGGTCCGACGGTCTACGACTACGCGCACCTCGGCCACGCGCGCTGCTACGTGGTCTACGATGTGCTCGTCCGCCATCTGCGGAGCAACGGTCTCAAAGTCACCTACGTCCGCAACATCACCGACGTCGACGACAAGATCCTCAAGCGCGCTTCGGAAACGGGCACCGAGCCGACCGACCTCGCTACCCGGTTTGCAAACGCCTACGCGGAAGACATGCATCGGCTGGGCAACCTCGATCCAGATGTCGAACCGCGGGTGAGCACGCACCTCGAAGACATCTTTGCCCTCGTACAACGGCTCATCGATAGAGAGCACGCCTACGTCTCCGACGGCGACGTCTACTTCTCGGTCGAGTCGTTCCCCGAGTATGGAAAGCTCAGCCATCGCGACCTCGGTCAGATGAAGGTCGGCGCCAGCGACCGGCTCGACGATGCGCAAACCGCTCGCAAACGGCACCCCGCGGACTTCGCACTGTGGAAGAAGAGCGCTGACGGCGCCTGGGGGTGGGAGAGCCCCTGGGGCCCGGGCCGGCCGGGTTGGCACATCGAATGCTCGGCGATGTCGATGAAGCACCTGGGCAATACGCTCGATCTTCATGGGGGCGGACTCGACCTCGTCTTCCCGCATCACGAGAATGAGATCGCGCAGAGTGAAGCCGCGACCGGTGTGCCATTCTCACGCTGCTGGATGCACAACGGCTTCGTCGAGGTCGACAAAGAGAAGATGAGCAAGAGCCTCGGCAACTTCTTCACCGCGCGCGACCTGTTCGAGCGCGTGGAACCCGAGGCGATCCGCTACTTCATGATGACGGTGCACTACCGCGCGCCACTCAACCTCGACTGGACGCTCGACGACGCCGGCAACGTCACTGGGTTTCCGCAGTTCGAAGAGGCCGAGCGCCGCCTCGCCTATCTCTACAAGACCAAGCAGCGGCTTGCCAACCTGCCGGAGAACCGGATCGTCGACAGCGATGGGCCGGTTCCGTCGGAGCTCGGGGAATTTTCGAGCGCGCTCGGGGGTGCACTCGACGACGACCTCAACATGCCCGTCGCGCTCGCGAAGCTCGCGGATTTCCTCAAGACGGTCAACGAGCTGTGCGACCAAGCGATGCGCAAAAAGGGGAAGGCCACACGGTCCGCGGTCGACGCGGCCGCCCGAGGCTTCGACGCGCTCGGGCGCGAGCTCGGCTTGGGCGCCGAAGACGCGAGCGCGGTGCTGCTCCGAATTCGCGACCGGCGCGCGAAAGCCCGTGGGCTCGACGCGGACTGGATCGAGGGCCGAATCGAAGCCCGCACGGAAGCCCGAAAATCCAAGGACTTCGCGGAAGCAGACAGAATCCGGGACGAGCTTGGTGCCAACGGCGTCGAGCTGCTCGACGGACCGGAGGGCACGGGCTGGACGATCACCGACTGATGAAATTATCAGGTGCGACGTCCCGAAATCACCGAATTCAGGGTTTTGCCGGGGCTCGCGCTGACCTGAATATGTCACTGGCGGGCTCGATATGTCACCCTGTAATTTCTTGGAGCATCGAGCTTTGACATCGTCTGTCCCAAAGCCGCTGGCGGAGGGCTCTCTGAGCGCTACCCCATTTGGCCACGTACTGCTGTCGATCCAGAAGAAGGGGCTGTCGGGCACCCTCGCCGTCTGGCCGGATGACGAGCGGCCGGGGCAAGACCGAATCCTGTTTCGAGCCGGTGCGCCCGCGGTGGGACGGTTCCTCGACCCGGCCGCAGACCTCGAGCGCGCAATGCTCAGTCTATTCCACCGGACT